>Ga0116184_10001467_pt1 | contig 22538 bp, 21 predicted proteins | sample AD_JPNNA5_MetaG_FD_89886 | JGI IMG/M metagenome (GOLD analysis project Ga0116184, IMG submission 89886) | Active sludge microbial communities of municipal wastewater-treating anaerobic digesters from Japan - AD_JPNNA5_MetaG | ecosystem: Engineered > Bioreactor > Anaerobic > Digestate | place... | reverse complement strand
GTGGAGGAAGATATATGATTGAATCAAAACTGGGCGAATGTGTTTTCACTCGATCGGAAATTGAAAAAAGAGTGCAAGAAATCGCAGCTGAAATTAATCAGGATTATTTGGGGAAAAGGCCGTTGATTATTTCTATCCTTCGCGGTGCCATTTTTTTTACTGTTGACTTGGTTCGTTCGTTAACCATTCCTTTCGATCTCGACTTTATGGCTCTATCGAATTATAAAACTGGATTTAAGAAAGTTGAAATTGAAAAAGATGTCGATGAAGAAGTTGCCGATCGAGATGTCATCATCGTAGAAGATATAATCGATACCGGCCTAACCTTAAATTATTTAACCCGGGTTATGGAAAAGCGTTTTCCATCCAGTGTTGTAACTTGTACTTTTTTAGATTGTCCTGATCGACGGTTCATTGAGGTTCCCATACATTATTCATGCTTTGAAATCCCGGATATTTATGTCGTCGGGTATGGGCTAGATTTTCGTGGAGATTTTCGAAATTTGATGGAGATATATACTATATATGATCCCAGTGGTCGGAGCACACAAATATTAAAGCAGATGGGGAAAGGAGTTCCTCGATGAGCTATTTTCGAAAACATTTGGAATTAATAGCCGGCTATCAGCCTGGTGAGCAACCACAAGATGGCCAATATATTAAATTAAATACCAACGAGAATCCCTATCCACCCTCTCCGTTGGTTGTTGAGACTTTGATGGAAAATCTAACCAAGCATCGCTTATCCTACTATCCATCACCACTTTGTGATGAACTGAGGGAGCAAGCTTCAGCAGTATATGGGTATCCTTCCGATTGGATCTTGGTGGGAAACGGGTCAGATGAACTTTTAAGCATAGTTTTTCGGGCATTTCTGGGAAAAGGAGATTGGGTTTTATATCCATATCCAACCTATACCCTTTATCGAGTTCTTGCCTTGCTGCAAGAAGCCAATTTTGGAGAAATTCCTTTTGAAAAAGATTACTCAATTCCTAAGAAAGTTTTAACCGGTCAAGCTCAATTAAAGATTGTCTGTAATCCCAACTCTCCAACTGGAACTTTTTTATCAACGATGATTATCGAAAATTTAATCAAAAACTCATCCTGTCCAGTTATAGTTGATGAAGCCTATGTTGATTTTGCCTATGATAATGCTCTTCCACTGTTAAAAAGATTCCCTAATTTGATTATTTTACGAACTTTGTCTAAATCTTTTTCATTAGCTGGTATACGGGTAGGATTTTTGATTGCCCAACCTGAAATGATTCAAGGTTTACTGAAAGTAAAAGATTCTTATAATGTAAACTGGTTTTCTCAAAAAGCTGCTATGGCAGCTCTACGAGACCTACATTATATGAGGAATAATGTGGAGAAAATTAAACAAACCCGGAAGGAATTTTCCCAAGCTATGAGCAAACTCGGATACGAAGTACTCCCTTCGGAAGCGAATTTTGTTATGGTTCGCAAACCAGGAGAAAACTTAGAATCAGAATATCTTTATCTTAAAAAAAACCATATACTCGTCAGATATTTTACTGAATGGCCAGATTCTATGCGAATATCCATTGGGACTGATTCGAATATGCAGCTTATAATCCAGATTCTGAAAAATATGACCAAGGATAATAAAAATGACCTTTAAATTAATGATTTGGGATTTGGACAATACTCTTATTGGCAGTTCAAAGCTCCTTTGGGGCGCTTTTAATATGGTTTTTGAAAAATATGCTGGTACAAAGCTAACCCCGAATGAAATTGTTCAACTTTATGGGCCTCCAGAAGGTGACGTAATAGAAAGAATCGTTGGAAGGCAAAGGAAGAATCAAGCTTTAGAAGATTTTTATACTTTCTATCGAGAGAATCATGATCTATTAATCAATACTTTTTCTCGGGTTTTTGATTTGATAGGCAAGCTTCGGCAAGGAGGAATCAAACAATCACTATTTACTTCGAAGGGGAGAAGAAGTGCGGATATCACTTTAGAAAGGTTAGGTATCGATAAATTGTTTGACTTCGTCGTCTGTGGTGATGAGATTCTTCGTCCAAAACCCTATCCTGATGGAGTGATAAAGATACTTTCATATTTTTCCCTTTCTCCAGAAGAAGTGATCTATTTTGGAGATTCACCTTTAGATATTCAATCGGCTCATCAAGCTGGGGTAAAGGGAGCCCTGGTTTTATGGGATTCGATACACCAAGATGCTTTGGGTGGTGAAAAGCCGGATTTTATTTTTTTAGATATACCTTCATTGGAGAAGTGGGTTGAGCAATATTATGCTTGGATTGAATGAGTGAAAGGCATCATCGATAGGTTGGTGGTAAAAATCGAAGTGTTATTGATAGAAAAATATATTCAAAAATGATTGACAATCAGAAAGGTGGAGATGAAAGTGGTCGTTTGGGTTTGTGAGTCTTGTGGATTTGAAAAAGAAGGTCGTTGTAAGCCGCAAAAATGTTCCAACTGTGGTGGGGAAGGTTCTTTTAAAAAAAAGGAGGAAAACCAAAAGAAGGAGGAATAAAGTTGGTTAAAGATTCTTTTTCACAGGTAAAAAAAAGAGATGGATCAATAGAACCTTTCACCATAAAAAAAATAATCCGAGCCATAGAGCAAGCGCTTCTTGCTACTGGTTTTTATCAACCGGGGAAGGCTGAAGGGTTAGCTCATGAAGTAATAGAAAACTTGAGTATCAATCGGGAAAGACCAATACCACTGGTTGAAGAAATTCAGGACGAAGTGGAAAGAGTTTTAATGAGCCACTCTTTACTACAGGTTGCAAAAGCCTATATCCTTTATCGGGAAAAACGAAGAGAAATTAGAGAAGCCAAGTGGAAATTATTTGGGATTCACGATGATTTAAAGCTGAGCTTCAATGCTATCCAAGTTCTAAAAGAACGGTATCTGGTTAAAAACGAAGAAGGCGAAGTTCAGGAAACTCCCAAGGCTATGATGAAGCGAGTAGCGAGGGCGGTGGCTGAAGCCGATCGTTTATATGGACAGGATGTTAGTGAGAGTTACGAAAAATTTTACCATCTGCTCACCTCCCTAGAGTTTTTACCGAATTCACCAACCTTGATGAATGCAGGAACCCCGCTGGGACAGCTTTCAGCTTGTTTTGTTCTTCCGGTTGAAGATTCAATTGAAGGCATTTTTAATACCCTGAGAGATATGGCTATCATTCATAAATCAGGAGGAGGTACTGGTTTTAATTTTTCTCAGCTTCGCCCCAAGGGAGATCGGGTTTCATCAACTGGCGGCAGAGCTTCGGGACCGGTTTCGTTTATGCGGATATTTGATACAGCTACCGATGTTGTGAAGCAAGGGGGTCGGAGACGTGGAGCCAATATGGGAATTCTTCGCTTCAACCATCCGGATGTCCGTGAGTTTATTAGAGCCAAGAATCAAGCAGGTTTTCTTGAAAACTTTAATCTATCGGTAGCCATTTCTGATGAAGAAATGGAAAGGGTACACCAGGGTGAAAAAATAGACTTGATTGACCCGCATTTAAGAAAAGCGGTATCAACGATTAACGCTCGAGAGCTATTTGATCTGATTGTTGAAAGTGCTTGGAAATCGGGAGAACCAGGTATAGTTTTTTTAGATGAAATCAATCGAAATAACCCCACTCCTTCTTTGGGGTCACTCGAAGCAACCAATCCTTGCGGAGAAGTTCCATTACTCCCCTATGAGTCTTGTAATTTAGGTTCCATAAATCTTTCCAAAATGAGTGCTGATGGAAAGATTGATTATCAAAAACTGCAAAGAGTTGTTTTTGATGCCGTCCATTTTTTAGATAATATCATTGATATCAACCGTTATCCCTTACCAATGGTTGAAAAAATAGTAAAAGCCAATCGAAAAATCGGTTTGGGGGTTATGGGATTTGCCGATTTGCTATGCAAGCTTGGCATTTCTTACCATTCAGAACAAGCTCTTCAAATCGCTGAGCAGCTCATAACTTTTATTACTTCTGAAGCGAAGATGGCTTCGAAAAAATTAGCAGAAAAAAGAGGTGTTTTTCCCAATTACCCAAAGAGCATCCCTGCTACCAAGAATTTACCTCTTCGAAATGCAACTTTGATTTCGATTGCTCCTACCGGAACAATTAGTCTGATTGCCGGATGTTCCAGTGGCATAGAACCGTATTTTGCCCTTATTTATCGACGTTATGTTTTAGAAAATACCGAGTTGATTGAAATTAATCCCTTACTGGAAGAAAAGCTAAAGGCCTTAAAAATTGAAGAGAAAATTCGAAAATCAATCTGGGAAAAAGGTTCTCTAAAAGATATTGATGGAATACCTGAACATCTTCATTCGCTTTTTCTTACTGCTCTTGAAATCCCTCCAACTTTTCAAGTTCAAATCCAGGCAGTATTTCAAAAACAAGTTGATAATGCAGTGTCTAAAACCATCAACCTTCCAAACGATGCCACCCTCGAAGATGTTGGTCAAGCCTATTTTTTGGCTCATCAACTCGGTTGTAAAGGAATAACAGTCTATCGTTATCAAAGTCGAGAAAGTCAAGTTTTATATTTAGGCTCCGGAGCAAAAGAATGTGAAAACTGTTAATTATGAATGGATGTAAATTTAATTAAGTAGTTTCATCCTTTCGGTTAAAAATGATAATTCCAATCAAAAGGCTTCCCAGAAGGTAAAATCCAACAATAATATAGGAAAAAATTAAAGAATTCCATTCGATAGTCTGATTCATTAAGTTTTGCCAGGAAAGTAAATGACGAGTTATCAGGAAAGGAGAAATAGGTTTAAAGACTTCAAGGTTTTGAACGACTGTTGAGGCTGCGGTAAAAATTAAGGTGAAAATTGGGCTGGCCAAAGAATGGCTCATAAAGGAAGAAAGACATAGAGCAATGGAAGCATAGGTGAGAATATAGAATGAAACGGTCAGGCCAGCTAAGATAAGCCTTAATATTGCTTCTTGGGCACTTAAGGTAAAAAAGCCAGCGCTCATGTTATTTAGTTCAACCGGTAGAACCACTGAACCACCTCCAAAAAGAAAGAAACCCAAGAGACTGGTAATCAATAAAGTGGAAAAAACAATAAAAAGTGAGTAGAGGATAATTAAACTTAATTTTCCTAAATAAATGCGAACGCGGGGAACTGGTCGGGTTAGAATCATTCGGAGAGTCCCTTTAATCCGTTCACCGGCAATACTTTCACCAGCAATTAAAACCGCAACTACTGGTCCTACGACTGCTAAAGGATAGAGAGTTAAACCGGGGATGTAGAGACCACTTAATCGAAAACCAAGTTGCTTTAGAGGGAGAAGAGAAGGATTGTACCAAACGTTAATTCCAATCAGTATTCCCAATCCCCATAAGACGATTAGACCCCCATAAGTTCGATAATTTGCCCTGATTTTTTGTACTTCAGAACCAAGAATATTCATTGATCATCTCCTTCTATAGCTGCCAGAAAGGCTTCTTCCAAACTGAGTTGGTGACGGAATATTTCATAAATTAAAATGTTTCTTTTTGTGAGTTCTTGTATTATTTCAGGTATTTGATTTCCTTCAAAATGGACCAGAATATATTTTTCCTGAGTTCGGTAGGGAATATTCTTTTCTTTTAAAAAACTGAGCAAAGCCTCAACCGGAGTTGCTTGAATGCTGAATAAAGAGTCAAATAAAAAGTCTTTTACATCAACGGTTTTTATTATTTTTCCCTTATTAATTATGGAAATACGATTACAAATTTTCTGAACTTCACTGAGGAGATGGGAAGAAAAGAATACGGTGAGTCCATGTTCTTGGTTGAGTTGGAGTATCAAATTTCGAATACTTTTCACACCCTGAGGATCGAGTCCAGAAGTCGGTTCGTCTAAAATGATGATCTTTGGTCGGGGAAGTAATGCTTGAGCAATTGATAATCTTCTCTTCTGACCATTGGAATAGAATCCTACTGGTTTGTTGATAATGGTTTCTATCCCAACCATGGATGAAACCGATTCAATTTCTGAATTGCTTACCCGAAAGTTGGAAAGCAAAGCAAGTAAGTGTAAATTTTCCCTTCCACTTAAATTATCATAAAATGATGGGATATCGATAACTCCACCCATCACTTGTTTAGCCTGATTTAAATGGGCTGGACAGAGATAGTTAAAAACTTGAAAAGTACCCCGAGAAGGGCGTACCAAACCGAATAAAATACGTATAGTGGTGGTTTTCCCAGAGCCGTTATTTCCCAGGAAACCAAAGACATCACCTTGATTGACCTCGAGAATAATATCCTTGAGGACTGTATTTTCACCATAGCTTTTGGTAATATGATTAAACTTAAGAGCTGGATATCCGAATGGAGTTCACTCCTTTCTTATCACAGAGTATTATATTCAAAAAAGGGGTTGAGAAGAAGGGTGTATTTGACGTGGGAGAGATATAAAAATTTTATTGTTGACATGGATGGAGTTATTTATCGGGGGAAATATCCTCTTCCCGGGAGTGATGATTTTTTTCGCTTTCTTCGGGAACGAAAATCAAAAATTGCCTTTTTTTCGAATAACTCCACCATAACCAAAGATCAATATGTCGATAAACTAAAAAAAATGGATATTTATGCAATCAAGGATGAAATTATTAGCTCCAGCTCGATAACTGCCTACTACATTGCAAAAGAAAATCCTCAATCCAAAGTGTTTTGTATTGGAGAGGAAGGAATCCGCGATGAATTAAAGAAAAATGGTATAAAAATTATTGATGATTCCTCCCGTGAGAAGGTTGATCTGGTTATAGTGGGGATGGATCGGCATTTTAATTTTGATAAACTGACCAAAGCGATGAGGCATGTTTTAAATGGTGCTCAGTTATATGGTACCAATCCTGATTTGACCTATCCAATGGAAGATGGATTAATACCTGGTTGCGGAGCAATTTTAGCCAGCATTGAAGCCTGTACAGATACCAAAGCCAAAGTATTTGGAAAACCACGACCAGAATCAATCCAATTTCTGTTGGAAATGACCGGTTTTTCTATTGGAGATACGATTTTAATTGGTGATCGTTTGGATACCGATATCGTTTTAGCTAAGCAACAGAATATTTTTTCAATTTTGGTTTTAACCGGAGTTCACCAGGGAGAAGATGTAAAGAAAACCGGCATCATTCCTGATATGATTGTTGAAAACCTCATTGAGTTAAAAAAGATTATGTTGATGAAAGGAGAAACTTAAGGTGTTGTTTGAAACTGGAATGGGGGTAGGTTGATATGGCCGAGATTAAAATTTACGATACAACCTTGCGAGATGGTTCTCAAATGGAGGGAATCAATTTCTCCGTTCAGGATAAAATCCAAATTGCTTTAAAGCTTGATGAATTAGGTATCCATTATATCGAGGGTGGTTGGCCGGGATCAAATCCTAAAGATATCGCTTTTTTTGAAAAAGCTCAAAAAATTTCTTTCCGCAATGCGAAAATATGTTCTTTTGGAAGCACCAGAAAGGCAGAGACCAAACCAGATCAAGATAAAAACCTTCGGCTTCTCCTTGAAGCCGGTTCGCCGGTTATTACGATATTCGGAAAATCATGGACCCTACACGTAAAGCGAGCTCTACGTACCACATTGGATGAAAATCTAAAGATGATTAATGATTCCATCAACTTCTTAAAGTCAGCAGGAAAAACGGTTTTTTTTGATGCCGAGCATTTTTTTGATGGGTATAAACAGGATCGGGATTACGCATTAAAAACCATAGAAGTCGCCTATAATGCCGGAGCTGATGCAATTATTCTTTGTGATACCAATGGTGGAGCGCTACCCTATGAAATAGAGACTATTTTTTCACAGGTTATGTCTCAACTCCCGAAATCTTTTGAAATTGGGATGCATGCTCATAACGACGGTGGAGTTGCTGTAGCCAACAGCTTAGTTGCAATAAGCTGTGGAGCAAACCAAATTCAAGGAACTTTTAATGGATATGGAGAACGTTGTGGGAACGCCAATCTTTGCAGCATTATTCCCAATATGGTTTTAAAAATGGGGATTTCTTGTTTATCTGAAGAAAAATTAAAAAATTTGGTAGATGTTTCGCGATTCATTGACGAAACCGCAAATATGCGACCTAACCGTTATCAACCCTTCGTCGGTAAGAGTGCCTTTACTCATAAAGGAGGTATTCATGCCAGTGCAATCATGAGGGATCCGTTAACCTATGAACATATCATTCCAGACCTAGTGGGTAATCAAAGGCGAATTTTAGTTTCAGAGCAAGCTGGCAAGAGTAATATCCTTTATCGAGCTCATCAGGCTGGGGTTGATTTGCAACCCGATGATTCTCGTGTGACTTCCTTAATAGAGAAGATAAAAGAGTCTGAATCTTATGGATATCAGTATGAAGGAGCCGATGCTTCTTTTGAGATGATGCTCCGTGAAGCCTTAGGTGAAACCATGAATTTTTTCACCTTACAAGGATTTCGGGTAATCGTAGAAAAAAGAGGAGACGAAGGAGTGATTACCGAGGCAACCATTAAGCTAAATGTTGAAAACCAAATGGTTCATACTGCTGCAGAAGGCGATGGTCCGGTTCATGCCTTGGATAATGCTCTTCGGAAAGCTCTTGAGAATTTATATCCTCAGTTAAAAAGAATCCGTTTAAGCGATTACAAGGTTCGGGTCTTAAATGAAAAAGACGGAACTGCGGCTAAAATTCGGGTTTTAATACAGACAACCGATGGTAGCCATACTTGGGGAACGGTTGGTGTTTCAACCGACATAATAGAAGCAAGCTGGGAGGCTTTGGAAGATAGTGTAAAATATGGACTATGGCAAAAAACCAGAGAAGAAAAATAAAATCTAAAATAATTTATAAAGGATTTACCAAAATTAATGACGTTCATTTTGATTGGAACGTCAAACCGGATAATTTTTTTAATGGTTTTCCCGTTCCTCCCTTTGTGAGTTGGACAATTAATACCGATCGGATTAGCAGCTTTAATCGCAATATTCTCCAGCCAAACCAACAGATTGTATGGATTGGCAAAGACGATATTATTCAATTTTTAGAATGTTTTTATGCTGAATCTGAGTTGATACAAAACCATCAAAGCTATCATTTTTGTTCGTCATCTCGCCCAGAATATCTTTATAAACTAAGCCATTCTGTCGATCTTTTAAATACAGTATTTGTTGTTTTGGGGCGCACCTTAGACGAACTTGACCTCATTAAATTGGTTATGATGCTAAACGAGGGGAAAAGGGTGTTTATTGGTCCGGAAGTTGGAATGATGTCAGAATTAGCTCGTTTACTTTTTTTTCCTTTTTATCCGGTCGAAACTAAAAATTGTCGTTTTTGGCATCATTCTGAGTTGTTGTATTTTCCACTACATTCCATGGGTCTCCCGATCAGAGATATGGTTGAAGGATGCGAAGAAGGCTTTTCATCTTATAGAGATGATGCAATGTTCACAGCTCAAATAGTTTATCAAATTCAATTAAAAGGGATTCAGAGGCTTTATTTTATTGTCAATTCCTATCCGGTTTATTCTCTTTTAAAAGCTCTGGAACCCTTATTAGAAGAAAGTTTGAATGGAGAAAATCAGTGCTTTAAAATTAAAATTATTACTCTTGAATCATTAAAGAGTAGTTATTTGGAACATATTTTATCCTGTGATGATCGAGATGTGTTTTTTGTTCTGAATCAAAGTAAATCAAGTCAGTGTCTTCAAGTCCCTATCAATTTTCCTCAAGAGGTAAAAGAGGATTCTTATTTAGGAAAAGAACTGCAATTTTTAGATAAACAATCCTTTTCCGACTATGATTCGGCAACTATCGAGGCTCTTCAATATCAAATCAAAAAAAATGAGTCATCCTTTATTCATTTACAATATCCTAAAAATGATTTATACACTTTAGGTTTGTTAGTAGCTTATTTCTACTATTTTGCTTGTTATAGTTCTTGGTTAAGAGGTTATGATGTTTTAAACGATCCGCCCTTCGCCGAATTCGATCGGTTGATTAGGAAATTTATAAAAAAAACTTAATGAGTGATCGTAAAAATAAAAAACCAGTTTAATTTCCTTAGGAGAGATCAATTCAATGTACCAAATTATTGGCGATTTACACATTCATTCTATAGTAAGCGGACATGCTTTTAGTACTGTTCGGGAAATAGCCCTGGTAGCACAACAAAAAAACTTACAATTTATTGGTTTAGCTGAACATGGGCCAAGTATGCCCGGTGGTCCTTCCCCAATATATTTCGAAGCTCGAGGTCATTTTCCTAAAAAAATCGATAATATCGAAGTTTTCTTTGGAGCTGAAATTGATATTTTGGATGAAAATTCAACTTTAGATTTAGACAGTCAAAGTTTAAAAAAAATTGATTACGGAATTATATCTTTTCATCCTCAAGTATATCGGGGAGAAATACTTTCTGACTATACATCAATCTTAATTAAAGCTTTGGAAAATCCTTATATCAATATTATCGCTCATCTGGGAAACCCCCGTTATCCAGTGGATTATCCGTTGATAGTGAAGAAGGCGATTGACTATAACAAAGTGATTGAAATTAATAATAGTTCCTTTCACATCAGCCGCAAGGGGAGCTTAGAGAACTGTAAAATGATTGCCCAAGAGATCAAGAAGCAAGGTGGTTATATTATCGTAACCAGCGATGCTCATTATTGTGATGAAGTCGGTGATTATCAGTTGTCCTTAGATTTGTTGGAAAGCATCAATTTCCCCAAGGAGTATATTATCAATGCATCTCCAAATATGTTTCAATCTTTTATGAATTCATTTCTTAAGATAAGAGGTAGAGAGCGATGAAAACAACTATAATTGATGGGAAAAAGGTTTCACAAGAAATTCGGGAAGAATTAAAACCACGGATTCAAAGTTTAACACAACAAGGCTTGAAACCGGGTTTGGCGGTTATTTTGGTTGGAGATGACCCCGCCAGCCAAGTATATGTCCGAAACAAAGAAAAAGCCTGTGAAAAACTGGGAATTTATTCCTTGAAACACCAGCTCCCTTCCACGACTGGTCAAACTGAACTCCTTCATCTCATTGATGAATTAAATAGCAATCCAGCCATCCATGGTATCCTCGTCCAATTGCCACTTCCCAAACATCTGGATGAAAAAAGGATTCTTTATCACATTAATCCACTCAAAGATGTTGATGGTTTTCACCCTTATAATTTAGGTCGTCTTATGATTGGTGATCCAATCTTTTTACCCTGTACGCCCTGGGGAGTTCAAGAGTTGTTATCTCGATACCAGATTGATATTTCGAGAAAACATGTAGTAATCGTTGGAAGAAGTAATATTGTTGGGAAACCGTTAGCTATGATGCTGGTTCAAAAAGCCAAGGCAGCCAACGCCACCGTAACCATTTGCCATACTGGAACTGAAAATCTTGCCCAACATACTCGAATGGCTGATATTTTGATTGCGGCTGCCGGTTCCCCTAAAATGATCACGGGAGAATTGATCCGAGAAGGAGCCGTGGTCATTGACGTAGGAATCAATAAAGTGGAATCCCAATTAGTCGGCGATGTTGATTTTGAGAGTGTTACGGATCGAGCTTCTTTTGTTACACCAGTTCCAGGTGGAGTGGGGCCAATGACGATTGCCATGTTGATGGCCAATACGGTTAAATCGGCAGAAAGAACCTTACAAAGATAATTTTATTTTAAAACTTCAATAAGCATTTTAATGATGTTTTTTATAAAGTTAAACTTTGGGTGTTGATGGATTCAAGTTCAACAAAAAAGCTCTTCAATAATATTTTAATGCCTAAAATACTTTATATGGGAGTGAGTCAAAAGAGTGACAAGAATAACCGTCCTTTCTGATACTCATATTCCTCAAAGAGCAAAAGATATTCCTCAAAGATTATGGGAAGAGATAAAACAAGCTGATTTAGTCCTACATGCCGGGGATGTGGTTACGCCCTTGGTTCTTGAAAACATAGCTCAATACACGCCCATTCGGGCAGTACGGGGGAATATGGATTCGGTTGAATTACAAACCGTTTTACCCGATCAGGATTTGGTTGAAATTGAAGGGGTTAAAATTGGGTTAGCTCATGGCCGAGGTGCCCCCAATCAAGTTAAGTTTTATGTTCAGTCACTTTTTGAAGGACAAGACTTACAGGTTTTAGTTTTTGGTCATTCCCATCGACCGGAATTAACCAAGGAGAATGGAGTATGGTATTTGAACCCAGGAAGTCCGACTGATAAAATTTTTACTCCCTATCTTTCCTATGCTCAGATGGAAGTTGATAAAGGATGCATTACTGAAATAAAAATTCTATCATTAACTTGAGGTGAATTAATGGCTGAAAAAATTTATTTAAACATCATCTGGCATATGCATCAACCCTATTACTATGATTCTTGCCAAGATATTTTTACCCTTCCTTGGGTCAGAACACATGCGACCAAAGACTATCTATTTATGGCGAAATTAGCTGATAGGTTTCCGCAAGTACGTATGACTTTTAACTTTACTCCGTCTCTTATAAAACAAATAAATCTCTATTTACAGGGAAAGACTGATTTAGTATGGAACCACTTTAAAAAAGAAGCTAAAAAACTCAGCAAAAAAGAAAAAGACTTCATTTTAGAGAATTTCTTCTTAGCCCCTTCACAAACCCAAACCAGCCATTTCCCTTTCTATGAAACCTTGAAAGAGAAAGCCAAACACAATATTCATAATTTCTCAACCCAGGATTGGCTCGATCTCCAAATTCTCTACCAGCTTCTTTGGTTTGATCCGATAACCATCAAAGATAATCCCGATTTGAGCGAGCTCATAAAACGAGGAAAGGAGTATACTGAAAAGGATAAAGCCATCATTAAACAAGTTACTTCAAAAATTATTGCTGAAATAATACCGATGTATAAAAAGTTACACGATAAAGGACAGATTGAAATTTCAACATCGCCTTTATACCATCCGATTATTCCATTATTGATCGATAATTGGGTTGCTAGTGAATCATCACCCGGAACCCACCTTCCCAGGTATCGTTTTCAATATATAGACGATGCTCAGAAGCAAATTCAAAAAGCCAAAGATGTTGCGGAGAGAATTTGGAAGACCGAAATTCGTGGAATTTGGCCTTCGGAGGGTTCAGTTAGCTCGGCAGCAGTGAGCTGTTTTGCTCAAAATGGTTTTTCCTGGACGGCAACTGGTGAAGAAGTCTTATTTCATACCTTAGGGTTACCCATTGAGAGAGATCAAAATGGTCTTTTAAATCAAGGTGAAAAACTCTATCAACCTTGGTTTTTCTCCAACGATAAAAACAATATAGCTATTTTTTTTCGTGACCGCCATCTTTCCGATTTGATTGGTTTTGCCTATCAACATCTTACTTTTGATGATGCAGTTAAGGATATGATTTCCAATTTAGAAAGAATTATGAACCGACTCCCTAACGGTTATAATCCAGTTTTATCTATAATTCTTGATGGGGAAAATGCCTGGGAGTATTATAATAATAATGGGTTTGATTTTCTCAATAATTTATATGAAGCCTTATCCCAACATTCCAGGATAACCACAACAACTCCCTCGGAATATTTAGCTCATTTTGACCAAAAACCCGCTCTCCATACTTTAGCACCCGGTTCCTGGATTTATGGTTCCTTAAATACCTGGATTGGACATGAAGAAAAGAATTGGGCTTGGGATCAGCTCTTCTTAGTCAGAAGATTATTGGCTGAAAAGGAAAAGGAGTTGGATGGGGAACGAAAGCAAGAAATTTTTAATATTTTGTATCAAGCAGAAGGAAGTGATTGGTTTTGGTGGCTAGGTCCAGACAATCCCTCGGTACAAAAAGAGGATTTTCGAAAGCAATTTTTATCTCTATTGGAAAAAATTTGTGATTTAATTGGCGAGAAATATCCTGGGGAGGGATAGCAGTGTTTAAAAATGAAGTGATAGCGATGATATTAGCTGGTGGAGAGGGGCGTCGGTTAAATATTCTTTCAGCTAAAAGGGCAAAACCAGCTGTTCCTTTTGGAGGGAAATACCGTATCATCGATTTTTGTTTAAGCAATTGTGTCAATTCGGGCATATATTGTGTGGGCGTTTTAACCCAATATAATCCCCGATCACTTCATGAGCATATCCGAATCGGGAAAGACTGGGACCTTGATCGACTCAATGGTGGAGTTTTTTTATTACAACCTTTTATCAGTGATGCTGATACCGATTGGTATCGAGGGACTGCTGATGCGATATATCAAAGTCTTCGTTTTATTCGAAATCGGGCTCCTGAGTTGGTACTCATTCTTTCTGGTGATCATGTTTATACTATGGATTACCGACATATGATTGAATTTCATAAGAAAAAAAAGGCTGATTTGACTTTAGCGGTCATGCAGGTTCCGATTGAGGAAGCTCATCGTTTTGGCATTATTACCATTGGCGCAGAAGGGGAAGTCGTCCGGTTTGATGAAAAACCCGAAGTTCCCAAAAGCAATTTAGTAAATATGGGAATTTATGTTTTTAACCGGAAAGTATTAGAAGAAGAAGTTGAAAAAGAAGCTTTACGTGAAGGGACTTCTTTTGATTTTGGTAGAGATATCATTCCTCGAATGATTCAAGATAAAAGAGTTTTTACCTATCCCTTTTCGGGGTATTGGAAAGATGTTGGCACTATTGATTCTTACTGGGAAGCCAACATGGAGTTATTGGGAGAAGAGAGTCCTTTAAAATTCAAGGAAATAAATTGGCCGGTTTATACTCCGGTTGCTGATCGGCCCCCGGTAAAATTTGGGCGCGATTCTCAGGTTGAAAACTGTATTATTGGGGAAGGAGCAATTATTAATGGAAAAGTAAGTCAATCAGTCATATTTAATGGGGTATATGTGAGCGAAGGAGCGAGGATTGAAGGATCAATTTTAATGAATGATTGTTATATTGGAAAAAATTCTCAAATGGAGAGGGTAATTTTAGACAAAGGAGTTATTATCGGTGAAGGATCTCGGATTGGAGGGGGTCAAGTATTGAATGTGAATAAAAAGTATCCTGAGGTTTTATGGAGCGGAATAACCATTATCGGAAAAAATTCCCGAATTCCATCAGGATGTGAAATAGGGAAAAATTGCATTATTGGTGCAGATTTGGATGAAAATGATTTCCCATCGTTAATAGTTCTTAGTGGTGAGACCATAGAAAAACCATCGATGGAGGTTTAGTTATGAAAAAATTTTCTTTTTTACTGATGGTTTTGTTTTTTTTGGTGGTTGGTATTCAACCGGCTTTGGCTCAGATATATGAATTTCAAGTCAATTTAAACGAACAAACCTATCTTGACCTGTTACCAGTTTCGCCATTTGTAACCGTACTTCCCGATAAAGGTAACTTTGCAACCTACTTTATCGGCGATCCGATTTCCCTAGTTTATGAAGCACTTAAAACCGGTTATGTGAGCATATTGGATTATACCGAAGATGAAAGAGTCCGGATTTTAAAAAATAACGAACCAGTTTCACCGGGTACAAAAAAAAGTATTCAAGGTATTGTTACTGAACCAGAAGGAATGGAAAGATTCCTCATTCTTCTTTCCCCGCGGGTCATACCCGATCGTATCTTGGTTCAAGCCATGAACAATCCATCCCGAATGAAAGAAGTTGTTGGTGAAAATATTTATCTCAACCGGAGTATCATTCAGGTTGTTGAAAAGAGAAAAGAAGAGTCGGTTGTTATTCGCTTTCATTCCGTACCGGAATCAATTTTAAGCGGAAGAAACTTGAGAATTCGAATGGTCATGACAGATAAAAACAATAACCCTCTGGTTAATAGAAGGGTTCAGTGGTATGCCAGCCAGGGGAGCTTGGATTTTTACCAGACCTATACCAATACTGCTGGAGAATCAGAAGTTTGGTTTATGGCTCCATTTGTTTCGGAAGAAACTCAAATCCAAATACAAGCTACTTATGAAGGTGACACTGCCTATAGCCCTATGGACGGGACCGTAACCATCATAGTTCAACCAGAAAAGAAATCGAGTATTTTAGCTCTATCTCCAAAAGATTTTTTAGTTACGAGCGGTGAGAGCATGAGTTTCCAAGCCCGGTTAACCGATAGTGATGGGAATCCTCTTTCCGGACAAGCTTTGATATGGTCTTCCAGTGTTGGTCAATGGGAAAAAAGAATGACGTCAACAGTATTTGATGGAACCTCAGCTAATCTTTGGATAGCGCCTTCTTCAGTGGTAAAAACGCCAGTGGAATTGAAAGTAAACTTTAGAGGAGCAATGTATTATAGTGGATTTGAGGATAACTCAATTGGTTCGGTTGAGGGGGTCGAGATTGTATCCGGACGGGGTACCTATTTTATTGATTTTTCAAGCGGAAAACCCGAAACGAACTTCGAGGAAAGTATTTATCGTGGAGAAAATATCTCGGGATTCACTCAAAACCCTGCCTCGGTCCTTGCCATGAGGTCGGGCGAATATTTGAATGTAAAATTTCAAGCTCCAGAAGGATGGAGTAATGCAGCTTGCTTTATTTGGGGAAAATCGAGTGGAAGTGTGATTATTCATGTTCATCTCAACGATAATAAAGTTTTCACAGGAAACATTATTGGCGGTCAGATTTTCCCTTTTGAATTCCAATCTTTTCAATTAGATCAATTTTTAATTACAGGAGAAAATCAATTGCGAATTGAAGTACAAGCCCCAGATGGAAGTGCCTTCTTTGCCATCCAACGTTTATTACTGGTTTTTTAGAATTTATGAAGTTGGTATTGAATGAGTATCGATAAAATTTCATCTCCAAAAACGTTGATATTATTTTGTAGTTATAGATGAGAGTGAAAACCTGGCAATTGGCATGGTTCTTTATTATTTGGGAGCAATTGCACCCCGACAATTTTTTTACTTTTTGTAGAAGTTTGATTTTCAAAACAGCAAGCGGTTTGTAGAAAAGAATCCCAAGCCACTTGTGTAGTACCAGATGAGGATGAGGGTGAAAGCCCAGAATGAGATTCTGGTTGGTTGCTATAATTGAGTTAACTATAAAAACGTCATGGATTTTTAGAGTGGAATAATTTAAAAGAATATTTTTAATTACACCGAAAAGTAGGGTAGGTGGGTAATATAATGCCATTCAAAGAGAATTGGTGGGAAGAGTTTGATTCGATGCAGAAAGAAATGCAGCGCTTTATGGAGCATGTTTCTGGAAAGAAACCTCATTTCTTAGGACTTTCTGAAAAAGCTTGGGAACCTTTATGTGATGTTTTTGAAACCGATGATAATTTTATTGTTGTGGTAGATCTCGCCGGAGTATTGGTCAATGAAGTCGACTTGACTATTCAATCACGAAAATTAATACTTAAGGGTGTGAGAAAGGAAGTTCCTTCACCCCCCAAAAGGGATTATCATCAAATGGAAATTCCCTTTGGTCCTTTTCAACGAGAAATTGATCTTCCTGAAGAGGTTGATGGAGAGACCATCAATGCCCGATATCGGGAAGGGTTCCTCATAGTTGAGTGCAAAAAGAAAAAAGTTATTACCGAACGGAGGATTCCTCTTGAGTAAGTGGGTGCTCTCAAAAATAAAAAATATCGGTTTAAAAAGAGAATTTTCTCAAAAATATAAAGTTCATTATAAATATTTCAACCCATTTCTTGATAAGAATATTGTTTATTAGGAAAGGATCCGACATGGAAGGATATATTGACAACTGGTTTACACTTTCGGAAGAGCCTCCAGAGATTAAAGCTGACCAAAATGTGATTTCCGAATCCATTGATCAGGAAAAAAAAGGTTTTGATATTCCGGAAAAAATTGCCGTACTTCCTTTAGATGAAAATGTATTATTTCCTGAGCTGGTCATGCCTTGGGTAGTTCATGGAGAAAAGTGGGTTAAATTAGTTAACGATGCGGTTTTAGGAAATAAAATGATTGGAGTTTTAACACTCCGTACCAAAAAAGAAGATGGAGATAACACCGTTTCAGCTCAGGATTTTTATGATATCGGTGTTGTAGGGCGAATATCCCGTTTATTAAAGCTCCCAGAAGATGCTATTCAAATATTGGTGTTTGGTTTAAATAAGTTTCGCGTTGTTGAATGGATTCAATGGGATCCATACCCTATGGCAAAAATTGAAATAATAAAAGAAGAAGAAATTAAAACTGATGAAACTGAAGCTTTAGTCCGCAACATATTAACCCTTTTTCAGAAGGTCGTTGAACTTGCTCCATATCTCCCCAAAGAAATATTTGTTGCTGCGATGAATATTAAACAACCCTCACGACTTGCCCATTTTGTAATTTCGAACCTGAATCTGGATGTAGAAAGCAAGCAAAATATTTTGTCAACCAACGAACTTATTGAGAAATTAAAAAAAGTAAATTATTATTTAACTCGAGAATTGGATATTCTCCAAATTGGCAGCAAGATTCAGACTCAAATTCAATCAGAGATGGCAAAAACTCAACGAGAATATTTCTTAAGAGAGCAGTTGAAAGCAATTCAACGTGAGCTTGGAGAAATGGATGAAAAAACCATTGAATTAAATGAATTGAAAGAAAAAATTGAAAAAGCCAAACTTCCGCCAGAAGTTTTGAAAGAAGCCGAGAAAGAACTGGAACGATTATCGAGAATTCCACCAGTTTCAGCTGAATATCCAGTCATTCGTAACTATCTTGATTGGATAACCGAACTTCCTTGGAACATAAGAACCGAAGACAGTTTAGATCTTAAAAAAGCTGAAAAGGTATTAAATGAAGATCACTATGACTTGGAAAAAGTAAAAGAAAGAATTCTTGAATACTTGGCAGTAGGTCATTTGAAAAAAGATTTAAAAGGACCAATACTTTGTTTTGTTGGTCCCCCAGGAGTTGGAAAAACTTCATTAGGAAAATCGATTGCCCGGGCATTGGGAAGAAAATTCGTACGGATATCCTTAGGTGGAGTACGAGACGAAGCGGAAATAAGAGGCCATCGCCGAACCTACGTTGGAGCACTTCCGGGTCGGATTATTCAGGGAATCCGAAAAGCAGGAAGCAATAACCCGGTATTTATGTTAGACGAGGTTGATAAAATCGGTTTAGATTTCAGGGGAGATCCTTCTGCTGCTCTCCTCGAAGTTTTAGATCCTGAGCAAAATTCAACTTTTGTTGATCATTATTTAGCAGTTCCATTTGACCTATCGAAGGTTATTTTTATCGCAACTGCGAATATTCTGGATACCATTCCTCCAGCTTTGTTGGATCGAATGGAACTCATCCGAATCCCTGGTTATACTGATCCGGAAAAAATTGCCATTGCTCGCAAATATTTAATACCCAAGCAGAGCAAAGAAAATGGAATCGAGGATCAAACGGTTACGATAAGTGATGAAATTTTAATTAAAATGATTCGAGAATACACTCGTGAAGCGGGAGTCAGAAATTTAGAAAGAACAATCGCCACGGTTTGCAGGAAAATTGCTAAAGACGTTGCTTCAGGGAAAAAAGGACCATTTGTAGTTGACGAAGAAAATCTTAGAAAATATTTAGGTAAAAGAATTTATTTTGATGAGGTCATGTCGGGAAAGGATCGAGTTGGAGTTGCCACCGGTTTAGCTTGGACTCAAACTGGTGGAGAAATCCTTTTTGTTGAGTCTTCGGTCCTCTCAGGAAAAGGAAACTTGATATTAACCGGTAATATGGGAGATATTATGCAAGAATCGGCTCGTATTGCACTATCTTGTGTTCGGGAACGAGCGAAAAAGTGGAAGATTGATGAGAAGTTTTACGAAAAACATGATATTCATGTTCATGTCCCCGCTGGCGCTATACCAAAAGATGGTCCATCAGCAGGAATAACCCTGGTTGTTTCAATGGTTTCTTCTCTTTCGCAAATACCAGTAAAGCATTCCATTGCTATGACTGGTGAAATAACCCTTACCGGAAAAGTGCTTCCTATTGGTGGAGTAAAAGAAAAATCTTTAGCAGCCTATCGATCAGGGATTAAAGAAGTTGTTCTACCTCAAGAAAACGAAAATGATTTAGACGATATACCGGCAGATGTGAGAAAAAAAATGAAATATCATTTAGTTAAAACAATTGATGAAGTCCTTAAAATTACCTTAAAAAAATCACCCCGAATGGTTAAAAAGAAAAAAACTTCTTCTCTTCAAGAAAAATAATGGCTGATTGAATCAGCACAAAAACATTTTTTAGTTCTTATTCAATATAAACAGGTTTGAGAAAGAGGGAATATTAAAATGGAGAAATCTCGAGAAGAATTTTTGAAAAAACTCATTGAAACTCCTAGTCCATCGGGGTTCGAAGAACAGATTCAAAAAATATTTGAGGAAAGGGTTCAAGGTAAGGTTGACAAATTTTACAAAGATTACCACGGCAATGCCATTGGTGTTATTTATCCTGATGCTTCGTTTCGAGTTATGTTGGCAGGACATTGTGATGAAGTCGGCTTGATGGTGGAATTTATTAATGATCAGGGGTACATACATTTTTCCACTATTGGAGGAATCGATTCTCATGTTACCCCTGGAAAAAGAGTCATTATTCATAGCTCTCAAGGACCAGTTAAGGGAGTAATCGGAAAAAAGCCCATTCATTTGATGGAAGAAAAAGAACGTCAAAAAGTGATTAAATTTGAAGAGCAATGGATTGACGTGGGCGCAAAAAATAAGGAAGAACTCACCAAAATTGTACAAATTGGCGATCCAATCACCATGGATGTTGGTTTTGACCAATTACTTGGAAGTCGAGTTGTTGGTCGAGGATTCGATGATCGGGTGGGAGCTTTTATTGTTGCCGAGGTTCTTCGAATGGTTCAAAAAGAGAAGTTGCAATGTGGTGTATATGGTGTGAGTACGGTACAAGAAGAACTCGGTCTCAGGGGAGCAAGAACCAGCGCTTTCAGAATCGATCCTCATTTAGGAATCGCAATTGATGTGACCTTTGCTTCTGACTGTCCTGATATAGATAAGAGAAAGGTTGGAGACGTGTCTTTGGGCAAGGGCCCGGTCATTTCACGAGGTCCGAATATTAATCCCCATATTTTTCGAAAATTAATAGAGGTGGCAACCCAAAAAAACATTCCCTACCAAATACAAGCTGAATCACGTGCTACAGGGACCGACGCCAACAGCATTCAAATCAATCGCCAAGGAGTTGCTACCGGTTTATTAGGCATTCCCAATCGATATATGCATACTCCTTCTGAGGTGATCGATTGTGATGATTTGGATGCAGCCATTCAATTATTGGCCGGATTCTTAGAAAACATTCATCCCGAGGAAAATTGGATACCTTAAAAATTTTTATATCACCGGATAGTTAATACAAAAAAAAGGATACAGTCGAAAAGATAAAGAGTTTGAAGAAGTTTGGAGGAAAGTCATGTCGGAACTGAGAAAAGATCCTGTTGTTGACCGGTGGGTCATTATTGCCAATGAAAGAAGTTTAAAACCCTATGATTTTGGAGTACATGGAGAAATACGAAAACCTGGTCCTTGTGTTTTTTGTGAAGGGATGGAAATGCACACTCCGAAGGAGGTTTTTTCCGTTCGAGATAAGCATACCGAGATAAATCAACCAGGTTGGAGAGTTCGGGTGGTCCCGAATAAATTTCCCGCTTTGCGGATTGAAGAACCCTTTGCCCATTGTATAGATGGAATTTGTGAATCTCTCAGTGGTTCAGGAGCACATGAAGTTATTATTGAAACTCCCGATCATTACTTAGAGCTTGGTGATCTTTCGGTGAAACATATTGCTGAAGTTATGTATGTTTATCGGGAAAGAATGTGCGATTTGGAAAGAGACCATCGTTTTCGTTATTGCATTATCTTTAAAAATCAAGGAGCTTTAGCGGGGGCTTCGATTCAACATGCTCACTCCCAGCTTATTGCTATTCCAGTGATTCCCAAAAGGGTGAAAGAGGAACTGCTTGGCGCTGATAAATATTATCAAGAAAAAGGTCATTGCATTTTTTGTGATATTGTTCAATACCACCAAAATAATAATCAAAGGATGATTATCGAAAACGAACAGTTTTTAGCGTTTGTTCCCTATGCTCCTCGATTTCCTTATGAAATTTGGATATTACCAAAAAAACACTCATCTCATTTTATGAAAATTGAAGACCAAGAATTAAATTATTTATCAGAAATATTGAAAAAATTACTGGTATCTATGAAAAAATCGCTGAATGATTCTCCCTATAATTTGATTCTTCATGCTGCTCCTTTTGAACGAAAAGAAGAAAAATCATACCAGGATAGCTATCATTGGCATATGGAAATGTTGCCTACTATAACCAAGGTAGCTGGATTTGAATGGGGTACTGGGTTTTATATTAATCCAGTAATTCCCGAAAATGCAGCAGAAATTCTCAGAAAGAATATACCCATTAAGATTTAGTTCTTTTTAATTGAAATTCAGGGTACAGCTGTATAATAATAGGAATTCTCAGCAATTGGTCACAGATTCATAATGGTTTGATGGTGATGCATAGGAGGTGAGCCAGATGTCGATTCGATTTGCGCTCATTTTGGCCGGTGGGAAAGGGAATCACTTGAGTGTTTTATCAATAGAAAGAGCCAAAGCAGCTG
>Ga0116184_10001466_pt1 | contig 22551 bp, 21 predicted proteins | sample AD_JPNNA5_MetaG_FD_89886 | JGI IMG/M metagenome (GOLD analysis project Ga0116184, IMG submission 89886) | Active sludge microbial communities of municipal wastewater-treating anaerobic digesters from Japan - AD_JPNNA5_MetaG | ecosystem: Engineered > Bioreactor > Anaerobic > Digestate | place... | reverse complement strand
GCCTTGGTATTTACAGTTAAAACCATCGAAATAAAAGCGGCTGGTTAAAATAACCCCTTCGAATAATTTTTTACCTTGGGTTGCGCCAATGGCTAAGAGAAATCCCATTTTTGGTTTCAAATCTTCTTTTAAAAGATACTTACGCGACCAAAGAACTTGGGAACGGTCAATTAGGGCTTTTAAAGCACTGGGAAATCCATAAAAAAAGATTGGAGCACTAATAATGACTCGGTCAGCCTGAAGGAGATGGTTTGAAACTGTTTTAATTTCGTCATCGATAACACAAACACCGGTTTTCTCACAAGCCCGGCAACCCTTACATTGACTGAATTTCATTTCTGAAGGAATAATTCTGATAATTGTATCAGTTGGTTGAACAGGAGATAAAAAAACATCTAACATTACATCACTATTCCCACCACGACGGGGGCTCCCATATATGGCAACGATATTCACCCGCTGATCCTCCCCTAAAAAACGGTAGTGTTATTTCTCTTTTGGAATTCGTGGCTTGGCGATAATTTCACGTATTTCAAAATCGTAAAAATTCCTGGCGTAGGATGGTTTGACCACCAGAGCGGTATCAACTCCTTGATGAGTTCCACCAATGGAGATGACCTCATGATCAGTATCAATCACCCCTGCTTCGGCTGCCATGATGGTTATTTCAACAGCAACTTTCACCCCCTGACTGAATCGGCGAAATGTCTCAGCAATGATTTTATGTTGATGGGGTATTCCTTGTTCGGACACTCCCCCAATTATATCGTCACTTAAAACATGATGAGATATTACAATTTTTGCTCCTTGATCTTCTAACTCTTTTCGAACGGAAGAGCTCATATCCCACCCCTCACTTTTATAAGAAAAGGAAATTCCAACGACAATAATTTGGATTTTCGTATTTTTAAAAATTTCTAAGGCCTTAAGACCGGTATCTCCATGAGTTGAAGCAACAATAAGGTTAGAAATTCCCAAATCCAGAGCTCTTTTTCGTGCTGCCTGTAGGGTGAGATCGGTGTTTTCTGGACCGGTTCGATCGAAATAGATAACTGGTCTTTCCATGGTTTCCTCCTAATAAATAATTAATATTTTAAAATTAATATTATCATACCTAACTTTTATTTTCTTCCCGTTTTTTTATCCTTTAAAAGCCATTTACAATGAATAACTTAACACTGTCATCCTGGGGCTTCGTTTTCGAAGTCGTGAGGATCTCATCGACCCAATCCGTCATTGCGAGACCTTGTTTTTTGAGGTCGTGGCAATCTCATGAGCCATCTTTTATTATTTGTAGGATTAAGAATTGTGGAATTGAAATGAATGAGATTCTTATTTTGTCCGATAAAAACGCCACCCTCTTCAGAATGACGAATTGGCTAAATGAGATTGCCACGTCGTTCAACAAAAGAACGGTTGATCTCCTCGAAATGAAGGATTTAGATAACTATTTTCATTCTCATCTGGTACTACAAAACAGCATGAAAATCTATTCTGTAAATATTGTAAAAAGTGAAAAGGGATTAAAACAAAATAAGAAAGAATGAATTTAACAATTCCCCTCCTTGGAGGGGTGCCGTTTTACGGCGGGGAGGGTGCCTTTAATCGGTCATCTTTTGATTTTTTTTAAAAAAATTGCTAAATGAGATTGCCATGTCGCTAAACCAAAGGACGGTTGGGCTCCTCGCAATGACGGATTTAAAACGAGTATAATAAATCAAGCCCCTTCAAGGGAATTTTAAAATGTAGGACGCAATGTATTACGCCTAATTATTATAGCGACATACCATGGCATGTCGAATCTTGGGTTTTCATCTTCACCTGGTACTTCTAAGCAGCATGAGGGTCTATCCTTTTAATACAATAAACAGAAAACAGCTAACAATAAAGAATGACATCATTCTTAACTAATCTTCATTCCTAATTTCTTAATGGTAAAATGAATAAAAATACTCAATTAGGTATTTTCTGCAACAAAAATAACTAAGGAGGAAAGGAGTTTATGAAAAATTTTCGATTAGTTTACTTTTTTATATTTTTATCTTTGAGCTTTTTACTTATAGAGCAAATCGCATTTAGTCAGAATCAATCGTCAACCAGTCAGCCCTTTGACATCGAAGTAGTTGAAGTACCTGAAGTGTTGGTATTTTCTGTGAAAAAGGAAATCCAAGACTTTTCCCAGGAATTACCACAACTCATACATAATTCCGTAGTTGAGCTAACCAAAATGGGAGGGAAGCCCGCCGGACCGTTAATTGTCCTTTATTATTTAGAAAATGTAGATTTTAATCAAACTTTAGGAAAGATCTTAACCGAGGTAGCTTGGCCGGTGGATAATGCTCAATATTCCAATAACCAACTCCCAAAAATTAAAGCAGCTCGTATTATGTTCAAAGGTCCTTATCAAGGCATGAATGCTGTTTACCAATCAGTTCATTCCTGGTTAGCTCAAAAACATTATAAAATTGTTTATCCCACCCGAGAAATCTATCATAATGATCCGGCTACGACCCCGGCTGAGGAGTTACTTACCGAAATTCTTATACCTGTAGAAGAATTAAAAGAATAAGAACAAACAACGATCTCTTGACGAGGTTTATAAAAAATCCTCCCCTTGATAAAGGGGAGGATTTTGAAGAAGAAGTTATTGAGATTTAATTTTATTCGTCAACAATTCGATCAAAACACCCAATATTTCCGTCGTTAAGCATATCAACAGTCATCTTATATGCTTTTCCCAAGGGATCAACTTGAAAGTGTACAAATCCCGCTTCATCTAAATAATCTGTTAAAGAAGACGTGAAGGTGTCTCGGTTCCATGGCTGTAAAACAACCTTGATTTGCTTAGGCCCGAGGGTAAATACTAAGTTATCACCTTCAATACTCACCACAGCTTCACCATAAACGGGATTTGCATATTCACCAATATAGAACTCCAAAGGAAGAGGTTTTTCCTTGGGAATATCAGGAATTTTAGCTTCCTGGGATAGAGTCTCTTTATATGCTTTTAGGCTTTCTGCACTCCAGTCTTTTGAGGGGTTACCAAAATAAAGATCAACAAACTGTTTTCCCAATGCCTCGGGAAGTGATGTATCGGACATATTGGTCAGAACGACAATTCCCAATTTAGCCTCAGGTATAATCTGTATTACAGATTTAATGCCAGAAGTTCCTCCATTGTGCCAAATTAGAGGATAGGGTTCATATTTTGTCGTAATCCAAGCAAAATCATAAAAGTTGTTTCCATCTGATATGGTTTTGGGAGAATGCATGTATTGAATATTTTCTTTGCTGACAAGCTGTTTTCCTTCATAAACTCCTTCATTAAGTTGAAGGACCATCCACTTTGCCATATCGATAACATTCGAATTAATCCCACCAGCAGGAGAATAGGTATACACCCAATCAATATATTGCCAATCCATCGGGAGCACTTTCGCTTGACCCTTTAAATTTTGATGGAGATAGGCAACATTTGGAGCTTGGGTAAAACCATCTTGGATGCAAGTGGTATCATTCATTCCTAATGGATCCAATATTCTTTCTTGTAAATTCTCTTCCCAGGTTTTTCCAGAAACTTTTTCTACTAAAGATGCTGCAACTAAAAAAAGATTGTTCATATAAGCAAATTCACAGCGGAAACTACTTATGGGTTGAATATAACGAATAGAATTTATAATATGCTCACGACCATAGCCAATGAAAGAAAGGAAATCACCTGCATACCCAGGCATACCACTATGTTGAGCCATAGCATCATTGATGAGAAATTCTCGGGTTACCCAGGGATCATACATTCGAAAATCAGGGAGATAGTCAATTACTTTATCTTTCCAGTGAAGCTTTCCTTCGTCGACCATCATGGCGACTAAGGCTGCGGTGAAGGCTTTTGAAGTTGAGCCAATCTGGAAAATTGTCTTTTCATCAACTGGATCATTTTCTCCAACTTTTTTTACTCCAAAGCCCTTGGCATAGATCATTTCATCTCCTTGGACGATCGATATAGCCATTCCAGGGACTCCCCAATCTTGACGAGCTTGTTCAGCATAGTCTTCAAAATCAGTAAGAATTTTCTGTAATGTTTCTTGATCAGGAGGATTAATATTATTGCTGGCTAAAGAAGTAATTGAAAGAAGAAATATACAACTCATTATAAAAAAAATGAAAAAGAATGATTTGGTAAACAAGAATTGACGTTTTTTTGCCATTTTTTTCTCCTTTGATATTTTTTAAAAATCAAATACTTTTTTTTAAAAACTTTATCTAATATTCCTTATTTAAAGTTATCGGTAAAATTATGAATTTTATTACTTAATTTCTAATTTTATTTTGTCCTATTTTTTATATTAAATTATTGACTGTATATTCATTACACACTACTGTCTTTATTGTATAGCTATCAAAGCCATGAAAGGTTAAAATGGATGGTAATTTAATTTTTAATAAACCCCTATCAATGGAGGAATAGGATGAAAAGAAAAGTTGCCAAACTCATATCGCCAAAAACTTTTGTTATTGAGCAAGAAGAAATTCCACCCTTAAAAAAGGATGAAGTTCTTGTAAAAATAGAAGCTTGTGGTATATGCCATACTGAGATGTCCACTTTTTTAGGTGAAAGTGTCACTATTATCGAAGGTCTCGAAAACTATCGTTTTCAAAAAGAAATCCCATATCCGGTTGAATTGGGACATGAGCCATCAGGAATTGTACTTGATATTGGAAGCGAGGTTAAAGACTTTAAAACTGGCGATCGGGTTGGTGGTCCGATTGATGGATCATTTGCTTCACATGTGGTTACTATCCCTAAAAAATTGGTCAAAATTCCCGATTCAGTTGAGAATCCAGAATACTGTTTAGCTGAGCCTTTAGGCTGTATATCGAACATGGTTCGAACAGCCCGGCCTGAATATGGAGATTTTGTTGCTGTCATTGGTTGTGGAACAATGGGCTTATTAACTCTATCAGCTTTAAAACAAATGCCTCTTCAAGGGCTAATCGCTATCGATCTCCAAGACTCACGTCTGGAATGGGCAAAAAGATTGGGAGCTCAATTTATCCTCAATCCAAAACGGGATGATTGTGAACAATTTATCCAAGATTTAACTCATAATCAAGGAGTAGATATTGCCATAGAAATAACTGGAAAATTAAAAGGTTTGGAAATGGCTTCTTTGATAATTCGTAATGCATCCTTTTATGGGTATCAGGGTAGAGGTAGAATCATTGCATCGTCATTTTATGCTGGTGATCAAATAATGAGCAATACTCTTGGTTATCAGCTGATGTTTAAGTCACCCATAGTCGCCTCGGTTCATCCCTGGCATTCTCTCAATTTTATAGAAGATGTTGCCAAAGGAGTCTGGGGATATCAAAAGCACTTCCTTCCCCTTGATCAGTTGGTCACTCATGAGTTTTGCCTTGAAGACTTAGCTAAAGGATTTGAAGCAGCATCTGGAAAGGATATCGATTATCTAAAAGGCGTTATTATCATGGAATAACCGGTATAAATTTTTAACCGTATTTATAATGTCATAACAACCTCTAAAAGAAAGGATTCTTTTTATGATAAAAAATTCAATGAATTTTCATCAATTAAAAATGTCGCTTTTTGCATTTTCAATTGCTTTTATGCTTCATCTTCTTTTATTTGCAACCGCACCGCTTTCAACAATTATTATGGAAGAAATGAACCTTTCTCATGCCGGTTTTGCTTTTATCTTTGGGATTGCTATGATCAGCTTGGTTGCTTCTCGTATCCCCTGGGGATTAATTGGTGATCATATTGGCTTCAGGAATGCCTTTCGGATTGCTCTTCCCATTTCAGCAATAGCAGCAGTCATTCGGCCTTTTACCCAAAGCTACGCTACACTTTTGATGACTCAGCTGGCTCTTGGTTTTGGTTTATCATCAATTCTCCCTATTCTTCCGCTCTTAGTTAAAAAATCCTTTCATAAACATTCCACAGGTTTTGCCACTGGAATTTATATTGCCGGTTTTGCAGCTGGGAATGCAACCGCTATTGCGTTTACACCAAGTTTATTACCAATTTTAAATTGGAGAAATATTCTTTTAGTCTATGCAATGCTGTCGGTTTTAATAGCAATTTTTTGGTGGCTCTTCATTCCTGAAACTCATCTTAAAACCGAAACTATTAAAATTACTCAATTTAAAGCGATTCTCAAAGACCGCTCTCTTTGGGTTCTTCTAATGTTGGTTATAGCATGTATGGGAGGCTACGACACCTTGGCAACCTGGGTTCCCAGAGTAATCGAGATGAAAAATTTTCGACCTTCTTTGGCCACTTTTCTTCCTTTAGGTTTTTTCTTCTCAGGTCCAATTACTGGATTCATTTCTGATCGTTTGAAAAACCGTAACTTTTTATTATCCTTTATGGGTATAGCCACTCTTTTGGCAACTCTTGGAATCAATTCTAATAATTATAGTATATTTAATTTAAGCTTATTTTTAGCCGGGTTTTGCTTAAACAGTATTTTAACCATCAGCTTAGCGATTCCGGCGGAACACGAAAGATATGCTACTTCAGTAGGCGGGGTAGTTGGAGTTATCTCATCGCTGGGAAATATTGGTCCACTTGCTCTACCCATTATCTTTGGTTCTCTAATCGATCTAACTGGAGCCTATCGAGCTTCAATTGTCTTTATTGCATTATTTTCAGGTTTAATTATTACTCTTTGTTCACGATCAAAATATTTTTAGTTCCCGGTATCTTCTTGCACGAATCAATATCTTACAGTGTATTGGCCATAATTTTGAATAGTATGGTACATGGTTAAAATATTTTCGAGAGAAGTATCAGCTTGAATATTATGAGTTGGCCCACAGAGGTAACCTCCACCAGGGGCAAAGGCATCGATTCTCTTTTTCACCTCATCTCTTACCATTCGCGGAGTCCCGAATGGTAAGGCTTCTTGAATATCAATGCCCCCAAAAAAACTTAAATCCTTACCAAAATCTTTTTTTAATTCAAACGAGTCCATTCCGATGCTTAAAGGCTGGAGAGGATTGAGCAGGTCCAATCCGATTTCGATAAAATCAGGGATGATCGGCCGGATTCCGCCATCAGAATGATAAGCGATGATGAGATTAGGATTTCTTTTTTTGAATGCTTGAAACATCATTTTCCAGCGTGGCTTAAATACTTGCCTCCAGAGATTGGGAGAAATAAGCATACCACTTTGCATTCCAACATCATCACCCAGCCAGAGAATATCTATTCCCAAATCAATAAGGGCCATAGCAATTTCGAAATGATATTCCATGACTCGATCCAATAATGTCTCTGCCATTCTTAAATTTGTAAGCATATCTTCCAACATTTGTTGGTAACCTCGCAGATGAATTGCTCCCTCCCACATAGTTAAAGGCACTGCTCCAATGATGGCATAATTATCGCTGTATTTTTTAATAATATTCGCTGCTCTATCGATCAACTCCTGGGTTACTGGTAGGGGAAAAGGATACTTTTTTAGATCATCAACTGTGGTGGCTTTGCTCAGCGGATTATGACATATCTCATTATAAAGACCTTTTTTTAAAAATCGAATTCCCCATTCAGTGTCATAGATCTCCCCTTCTTTAATCTTTCCATTAAAAAGATTAACCATTCCTTCCCAGACAATAACCGCATCATCTCCCATGGCAACATTGACGTCTATACCTTTTTGTCCAGTATAATCTTCAAGAAGCCGTTGGATTTCGGGTGTATATTGGCAGGAGATGGGAACGCGGTCCGGTTCTTGGTGTTTTAAGGCAGTCTTGACTCGATCTTTTCCATTCATCTTTCTTGTCTCCTTTCGTATCTCGTACCGAATATCAAATAAAGACTAGGTGATAGTTAGGTGTTATTTTCATAGCATGATTCACCTTTTAATTTTTTTTATTAACAGCTCGGTTTTTACTATTGTTTTGGTTATTTCCAGTTACAAAATCGATTGATCGATAACCACTGTTGCGTTGGGGTGAAGTTGTAAAACCGATGCTGGTATCTCTTTGCTGATCGGTCCCGAAAGAGCTTGACGAATTATTTCGGCTTTTTTTTCACCACTCACTAAAAGAAGAATTTTTCGGGTATTCATAATAGATTTTATACCCATGGTAATTGCTTTTTTGGGAACTTCTTCTAAGTTAATGAAAAAGCGTGAATTTGCTTTGATGGTCTCCTGACTAAGGGAAACCACGTGGGTTATACTGTTAAGTTGGGTTTCTGGTTCGTTGAATCCAATATGACCATTTGAGCCTAAACCAAGCAGTTGAAAATCGATTCCTCCCAAGCTTTGTATAGCTTCTTCATAATCAGCACATTCCCTCGAAAGATCTAAAGCTGTTCCTAAGGGGATGTGAATACGGCTTGGATCAAGCTGAATTTGACGAAAAAGGTTTTTAAGCATAAAAAATGAATAGCTTTGTGGATGATCTGAGGAAAGTCCAATATATTCATCAAGATTAAAAGTATTGATGCAGGAAAAATCGACTATCCCCTGTCGGTGGTATTCAATCAGTATTTCATAAGTTCTAAGAGGCGTGGAACCAGTTGCAAAACCTAACACCGAGGTTGGTTTTTTGATAACTTGTTGGGCGATAGCAATGGCTGCTTTACGGCTCATATCCTCATAATTGCTTGCATAGATGATTTCCATGAATCAGTCCTCCGCTTTTTTTAAATATATTCTAAAAAATCTTTATCATAAGTCGAGTATTCTCTAATAAAATTTGAAAAATGTCTATATTTTTTAAATTTCTTCTCATAGATTTGAGTATATTTTATTTGAGGGAGAAATGGATCTTCGGGTATTAAACCATTAATAATCGTGTCAAAATCTTTAATAATTCCCAAACGCTTTGCCCCAAGAAGAAATGCTCCAATGGTGGAGGAATCAGCATTTTGGAAAACAAAAACAGGAAGATTAAATATAGCGCTCACTAACTTTGGCCATATAGGAAAACGAGTAGCACCACCACTTAAAAAAATCTTTCTGATTTGTGGTTTTGATATCGAGGCAAAAGAATCTTTTAAGGCAAAAATTATGCCTTCTATAATGGAATAAATCAAATCCTTTCTCTTATGATTAATCTGAAGACCTAAAAAGGCACCATGAGCTCGATAATCAAAGTGAGGCGTTCCCGTCCCCATTAAATATGGAAAAAAAAGGATATTCCTTTCGGTATTTTCATCTTCGATGGTGTTTAATTCTTTTAAAATGAATTCTTTATCTTCTAACTCAAATAGATTTTTAAACCATTGTATTGAAGACCCCCCGGTTGGAACTGTTCCTAAGCAAAAATAACTTTGAGGTATGCAATGAGAAAAAAAGTATAAACGCCCTAATAGTTTTTCCTCGATGGACTCAAAACTCATCAGCATTTGTGCTGCGGTTCCAATGCATAGGGATAGACTTTCTATTTGGTCCGTTCCATTTGCCAATGCAGTTGTGGCTAAATCACCACCACCTTTTATAACCGGAATGCCTTCTGAAATACCAAACTGTTTGGCAGCAGCATAGGAAATCCTTCCCAGAATATCATCACTTTGAATAATATCTGGAAATAAGGACCTTTTTAATGCACAATTATTGATAATTTCCTCACTCCAATTATGATTTGAAAGGTTATATAGGAGCGATCCAGAAGCGTCTGAATGATCAGTATAAATGTTACCGGTTAAAAGAAACCCGAGATAATCTTTAGGAAACACGATTTTATCGACTTGAGGGAAAAGATTTGATTGTTGGTTTTTCAACCAAAGTATTTTAGGAAGAGTAAAACTTTCTTGAACTGGATTTCCAGTTATTTTTAAAATGGAATCGGATGTGAAAGTGTTTTTTAAGTAATGAACCTCTTCATGAGCCCTGGTGTCAGACCAAATCATACAGGGATAGGCTATTTCTTGCTTTGAATTTAAGAAAACCGGTCCGTGCATTTGTCCAGTGAGAGAAATTCCTTGAATAGACTTTATAATTTTCGGATCTTTATTTCCTATTGTCCGAAGAAGATTCTGTAAATTGGATACCCAAATAGCTGGATTTTGTTCAGCATATCCAGGTAATGAAAAGTTAGTAGGATGGGATTTTGAGGATTGAGCTCTAATTCTCCCTTTTTCGTCATAAATAATACATTTTAAGTTAGTAGTACCGACATCGATGGTTAAAATATTGGCAGAACTATTCATCATAGAGTTCTCACTTTTTTTCGATAGCGATTATAGAGATCGGTATTTTTCTTTTTCCCATCTGGTAAATTACCACTAATGAATATTGGAGGTGTTAATTTTTTTTGCTGAATAAGCCACATCGACACATTTGCTAATATCAAATTGAGAATAAAAGCTCCACAGACTGTAGAGGTAGGTGCAATTTTCTGTTCCAGTCCAGGTATCGACAAAACGGCATCTCCGATTTCGGTATGATTATCAATAAATATGTCGGAAAAATCACTCAGTGATTGACGATTTTTAGTGTTTTTTAAATATTCGCTGTATTTTCTCGATCCAATGCCAATAAGTGGGAGTTGGGAATCCTTAACCTTTTTAGCCATCTCAACCGGAACATAGTTCACCCCAGAATTGGAAAAAATGACAAAAATATCAGATTTCTCGGGTTGAACATGATTGAATATTTTCTCAGCATAGCCTTCTAAATCCTCGAGAGCTGAAGACTTCATGGCTCCAGTATGAAGCATGAGAGAGGGTTCAAGAATCGGGTTGATGCATGCTAAACCTCCGGCTCGGTAAAAAGCCTCCTCACCAAACATATGAGAATGACCGGTTCCAAATATGTGAACAAGCCCTTGGTTGGCTATCGATTGAGCAATTTGCAATGAAGCTTGCATCATTTTTTCTTTTTCAGTATTGACGATTTCTTTAAGTTGATCATTAACTTCCTCATAATAACTTAAATCAAAAATAAAAGGCGAATCCATTTTTTCCTCCTATTATTGAATAAATCTTTGCTTATTATTAAGTAGTGTATCATGATTTTTTTAAAAAATAGAGAAGTTACAAGAGAAAGCAACTGAGAAGGTAAGGTCATCCTTTCTCGATGAATGTCATGAAAGAGGTAGGCACTTTAACTTGTTGCTCATAATTTATCCCTCGTCACTAGATTAGAGTATTGACTTATTCGAAAGAATTTTTTATCCTGGTTATAACCAGTTCTTACAGGATGTTATAATTTAACTATATTACCGAAAGGTGTGGGAATAATAGATGCTTCTTGAAAAAACATCTCCAGTTCCACTACATATACAATTAAGGAAAATAATTCTGTCAATGATTGAAAGTGGAAAATTAAAGCCTGGTGATAAGTTATTCTCTGAGTCCGAGTTTTGTAAAAAGTATAACATCAGTCGAATGACGGTAAGACGGGTTATTAGCGATCTCGTGAATGAAGGATACATTCAAAGAGTTGCAGGAAAAGGCAGTTTTGTTTGTGAACCCAAAATCATTGAAAAATTAACCTATGTTACAACCTTTACTGATGATATGATTTGTCGCGGTCTTATACCCGAACGGAAACTATTGGAGCGACGAATTGAAGATCCGTATCCAAAAATTGCTGAGATGCTCAACCTTGATTCAGAAGACAAAATTATTTATGTTAAAATGCTTCTCTATGCCAACCACGAACCAATTTGCTTACAAAATGTCTATTTACCCTATCGTATATTTTTTAAGTTTATGAAAACCAGTGAAGAAGAAATTGAAAGAAGAGATTTGTGTGAGATATTGAATACCTTTATTGAACGGCCGGTTTTATGGGCAAAGCAAAGCGTTGAAGCAGTTTTACTAAAAGCTAAAGAAGCTAAACTTCTTGAAGTATCAACCAATATACCTGGTTTGCTTTGCGAGAGGGTTACTTTTGATGAGCTCGATACTCCTATTGAATATGTTACTTTTCTTTATCGAGCTGACCGATATAAATTCATGATCGATAAAAGAAACGTTCTTCATCAGAATAATAAACGGTCAATTGAAAAATAAAGATTTAATCTTATCCTTTATTTAAATTATTATTACCGAATTAAAATAGAGATTTCTCTAAATTTGTCCCCAGATTGATAGTTAATAGCTTCTCTTGCTCTACAGGTATTAGAAATGTTTGTACACACCTTTCTTTTTATCCTAAAAACAGAAAGATCAACAACAATAAAAGAATGATTGATTTAAATAATTTTCACCATTTTATCTTGACAGCTTATTATATCTCAATGTAACCTGTATATACATGATATTATTAACGTTAAAATGAAAATGTATTAAGGAGGTGATTTTTTCTTCTTCTTTAGTAATAAACAATAGGAGGTTATGCCCGTGGTAAAAGGAAAAAGCTATCTTGATATTACCATTGAATTTCTTCAAAAAATTGAAAAAGAACAAGCAAAAAATTTTGAAAAAGCCGGGCAAGTTATCGGGGATGTCCTCATGAAAGACGGTTTACTCCATGTGATTGGTACTGGAGGACATACTGATATCCCCGCTTATGATATGTTTTACCGAGCTGGTGGATTGGTTCCGGTTAACTACATTATACCAATTGGAGCATTATATGGAGCCTGTGGAGCTACCCACGGAATGCGCATCGAAAGATGCCCGGATTATATGAACCGAGTAGTCGATTATTATGGAGTCAAAGCTGGAGATGTAGCTATTGTATTCAATAATATTGGAGTCAATTCTGCTACTATTGATGCCATTTTAGAATGCAAAAAGAAAAAAGCTTATACTATTGGAGTTGGAGGGAGCGAGTGGCAGGAAAAGATCCCCAAAGATCATTTTACCCGTCACCCTAGCCGTCAGAATATGATAGATTTGGTTGATCTTTTTATTGATGATTATAATCCAGTAGGCGATTCAGTTATGGAGATTGATAATTTTGATCGTCCTTTTGCGCCTATTTCAGCTATGACTGACGGATACATTGTGCGCCGCATTGAAATTGAAACCATTAAATATATGGTAAACAAAGGTGTTACCCCCAAGGTATGGATGAGTGCCAACCGAGTTGGTGGCGACGAAGCCAATACAAAATATGTAGAAGAATATTTCAATCGTATTAAAAACTTGTAAACAATTTTGAGAGTAAATCGTTTTCTGGTTGAATACTTTTTTATATAGGAGGGTCATACAATGAAAAAAGGGATTTTAATCCTGATGGTTTTTACTTTAGTCATGGTGTTAGGTAGTATAACTTTTGCTCAAGATCAGCCATTAGAAATAACTTTTTGGCATCACGAAGCACCTGCTCACCGAGTTGCAGCATTTCAAAAAGTAATCGATCTTTTCATGAAAGAAAACCCCAACATCAATTTAAAACAAGAAGTTGTCATGTGGGGAGATGCTTGGGTTAAAACCTTAGCTGCTATTGAAGCTAACACACTCCCTGATTTTCAATTTGGTTTACCTGATTTTGTTACAACCATGTTTAAGACCGGTTCTCTGGCACCACTAACTGATTTAGTGAAAGAAATTGATGAAAAGTACCAGATATTTCCCAACCAGAAGAATATGTATTTCTATGATGGTGATTATTGGGGAGTTCCTATTATGACCATGGTCATGCTCATGACCTATCGACCTAGTTTCCTCGAAGAATATGTTGGAACTACTGAACCACCAAAAACCTGGGATGAAGTACTTGATTACGCCAAAAAGATCACCGAAAATTCGGAAGAAGAAGTATATGGTATTGGGATTGGTGGAGCAAAGAACTTGATGACCGACGAACAAGCCTACATATTCATGGCAAGTACCGGTGCACGATTCTTTGATGAAAATGGAAATATCACCTTTAATAGCCCAGAAACCATTGAAGCACTGAAATTATATAATGATTTGATCAAATTTGCTCCTCCCGGAGCCGAAGCCTGGTCTTGGGGAGAAATCGAATTGAATATAGCAGCAGGAACCCTGGCCATGTCTCCTTACTTTCCATCGGTCCAGAAAAGATTCCACGAAGAGTTTGATAGCGATGACTACAATGCAGCTCATATACCTTTTTATAAAGATCGCACTGAACGAGGGACAATTACCTACCCCAATGAAGTTCATCTCTATAAAGATACTTTAGAAAAACCAGGTCACAAAGAAGCGGTTTACGACTTCGTTCGTTTCATGATGAGACCCGATATAAACGCTATATTAACTTCCGGTCAAGAACCCGGTGGTTTCTTCCCTACGAGTGTTGCCGCTTCCCAAGCCAAGGAATATTGGGATGATCCGATTGTTAAACGATTCGAAAATGCTCATAAAATTGCCATGGAAGCTTTGAATGATTATGCTACGCTTTATGGTTTTGAATATGGTAAATGGGTTAATACCGGTATTGGTGATATCTCCGGTGCTGATGTTTTAGCTGATACTGTCAATAAAGTAGTAAGTGGTCAAATGACTCCCGAAGAAGCAGCAGCCTATGGCGCAGAACTCATGACCAAATATTCTGCACCGATTGCGCAATAATCTCAATTCAACGAGCTGGAGTATTGTTCCAGCTCGTTGATATTTTATTGGTATGGGTGGTTTAAATGCTTAAAATTCGGAAAAATGAAATACAGCAATACTTATTCTTGCTCCCGGTCTTCATCGTTGTCTTGGTTATTTTTGCTTATCCATATATTCGAAATTTAATTTACTCTTTCTATGATATTTCCTTTGGAGGCGCCAAATCCAATTATATAGGACTAAAAAATTATACCTACCTTCTGGGTAGTGGCTTTTTCTGGGAATCTTTATGGAAAAGCCTTTATTGGACTTTAGGTAATTTAATTATTCAGTTGATTGTGCCCCTCTTCTTAGCGATTCTACTAAACAAAAAAATGAAAGGAATTCATTTAGCTCGATCACTGATAATGCTCCCTTGGATTGCGCCTACCGTTGCAGTTGCAGTCTGTATGAGATGGATGTTGCTTCCCAGAATTGGCATTATTAATGCTTTTTTGACTTCGATTGGGTTAATGGAGAAACAAATTCATTTTTTAGGTAACAATACCACCGCCATGCCTGCTCTCATTCTTCTTAACTCCTGGAAATTTCTTCCTTTTGGGACTTTGATGATTTTGGCCGCTCTTCAAGCTATTCCTTTGAGTGTTTTTGAAGCAGCCGAGGTGGATGGTGCAACTGGTTTTCAAAAATTTCGATTTGTTACTTTTCCTCTTCTTAGCTCAATGATTTGGTTTGTTGGATTCCTGGCATTTGCTTGGAATTTTAATACTTTTGATTTTATTTGGTTAACGACTCAGGGAGGTCCTGGAACGGCAACCCAAACCCTACCAGTTTTAATCTACCGAACTGCTTTTAAGACCTTCCGTTTGGGAGAAGCATCTGCAGTAACAGTTTTTATTGGTATCTTTTTGATTATTCTTGGTTTTTTCTATTTCAGTTACCTTACTCCAAAAGATAAACAATAATTGAATTAAATGAATTATCATTCAGCCTGTCGGTGAGGTGAAACGGTTTGGCAGAAATTAACCGGACCAAAAATATTATTACAATATGCGTTATCATACTGGTTCTGGCACTTATTATTTGGCCTTTTGTCTACATATTCATTTCTTCTTTTAAACCTTTAAAAGAAATTATGTCCCGTGCTTCTTTTTTGCCAGTTGAACCAACTCTAAAAAATTATCAAACCCTTTTATTTGCTCGAACACCGGTCAGAGATTTTCCCCGGTTTTTGTTTAATAGTCTTTATGTATCTGTTTTTACTGCTCTTTTTACTCTCATAATTTCATCAATAAGCGGTTATGGAATTGCTCGAAATCGAAGGCTCCGTGCTGGTTTGATCTCAAAATTTCTCCTTTTTATCTATGTTTTTCCAACTGTTGTTCTTTTAGTTCCAATTTATAAACTATTTACTACCATGAATTTATATGACAACTTATTTGGACTCATTATCATTTATACTGCACTGGTATCACCTTTTTGTACCTGGTTGTTGGTATCTTTCTTTGAAAATATTCCCAGAGAACTGGAAGAATCGGCCGGAATTGATGGAGCTGGCACTTTTACCACTTTCACTCGCATTGTTATTCCATTAGCCTCACCAGGATTGGTAACTGCAGGAGCCTATGCTTTCATTACTGCCTGGGGTGAATATATGTTTGCTTTAATTTTGATTACCTCCAATTTGAAGAAAACGGGGCCATTAGGTTTAGCAACCTTTACTGCTGAACAATATATCGAATGGGGACCGCTGCTTTCCGGATCGATTCTTATCATGATACCGGTCTTTATCCTATTCATGCCGGTATCGGGTTATTTCATAAAAGGATTCACAGCAGGAGCTGTGAAAGAATAATAAAAAGGGAGGGAATCCCATTGAAAATTAAAAAATCTATAATTGTTGTTTTGATCATGATGGGTTTGGTTATGTGTGCATTTTCCATAGCTCAATCGAAGGTGTCAATCAACGTAACTGAAGATCAGTATGTTCTCCCGGTAGCTGAATTGGCCAGCACAAAAACTAATCCAGAAATCATTCACATGAGTAACGATCTGGTTGCCATAGATTTAATTCCCAACCGGGGTCGTATCTTATCCAATTTTATGTTATCCGACCAACAACAATCTTATCTCTATCAGAAATTCGTTCCTGATCCTATGGTTCTTCCCGGTGGTCTTCATACCGTTGAATTTGGTGGCTATTATTTTTCCCTTCCATGGAATACCCGGGATCGTCAACCATTTGATTTGCAATTTGAAATTCTGAATTCTACTGATGATTTAGGAGAAATCTTCCTTTCCGGGAAGGACATGTTCCAAAAAACTCTTACCGAAGTTTGGGTGAGAATGAAAAAAGCCAGTCCAGTTATAGAAATTGAAGCTAAAATATCCAATACTTCAAAGAAAACTCCCAAAGATTTAGTGTTCCGAGATTTTTCGGTTTTTTATATTCATGATAACGAAAATAGTAATGAACAAATAATTATACCGGTTGACAAAATTAAACTTATAGAAAGTAAAAATGATTGGGCAGGATCGAAAGAAAGCCTTTTTGAATGGCCGGAATCTTTCTCACAATGGAAAATGATCAACGATTATTTAGTTTTTCAGTCAGCTTCACAACTCATTTCTAGCCTGGCTGGGATGTATTATCCCGAAACAAATGACGTATTTGTTAAATCTTGGAAGCCCGAAAATTTTTTTAATGGAGCTGAAGTATGGTCCTGGGGTAAGAATTATGTAAACGAACCGGGAGCTGCCCCCTATATTATCTATTCGAATATCTCTCAATTTACACTTCAACCGATGGAATCAAAATCTTTTATGATTTATTTTACAGTGATGAGTGATATAGCCGAGCAGGATATCACCCTAGAAGCTCTTCTCAATAAAGTTAGCCAATTATTGCCATAATAGATCCTAATTCGCTTCTATTCTGCCGGTAGATACCCCTCTCTTCCTAAAAAATGAGAGGGGTTTTTTATTTTTTTGGTGGATAATTAAATCCAGAGCTTTTTAAGGAAATAACGACTTCAATATTTTATTTTTTCGATTTTAAAATCAGTACAGTATATTGATATAATCTTAACTTAACTACTCTCAATGAGTATCGATATGAAATCTCCAATACAGTTATAATTAATAAATTAATCGGAGGATTCCAATCAGTGAAATATCGACAAATCGGTTTGACAAAAGAAAAAGTTTCCGCCCTCGGTTTTGGATGTATGCGGCTTCCGACCCTCGATCGAAAGCCATCATCTGGGGAGGTTGATGAACCGGAAACCATTCGCATGCTGCGTTATGCTATTGATAATGGTGTAAATTATATCGATACCGCTTATACCTACCATAATGGGAAAAGCGAAGAAGTGATCGGCAGGACACTTCAGGATGGTTATCGGGAAAAAGTATTATTAACCACCAAAATGCCTATCTGGTTGGTGGAAAAAAGCAGTGATTTCGACCGTTTTCTACATGAACAACTCAGTAGGTTAAAAACTGATTCTTTGGATATTTATTTATTACACAATCTCAAAAAGGAAACCTATCATCATCTTCTCAAGCTGGGAATATTCTCCTGGGCTGAAAAAGCAATCGATAAAGGCCTTTTTCGATATTTTGGTTTTTCCTGTCATGAACCATTTTCCATCTTTAAGGATTTTATAGATTCCTATGATCGTTGGTCGATAACCCAAATCCAGTATAATTATATGAATGAAGATGTCCAAGCAGGAACCAAAGGACTAAAATATGCTGCTGAAAAAGAAATCGGTGTGGTAATCATGGAACCGCTTTTAGGGGGAACTTTAGCCAATCCCCATCCAGAGATTCTCTCCTTACTTAACCAAGCTAACCCTCAGCGCTCCCCCGTTGATTGGGCATTACAATGGCTTTGGAACAAACCTGAAATTTCAACTGTACTCAGTGGAATGAACTCCTTTGAGCAGGTCCAACAAAACATCAACAGTGCGAATCATTCTGGTGCCAATTCTCTCCGTTCTGAGGAACTGGATACCATATCAAAAGTCCAGTCAAAATATTCTTCCATGAATCCAATTCCTTGTACCAAATGTGGTTATTGCATGCCCTGCCCCAACCAAGTAGACATTCCCCGTAATTTCGAATTGTTTAATACTGCTATGGTTTTTAACCAGGTCAATCTAAATCGGAATATTTATCAAAACATTTTTCCAGAAGAGATGCATGCTAGTTCTTGTATACAGTGTGGGATATGTGAAGAAAAATGCCCACAGAATATTCCAATTCGAGATTGGTTAATAAAAATTGAAAAAGCTTTAGGACGTAAGGATTAAAATTGAATTTAAGAGTTTATTTGAAAATTGTGTGACATTCAAAAGGATGATTTTATCTTTAACCAAGCACTTCTTAAATCAATATTAATTAGTTGATATTCGACCAAATTACCTTAAAATTCATAAATTTTTTTAGAATTAGAATCAATTGCTAAAAAATGGAATTCGATAGGTCCATTGGGTGTAAACGAAACCAAGGGATAATAAGGAAGGGAGTGTCAAAATGAAAAACTTTAGCGAAATTGCTGTTTCTAAGTTTCTTGATGGATACAATTGTGCTCAATCGGTGTTTTATTCATTTTGTGAGATATTGAAACTGGATAAGAATATTGCTTTAAAAATTAGTAGTGGATTTGGAGCTGGTATGGGACGTAAAGGAGAAGTATGTGGTGCTGTAACCGGTGGAATAATGGTCATAGGATCTAAATATGGACGAGGGGAAAAAGATGATCCAGCTTTTTCTGAAACAACCTATCGAAAGACCATTGAGTTAATGGATAGTTTTACTCGTCAATATGAAACCTGTCTCTGTCGTCAACTACTCAACGGATGCGATTTGACTACCGAAGAAGGTCGGAGACAATTCAAAGAAAATGATTTTAGAAATAAAATCTGCCGAGGATATGTCAAAAGTGTCGTGGAAATAGTTGAAGACCTTTTGAACCAACCTTAATAAAATTTTTTAAACCTGATCTTTGAATGATGATTTATTAGAAATAATCACCCTTTTCGTTTCCTTGTAATAAAGATGGCATAACCGTCGGTAAATATAAATGGATAAAAAAATATTATTCTTGAAACACATAGTTGTATGAATTGATCTAGTTTTAATAAATTCTAATGTAAAGAGCTCTTATGAGAGCCGATTTATAGTGTCAGAAAAGGAGTACAATAGAAACAAATCAAGGTTTATACTTCAATGTTTTCATTCGTTGATACTCAAAAATATCGGAACAAGCAAATATAATTTCACCAACTCGAGTTTTTATTTGCTTTTTGCGATCAGGAGATTTTTTTATATGAGGTAAAGTGTGATATCTTAGGAAAAGAATTCATTTTTAATTTCAATCAATATATCTTGGTAAGAAGAAGGTTATGGCGTGGAGAAAAATTTCAAATTAACTGATACGAGCAATCACCTCCATAGGCCTTCTGGATTTAAAATTATTTGATTGATCTTCTACGTTTTTTTATATAGGAGGGGAGAAAGAAATGAGGGATAAAAATGCTTTCGATATTCAGAAAAAAATAATACTTTTTATAATTTTGGGTTTCCTTTTTTGTGGATTAATGCTAAGTTCTATACATTGCAATGGAATTTGTGTTGATAATACCAAGTTTTGTGCTATTATCAAAGACTTTGCTCCTTTGACTGTGCAACCGGCATTAGAGGATTGTCCAACATCTTTAATCATCTGTGATGGGGAACAAATTGTTCTTTTCTGGAAGGCAGAAGCAGCCCTTACCAGTACGATTCACCTTACCGGACCGGGAGGTGAAAGCTATGAATACTCGATCATTGAAGGTCAAGCGACAGTGACTCCCAGGACTTCGGGTTTTTGGTGGATCAAATTTACTGGAAAAGATTGTACTTTTAACAAATCCATATGGGTTCGAGTCATTAAGGGAGAAGAAATACATACCATTATGGCTAATGGAAATAGTGACATAGGATTTTTTTGTGATATCAATCCTAAAAGTGTTTCTAAAAAACTCATTGTCAAAAAAATTCGTTCTGTTAAGTGTGCTGGAATTTCTGAATATTGGGAAAACTGGAGTTGCAAAAAAACTGATTGGAACAACTCAAGTAGTACTTCTTTTAATATCACGAAAGTCGATGGGTCAGCCAATTGTACTTCCTTAGCCGGACATTGGCGTTTTGACCCCATGGCTTTAAGCCAAGGTGGAAATTTCACATACCAAACGAAAACTGTCTGTTTTGATACCATAATTACCTGTGGACCTTGCAATGGAACCTCTTCTGATATTTATCCCACCTCTACTCCTACACCGTGGAGATGAAAACTCCTATCTTGTTTTAAGATAAATACAAAAAAACTTAAAAAAGGAGTTCACCTAAGCAGTCTGATTATTTTATTGATTTCATCAACAAGGGAAACTGAAATAGTTAAAAGTAAACTTAGAGGAAAAAACTGAGAATATCCTTTTTTCGAGATTGGTTGATTTTCCGGATAAGCTCTATTTTATTTGGCGCTCCTCAAATATAAGAAATTGCTTTTAATCTGAGGAGCGCTCAGTTTTTTAGTGACTGCTCGTTTTTTAATTGAATTTTTAACGAATATGCCCGATAATTTCGGTTGACGTCCAACCATTTTCAGCATCGCCAGGGAACAAAACTGAAATTCTTATCGATGACCTTCTTGCAAAAGAAGCTGTATAAGTAAAGGTAGCCATACCACGGCTATTGGTTCGCACTTGTTGAGAACTTAGAGTTCCAAAAGGAGCATCCAATAATAAGTTTTTACCAGGGATTGGCCGACCAGAATAATCTGTTAATCTTATAGAAAATGTTTGAGTAGATCCGGCGTTGAGATTGAATGTTGCTGGTTGTACATTAATAAGAGGTTCAACTTGACCACCATCAACCACGAATTCAGTTCTATTAACTGCATACTGTCCCCCGAATATGGATGAAATACGACTTGGATTTCTTAAAAATTCTTGAATTCTGTTTCGTGGTATGGTGTCGGGAGTTAAAATAATTACAACCCGGTGAGTTCCAACTGGTTCTTTAGCCATAAAGCTAACCATTTGAGGAGAGTTAGCCCGAACAAATTTGTTTTCTTCAATGATTTGAGCACTCCCTCCAGGGTTATATTGAGCAAGAGTTATATATCCGCCGATTGTGGTTCGATAACGCAAGTTTACCCTCTCTCCCACTGAATAAAATCCCCCATCACCTCGGTCAGTAGAGAGTGCGATTTGAGGAGAACGAGGCAAAGAACGATGAACTTCGGGTGAAATGTTAAATTGAAAAGTAACTGAGGATTTAGCCAAGACCATGCTTGAAAATCCAGCGAAAATGAGCAGCACTAAGAAGAACTTTAGAAATAAATTGGTATAAACATATTTTTTCATTTTATAAATCCTTTCTTCTTGTTGGGGAGTTTCATACTAATAAATTGTTACTGTATATCCTGAATAAGTTGGATAAAATCTTTCGGTATAAGAAATTCCCCAATCTGTCTCAATCCGAACGATATGTTCTTGATATAATTTAACATTTGCTAAACTAAACAAGCAGCCGTTTGGATTAAGATAAGCATTACCAATTCGATTCCCATCAATATAAACTCTTCCATAAATACTTGACGACGAAGAACAAATGGATACTTTCCCATATCCTGGAGGAAGCGGTTCATCTTCGATACAACCCGCTGTTACCATCATCATAGCTAACACTAAAATTGACATTACGATTAAAACAACCTTCATTTTCATAGAATTTCCAACCTCCCATTTATTTAATAATATCCATAAATGATTAATCGGCATTCTATCATTTATGATTAGTTCTTAGTGAATTTTTTGGAACAAAATTAGGAGCGATCGTCGGAATTTACATTAATATTTTCATGATTCATAAAAAAGCGTCATTTTTTAAACAGTTTAATGCTGGTGTTTAGACAACATCATGCTTAAGTTTGCTTTTTTCATAGATATTAGAATATTTTAATAGGTTTCATAAACCAACTGCCAGTGAATACCAAATTTTTCAACAAGGAGTCCATAATATTTTACAAAGAAGGTTTCTTGCAGATC
>Ga0116184_10001463_pt1 | contig 22572 bp, 15 predicted proteins | sample AD_JPNNA5_MetaG_FD_89886 | JGI IMG/M metagenome (GOLD analysis project Ga0116184, IMG submission 89886) | Active sludge microbial communities of municipal wastewater-treating anaerobic digesters from Japan - AD_JPNNA5_MetaG | ecosystem: Engineered > Bioreactor > Anaerobic > Digestate | place... | reverse complement strand
GACGGGGAGCCCCTCGGCGCCTGGCCCGGAGGGAATCCCGGTCAGATCGGCCCGCCAGACGGCGTACAGCGTGTCGGCACGCAACGGGGCGGACGGGATCAGGTGGATCGTACAGGTGTCGGGGTCGTACCGGACGCTGCAGGCGCCACGACGGATCCGTCGGGACAGCCTCACCTCATCGGCAGCCAGCAGACCCTTGCCGCGCCGCGCACGCAACTCCAGACGCCTGGGGGACGACCGGTGACCGCAACCTGCTGCTCGGTGAGCTGCGGGAACCGGCGTTATGGACGCCCCCAGCGTTTTGACGGACTCAGCCACCACCGTACGGGATGCGTGTTGCCTCGGCACCGCATCCACCTCCCACCCCATGACCGCCAATCCACAGCCCCGTGCTTTCCCGCGCCGGCCCCAGGTCACGCCCGCCTCTGCGCTCCGAAGCCCCTGCTCTGGCTCCGGCCTCGGCAGGCGAGGCCATCCCATACCACTAGGCTTCCACAAACGGCGGTGATTCCAAGCAGGCCAAGACCGAACGGCTGTCGTTCTTCGCTATCAATAGGACCCCAGGGGGGGCCGGGAGTTCCCTGAAGGTTCGCATTCCCGCGCGTCGTCGTTACGGCCCGGGGCCACCAGTCTCCGCTCCCTTCGCGTCAGCCCCGGCATTCGGGATCACCCGGGCGCTCGGGTGCTCCAAGGAGATCATCGGCATGCTCCGCCACCTTGCGGAAAGCCAGGGCATACTCGGCGATCACGCTGGGCCGGAAGTGCTTGAACCATGGGACGGCATAGGTGCGCTCGGGTATCGACTCGGTGACCGGGAGGCTACCCGACGGCTGGCGCACGTCGCGCCCCGCATGGGCAATCCGGGTGGGCTTACCGTGGCCGTAGATATCCGCATCATTGAGTAATGGATGAAGATGGAGCAGCAGGTTGGCACCAGGATGGGTGGGCGCGCCCTCGGCCTGCACGGCCTCGCAGAAGCGCCCCACGGGCAGCCCTCCGAGCTCCTCGGGCACGTACATTCCGTGAGGGGCATACCAGCCGCCATTGTGCGAGCCACTCCCCTTGGGTGGCCGGTGGGCGCGGACGCCGGGTACACCCTCCAGCAGGTCCCAGAAGTGGTCCATTGACCGGCGGATCTCTTCCATGCGCGAGCGGTAGTGGCGGAGCTGGACCCGTCCGACGGCGGATGATAGCTGGTGCATGCGGTACTTGTGTGCACCCCACGGAAGGCCCGTGTATGGAGCGAGTGAAGGATCTCGAAGCACCTCGGCCGTCCGCTCGTAGTGTCCCCAGGCGACGGCACGCTCGTACATGAGCCGGTCGCGGGTCAGCAGGAAGCCTCCTTCGCCCACAGGCAGGGCCTTGCCCGACATGGTGGACATGGCGTTGCAGTGACCGATGGTTCCGAGCAGCCGACCATGGTATTCGCCGCCGTGGGCATGGGACACGTCCTCGATGACCTTGACACCGTGTCGTTCGGCAATGCTCATGATGGGATCCATGTCGCAGGGATGCCCGCAGTAGTGCACCGCGACGATGGCGCGGGTGCGGTCGGTGATGCGATGCTCGATGTCGTTGGGGTCGAGGCACATGCTGTGGGCCTGGACTTCGGCGAACACGACGGTGGCTCCCAGGCAGAACGCGGGTAGTGCGGAGGCCCAGTAGGTCAGGCTCGGACAGATGATTTCGTCGCCGGCACGGACGCCGGAGGCCCACATGGCTGCCTCGAGCGCGGCGGTGCCGCTCGAGTGAGCCAGGGCGTACTCGATGCCGTGCCACGCGGCGAACTCCCGCTCGAACTCGCGGGTCACGTCGGTGTCCGACATGGCACCACGACGGAGCACCTCGAGACATGCATCCTCGTCCTCTTGGGTGATGATGGGCCAGGTGAAGAGGTCGCCTGGGTCCGACTGGACGGCCTTGGATCCGCCGAGTAGGGCCAGGGAGCTCTGGAGCATGGGTACCGCCTCCAGGAACATGGGAGCGCTTGCGCCGCATGCCGCGGCAGTGCGGCGTTTCGCCGTCGGCCTTCCGGGGCCTGCGCGGCGCGGAGCCTCGCCGTACGCGCTCGGCCAGTGCAGACGTCCGGGGTCCCGACGTTGCCGGCTGCCTTCGCGCCGACGGCGGCCTCGTGCTAGACTAGGGGCGCGACAACGCGCCAGCACCGATGCTGCCGGAGGCCCCCACGGATCGACGTCACGGCGTCTGGGGTCTCTGTGTCTACCCGAAAGGACCCAACACCATGGCGAAGCTGTATTACGACGACGACGCTTCTCTGGATGCGCTCAAGGACAAGACCATCGCGATCATCGGCTACGGTATCCAGGGGCGGGGCCAGGGCCTGAACCTGCGCGATTCCGGCTGCAAGGTCGTCGTGGCCGACATCCCCGGTAGCCCGGCCTGGGAGAACGCCAAGGCCGATGGGCAGACGCTTCTCTCAACCGAGGAAGCCGCTGAAGCGGGCGACATCGTGCAGATCCTGACCGAGGATCATGTTCAGGCTCGCGTGTACGAGACCCAGGTCAAGGCCCATCTCAAGGACGGCAACGCGCTGTTCTTCAGCCACGGGTTCAACATCCACTACAACCAGATCGTCCCCCCCAAGACCATCGACGTGCTGATGGTGGCGCCCAAGGGCCCTGGTAGCCTGGTCCGGCAGCAGTTTGAGAAGGGCGGCGGCGTCCCGTGCCTTCTGGCCATCCATCAGGACTACACCGGCAAGGCCAAGGAGATCGGCCTGGCCTACGCCAAGGCCATCGGCGGAACGCGAGGCGGTGTGTTTGAGACCACGTTCCGCGAGGAGACTGAGACCGACCTGTTCGGTGAACAGGCCGTGCTGTGCGGTGGACTGTCCGCTCTGATCAAGGCGGGGTTCGACACCCTGGTCGAGGCCGGCTATCAGCCCGAGATGGCCTACTTTGAGTGCTGCCATGAACTCAAGCTGATCATGGACATGGTGTTCAAGTATGGGATTTCGGGCATGCGCAAGCGCGTGTCCAACACGGCGGCGTATGGCGACATGAGTCGCGGCCCCAGGGTGATTGATGATTACGTCCGCGAGGTCATGCGCGAGATGCTGCGCGAGGTCCAGACGGGTCAGTTCGCCAAGGAGTGGATCCTCGAATGCATGGCTGGCCGCCCGGTCTTCAAGCGGGTGTGGGAGCAGGATAGCGAGCATCCCATCGAGAGCATCGGGGCGGAGCTACGGTCGCACATGCCGTGGCTTGAGGACATGTAGGATGTGACAGCATGGCCCGGCAGATCCGGATCTTCGATACCACGCTGCGTGACGGAGAGCAGTCGCCCGGCGCCAGTCTGACGCCGAGCGAGAAACTACGCATCGCCCACCAGCTGTCGAAGCTGAACGTGGACGTGATCGAGGCGGGGTTCCCGATCGCGTCGGTGGGTGATTTCGAGGCCGTGCGGGCCATCGCGCAGGAGGTCCAGGGGCCGGAGATCGCTGGGCTCTGCCGGGCCGTGCCGGGCGACATCGACCGGGCTTGGGAGGCACTGCAGTACGCCGGCAAACCCCGGATTCACACGTTCATCGCCACGTCGGACATCCATCTCAAGCACAAACTCAAGCGCACGCGCGACCAGGTGCGCAAGGCCGCGGTCGACGCCGTGGCCCGTGCGCGCTCATATACGCCGCGGGTGGAGTTCTCGGCCGAGGACGCAGTCCGGTCGGACTTCGGCTTTCTCTGCGAGATGGTGTCGGCCGTGATCGACGCGGGTGCCTCGGTGGTGAACATCCCGGACACGGTGGGGTACTCGACCCCGTCCGAGTTCGGGCCATTGATCGGCCGGCTGATGGAGTGCGTGCCCAACGTGAACCAGGCGGTGATCAGCGTTCACTGTCACAACGACCTGGGGCTGGCCGTGGCGAACTCGCTGGCGGCCGTTGAGCACGGCGCGCAGCAGGTCGAGTGCACGATTAACGGCCTCGGCGAGCGGGCGGGCAACGCGTCGCTCGAGGAGATCGTGATGGCGCTGAAGGTCCGGGAGGACCTGTACGATGCCTCAACGGGCGTGAACACGAGGCAACTCTACCCGACGAGCCGGTTGGTGAGCAGCCTGACGGGCATCGCGGTGCAGCCCAACAAGGCGATCGTGGGCGATAACGCGTTCGCCCACGAGGCGGGAATTCACCAGCACGGCGTGCTGCAGGCGGCGGAGACGTACGAGATCATGGACGCGCGGTCCATCGGCCGCGCCGAGAGTCAGTTGGTTCTGGGGAAGCATTCGGGTCGCCATGCATTCGAACGGCATCTGAGGGAGCTTGGGTACGAACTCGGCCACGACGATCTGAACCGGGCTTTCTACCAGTTCAAGGAGCTGGCGGACAAGAAGAAGCAGGTCTCCGATCGTGACATCGAGTTTGTCGTCGCCGATGCGGTGGCTGGGGCTCCGGAAGCGCTGCATCTGGAGTACCTTCACGTGGCGACGGGAATGGACATCGTGCCGACGGCCACGGTCCGGCTGCTGCGGAATGGTCAGCCGGTCCAAGAGGCGCGCACTGGCGTCGGGTCGGTGGACGCGGTGTACCGAGCGATCGCCAAGCTGTCCGGTGTGAAGCACCAGCTCGTGGACTTCACGGTCCAGTCCGTGACGGGCGGCACGGATGCGCTGGCCGACGTGACGGTCCGTGTGTCGTGGCGGAACCGCGTCTTCACCGGTCGCGGCTCGAGCATGGACGTGATCGAGGCCAGCGCCAAGGCCTACGTGCAGGCAGTGAACCGCGTCCTCCTTGCGCGGGACCAGGCGGCCAAGCGATAAAGCCCACAGGAGCCTATCGCCGGTTCCACCACCCTACTCGGAAGGATACCGCTATGCCCGGGATGACCTTGACTGAGAAGATCCTGGCGGCCCACGCCGGCCGAGAGCGCGTGGTGCCGGGCGAGTTTGTCCTGGCCAAAGTGGACCTCGTGCTCGGCAATGATGTCACCGCCCCCATCGCCATCCGGGAGTTCGAGTCCATTGGTGTGGACACGGTGTTCGCCAAGGACCGTATCGCCCTGGTTCAGAGCCACTATGTACCGAACAAGGACATCAAGTCGGCCGAACAGGCCAAGGTGATGAGGGAGTTCGCGCGACGGCACCAGATCGATCTGTTCTGGGAAGTCGGCAGGGCTGGCGTCGACCACGCAATCCTGCCGCAGGAGGGGCTGGTGGTCCCTGGCGATGCGGTCGTGGGTGCCGATTCGCACACCTGCACCTATGGGGCCCTGGGGTGCTTCTCGACTGGGATCGGCAGTACCGATCTGGCCGCCGCCATGGCCACCGGCGAGTGCTGGCTCATGGTGCCCAAGACGCTGAGGTTCGTCCTCACGGGCCAGCGTCGGCCCTATGTCTCGGGCAAGGACATCATCTTGTACATCATCGGCATGATCGGCGTCGACGGAGCCCTGTACCGGTCGATGGAGTACACGGGCAGTGCGGTGGCCGACCTCGAGATGCACGACCGCTTCACCATCGCCAATATGGCCATCGAGGCTGGTGCGAAGAACGGTGTTTTCGCCGCCGACGCGAAGACGCGGGCGTACTGCGACGGCCGGGCCAAACGCGAACCCGTCTACTTGGAGGCCGACGCAGACGCCGAGTATGAGAAGGTCTACGAGATCGACGTGAGCCAGATCGGACTTCAGGTCGCCTTCCCCCATCTGCCTGAGAATGCGAGGCCGGTAGGCGAGGCCCGGGGTATCCGGATCGATCAAGTGTTCATCGGGTCGTGTACCAATGGGTGGATCGAGGATCTGCGGGTTGCCGCGGAGATCCTCCGCGGCCGCCAGGTCCATGGCGATGTCCGCGCCATCGTCATCCCGCCGACGCGGGAGATCTACCAGCAGGCACTTCGAGAGGGGCTCCTCGAGGTCTTCGTCGAGGCCGGCGCGGCGGTGGGCCCACCGACGTGTGGGCCATGTCTTGGCGGGCACATGGGCGTCCTGGCGGCGGGCGAGAAGGCGGTCGCGACCAGCAACCGCAACTTCGTTGGGCGCATGGGCCACAAGGACTCGGCCGTCTACCTGGCGGGTCCGGCGGTGGCGGCCGCTTCGGCCGTGGCGGGCGAGATCGCGTCGCCCGAGGATCTCTAGCTTCATCACCACTCAGTCGGCTGCGGGCGCGAAAGGAAGCGGGAGACCCGATGGCAGGACGAGCGCACAAGTACGGAGATCATATCGATACCGACATCATCATCGCGGCGCGCTATCTGGTGACCGCTGACGCGGACGAGTTGGCGCAGCACTGCATGGAGGATGGCGACGCGGAGTTCGCCAAGCGGGTGAGGCCCGGAGACTACATCGTCGCCGGAGAGAACTTCGGCTGCGGTAGCTCGCGCGAGCACGCGCCCATCGCCATCAAGGCGAGCGGCATCGCGTGCGTGGTCGCCAAGAGCTTCGCGCGCATCTTCTGCCGTAACAGCATCAACATCGGCCTCCCGATCCTGATCTGCCCGGAGGCGGTCGACGGGACGGCAATGGGCGATGAGCTCGAGGTCGCTCTCGCGGCCGGCCGAGTGCGCAACGTGACCCGGGACAGGGAGTTCCAGGCGCAGCCGTTTCCGGCGTTCATGCTCGAGATTGTGGAGGCAGGCGGCCTGATCCCGTTCACGCGGGCGCGGTTGCAGAAGGCTGGAGCGCGCGAGTAGGGGGCGGGACCGCGCCAAACATCGGACCGGTCTGCGCTGAGTGGCTTTGAACGGTGGTGGGCCGATGCAGCTTCACAACCCGCTGAACCTGCTGCTGCTGCTGACCACCATCCCCGTCATCGCGCTGTACTTGCTGCGCCTGAGGCGCCGCGATGTGAAGGTCCCGTCGACTCTGCTGTGGGACCGGATGATCCGCGACGTGCAGGCGAACGCGCCCCTGCAGAAGCTGCGTGTGAACCTGCTCCTGATCCTGCAGCTGCTGGTGCTCCTGCTGGCCAGCTTGGCCTTCGCCGCCCCCTTCATGAAGTCGAGCGCTCTCTCGGGCGAGCATCAGGTGCTCATCCTCGACGCGTCGCTGTCGATGCAGTCGCGGGATGTGTCGCCATCCCGGTTCGCGGCCGCGCAGGCCGAGGCCTTGAAGATGATCGACGGCCTGCGCCGGCATGACGAGATGATGGTGATCGAGGCGGGGGCGCGTACGCGCGTCATGTGCGGGTTCACCAGCGAGAAGGCCACGCTGCGCCGCGCGGTCGAGGCGTGTGCCCCGCGCGATGTGTCCTCGAATCTCCGGGAGGCCATCGTGCTAACGCTGTCGATGTCGCGCAACACTTCGGCGGGCACGCGGATCTTCGTGTTCAGCGATGGCGCCTTCGACGCGATCCCCGACGTGCAGCTCCCCTCGAACGTGCAAGCGTCCTTCGTTCAGTTCGGCAAGACGGGCAACAACGTCGCGGTCACGGGCCTGGACTTCCGCCGCAGCCTTCGGGACCCCAGTCGGTTCGATCTGTTCGTTGCCGTGGACAACTTCGGTGACAAGCCGGTGCAGTGCCCGCTGACAGTGGAGCTCGACGGATCGCTGCTTCGTGCCCGTGATTCGAGCGAGTTCACCATCGCCCCGCGCGATCGGGGCGAGGCGGTGTTCGCCGACCTGGCCGGTCTCTCGGGTCTGCTCACTGCTCGGGCGGATGTTGCCGATGACCTGCCAGCCGACAATGTCGCGCACGCGGTGGTGGCGGGGCGCAGGACGCTGAGAGTCCTGCTGGCCGCCCCAGGCCGAAGCCCGTTTCTCGAGAGGGCGCTGAACGCGGACCCGTTCGTCAAGCTGTTCTTCGGAAAGAGTGGGGATTTCAGACCGGGCGACGCGACGGACTACGATGCCGTCGTGTTCGACGGCGACTGTCCCGACGAAGTCGGACCCGGGTCGTATCTGCTGTTCGGGGCCGCCCCGAAGGATTCGCCGGTGACGGTGACGGGCACCGAGGAGCGACCGAGGGTAACCGACTGGAATCCCACGCACCCCATCACGAGGCTGCTGCCCGGGCTTGGGAGCGTACGGATGAGTGAGGGCAAGACGGCCACCGTGGCGGACTGGGGCAAGGTGCTGGCCGAGACGGCCCGGACCCCGCTGATTGTGGCCGGTGAGCGTCGCGGTTACCGGTGCGTGTATGTGGGCTTCGACGTGGCGAAGTCGGACATCGTCGTGCGGCCGGCGTTCCCGTTGCTCATCATCGGTGCGCTCGAGTGGCTGACAAGCGACCCCACGCAGTTGGGCGAGCGGTACTACCGCGCAGGCGAGGCGGTACCCATCCCCGTGGCACCGGGCGTCGAGCACCTGGTCGTACACACTCCCCGGCGTGAGGAGATCGACGTGCCCGTGCGGTCCAACCCCGTTCTGTTTGATGGAACGGAGTATGCAGGCATCTACGAGGTGAAGGCCGGCGACGAGTCCACTCGCTTCATCGTGAACATACTCGACCGCCGCGAGTCGAACACGAAGCCGAAGTCGGAGATACGGCTGGCGAGTGGCGGGGGGCCGACGAAGGCATCGACGGTGCAGACGAACGTTGAGCTGTGGCGCCATCTCATCATGGTGGCTCTCGGGGTGCTGACACTGGAGTGGTGGGTCTACCATCGCCGCGTGTAGGGGCGGATGGCTGGTCTTCCGCCAAGCGGAATGGCCGGGTGCGACCCGCATGGCCAACGCGCCGCACGGTTTCACGTACGGAGAGCCTGGTGGACCGCCCGCGACAGGCGCGCGAGGCCCACCGGCTTCTGGATCAGGCCCAGGATTCCCTCGCGAGCCAGCTCGTCAGCCATGCCGTCCATTGCGTAGCCGGTGGCAAGCAGGGTGCGGACGCCGGGGTTGATCTGGCGCAGGGCGCGAATGCACTGCCTGCCATCCATGCCTGGCATGATGAGATCGACGAGGACGAGGTCGAATGCGTTGGCCTCGCCACGGTAGATCTCGATGGCCTCGGCGCCGCTGCGGGCGGTGCGGACGGTGTAACCCAGGTACCGGAGCATCTCCGTGGTCGAACTCAGGGCGGCGTCATCGTCATCGACCACAAGAAGCGACTCGCATCCGGGGACCACTGCTTCGAGCTCGGTGGATGCCGGTCCGGTCTGCTGTTCGCCGGGCGGCACCGGTAAGTAGATGCGGACCGTAGTGCCGACGCCGACCTCGCTGTAGATCCGCACAGTGCCTCCATGGTTCTTGACAATGCCATAGACCATGGCGAGCCCCATGCCTGTGCCCTTGCCCGGTTCTTTGGTTGTGAAAAAGGGCTCAAATGCATGGTCCTGGACTTCTTGCGGCATACCCGCCCCGCTGTCGGTGACGGAGAGCATGACGTACTCGCCGGGGCGAGCGCCGGCATGGGCCCGGCAGTAGGCGGCGTCGAGCTCGACGACGTCGGTGGCAAAGCTCAGCACGCCTCCGTCGGGCATGGCATCGCGCGCATTGATGGCCAGGTTGATGATCACCTGCTCGAGCTGGTGCGGGTCCCCCTGCACAAAGGCTCGGAGGCGAGTCAGGTGGGTCGAGATGGCGATGTTCTTGCCCAGGGCGCGGCCGAGGAAACGTATGGCCTCCTCGACCCGCGCGTTCAGGTCCACGGGCACATTGAGCTGCTTGCCCTTGCGTGCGAAGCCCAGGAGCTGCTGGGTGAGCCGTGCGCCGCGGGTGGCCGCGGTCTCGATCACCTCGGCCGCCTCGTGAACCGGCGTGCCGGGCTCGGACCGCAGCTTGAGCAGCGTGGCGTGCCCCTGGATGCCGGTCAGCACATTGTTGAAGTCATGGGCGACACCGCCGGCCAGGGTGCCAATGGCGTCGAGCTTCTGGATCTGGCGAAGCTGAGCTTCGAGTGCCGCCACCTCGGTCACGTCACGCCCGACCCAGATGCCACCCAGTGGGATCCCGTTCTCGTCGCGGAGGGCACTGGTCTGCACCTCGAGGATGACCTCCCGCCCGTCGGCCGTCCGGGCGCGCACCTGCCCGCGCCAACCATCGGGGACGACTCCGCCAGGCCGCCAGGCCACCAGGTCGCCATCGATGGCGGCCGCGCGCAGTGCGTCGGTCAGGGGGCGACCATGCATGTCCTCGGGCGTCAACCCGAGTATGCTTCGAACGGATGGGCTGGCGTAGTCGACGGTGCCGTCGAGTCCGGTGACGACGACCAGGTCCGTCATACTCCTGAGGATCGACGACTGCAGCCGAAGGGCTTCCTCGGCCCTCCGGCGCTCGGTGATATCGCGCGTGACGCCGACGATGCCTGTGGGGCTGCCGGTGTCATCTGTCGTGAAGCCCGCATTGATCTCGGTCCATACCGTGGAGCCGTCCTTGCAGCGCATCTCGAGCTGAAGCCCTCGGACTTCCACGGCACCCGGCTCACCCGCACGGGCCCGCGCGATGGCGTCCGCAAAGTGGCGGCGGGCGACTTCCAGGGAGTCGGGAGCGACGACGTCCTCGAGTCCCTGGCCGATGGCTTCCTCGGCGGTGTAGCCGCGCACTCGGTGCACTGCCGGGCTCGCGTAGGTGATCTTGAGGTCGAGATCCATCGTCCAGACGACGTCCGACGCGTGTTCGGCCACCAGGCGAAGCGTCTGTTCGCTCTCCTTGAGGGCCCGTTCCGCGGCCGTGCGGGCCACCAAGCGAGCCAACCAGGACGACAGGCCCGTGCTTGCGCCATCACACCCCGCCATGGGGCCGTGGTCCACGTACATCGGATTCTCGCATAGAACCCCATCGAGGAGGATGAACGGGTAGGCGCGGATCTCCTGTTCGAGCTCGTCATCAGACACCGAGGAACGGTCGTAGACGCAGGCCGAACGTACGGGCACAGCTTCCGGGCTGACGGTGCCGGGCGCGAGGCCCAAGCGGCGCGCCATATCCCTGTGTCCGGCGTCCCAGACTGCGGTCACACCCACGGCCTCGGTGGCCCCGAGAGCATGGATGACCTCGTCGTCGGTGCCGGTGAACAGCCGGCCCGTCATGCGCAGTGGACCGGTGTCCCATCCGGCCTCCTGAAGGAGCCGCAGAAGGCTTTGGGACGCCTCAGGTCCGGCCAAGTACGCGCACCGGTCGCCTCGGCCGAGTCCGGCCGCAATGAGGGGCAGGATGCTGTTCGGAGCTTCCTCGGCTGATGCGCTGATAACACAGACGGAGTCGCCCGGACGCAGTGTCGTCAGAGCCTCGGGAACCAATCCCATCGCAGTCCCTATGTCCCGTACGCCCAGGCCCATAGCGCTGCCATTGGTCCACACTGAAGGCACCGAAAGGCATTGCTTCGTGCGTAGGCATACCATCCCGCGCCGCCATCGGCTAGCGCTCTTCGTGCTGCCGCGTGCCCTTGACACGCTGCCGTGTCCATAACGGTACGTGCAAGCGTTGGTTCACGGTCTGGTTACCGAACGCTCGGGCATGCCATACCCCGTACCGACCAGCTTCGCCGGCCTCGGGAAGGTGTGATGGCGGGCCGGGCGAACCGCGCCGCCATGCTGACACCGGGTGAGAAGGGGGTCGCCATGCCACCCAAGCTGGTTGCCTTCGTGGGAAGCCCCAGGCCGGGCGGCAACACCGACACACTGGCCGACGCCGCGCTCTCGGCATTCGCGCAGGCTGGAGGCGAGGCCGAGAAGGTCATACTGAACTCCCTCAGCATTCGGCCCTGTCAGGGGTGCCTGGCCTGCATGCGCGGGGACGGCCTCGAGGACTTCTGCGCGGTGCGCGACGACATGCAGGGCCTGCACCGAAAGTTGCTTGAGGCTGACGCGCTCCTGTGGGCCACACCCGTGTACATGTGGTCGCCTTCGGCCCAGATGAAGACATTCCTGGATCGCTTGTTCCCGTTTGGTGACTACCAGAAGACGCGGTGGCGGGCCGCTCTGGCCGGCAAGCCCGTGGGGCTGGCCATCGTCTACGCCGATCCCGACCCACTCACTTCGGGTGTGGTGCAGACGCGGGACGTGCTGCGGGCCGTGGTTGAGGCTTCCGGCGGCCGAGTGGCCTTCGTGGTTCACACGGCGGCCGACCAGCGCGGCGATGTGGCCCGGAACGCGGCCGTGCTCGAACGGATGCGAGCGGCGGCTTCGGCGCTGTTCGCGGCCTGCACACCCGCCGAGCCAGACTAGCGGTGCATCACTCTTGGCGCGGGCCGTCGTGGGACGGCCTGAGCAGCTGGTCCAACGGCCAGCTCACCAGATCGCGCATCAGCGCCGAGGCGGTCAGATCCAGCGATACGGGCGTGACCGAGACCCGGCCGGCGGCGATGGCCTCGACGTCGGTACCGGGTTGCCCGGGATGGTCACTGGGGCCGCCCTGGATCGTGCAGAGCCGTTCCCCCGTGTGGCTCGTGCTCTCCTGGATGGTGATCGCGTAGTCGCGATATCCGAGCCGGGTCACGGACGCGCCCTGGATCTCGTCCACGGCACAGCTCGGGGCGTTAACGTTCAGGAGAGTGCCGGGCGCCATGCCCCGATCGAGGACGAGCCGGGCAATGGCGCGGGCGGCGGCGGCCGCCGCCTCGTAGCGGACACGTCCGCCGGCCCCGGGGGCGGCGGAGACGGCCATGGATGGGATCCCCATCAAAGCCCCTTCCATGGCGGCAGACACGGTCCCCGAGTAGGTGAGGTCCTCACCCATATTGGCGCCGTGGTTGATGCCGGACACTACCAGATCGGGTAGGGCGGGCAGTAGGCCGTGCACGGCAACCATCACGCAATCCGTGGGTGTTCCACTACAGGCGAGGGCTCGTAGACCTGCGGAGAGCGCGACCTCCTCTACCTTCAGCGGCGTGTCCAGCGTGATCGCATGCCCAATGGCGCTGCGCTGGCGGTCCGGGGCCACAACGTGGATGGCGCCGAGGCCGTCGAGAGCCTCAGCGAGCCGCACCAGCCCCTCGGCGCGCACGCCATCGTCGTTGGTCAGCAGGATCAGTCGCTCGTCGGTGGTCACCAGATCAGAGCCTTTCCGCCACAGAGTCTACACCCGTTGCGGCGCGGCGGGTGACTCATCCCAAGTGGTGCTCGGGCTCCCTCACGGCCAGCAGGATCACACACCAAAGCAGGTACGCGCAGGCCGCGGGGAGGAAGACGGCACTTGGGCCCAGTCGCTGGGCGACCTCGCCGCCAATGACGGGCATGATCGACCGGGCCGGCTCGACCACCGTGTAGTGAACGCCGGAGTACACGGCCACCCGGGACGGCGCAGGCAGCGCCAGCAACAGGTTGTACGCGTACATGCCGACTACGGCGGACGTGGCGCCCAGGAGCGCGAACACCGCGGTGTAGGCGATGGGGCTGGCGATGGCCAGCGCCGCCAAGGCGGCCAGAGCCCCTACGAGCCCGGCCATGAACAGCGCCGGGCGATTCCCACGGCGGCTCACCCACAGCCCCGCCAGGAGCGCGGCGATCGAGCCGGCACCCGACTGCACGCCCGCGTACAGCGCCGCGTAATGCTCCGGCGCCCCCAGGTGGTCCATGGCCTGCCGCACGTAGAAGGGCGCCGCCATGTCGGCACACGCCAGGACCACCACCGCCAGAGTCATGAGGCCGAAGTTCCGATCGTCGAGGAGCAGCCTCATGGATCGCAAGCTCGTGCCCGAGTCGCCGGACCGGGGACGTCCCGACATCCGTTCCCTGACGAACCAGATCGGCAGCAGGGTGACGGCCAGGACGGTGAAGCCAATGAGGAACAGGACGACATATCCGTTCGGGAACGGCGTTCGTTTGAGCCAGCCCGCGGCCCAGAGCGTGTAGGGCACAGCCAACGCGCCGCATATGGCTCCCGCGTAACCCCAGAAGCGGCCGCGGACCCGCGGCGGAAGGCCCTCGGCCACGAGCTGCGAGTAGGCGGGCCGATTCACCCCTTCGGCCGCGGAGCGGATGGCCCATGCGACGAAGAACACGCCGAGCACGAGCGAGGGGTTTGTTCGTCCCCACAGCCAGGTGGCGACCGCTACCGCGAGCAGCGGCACGCGCTCGATCAGTCCAATGACCACCACGTAGGGTCCGCGCCGGCGCAGTCCGCGGATCAGGTTCGGCGCCCACAAGCTGGGCAGCCACACCCCCAGGCTGTAGATGCCGCGGATGTAAGACACGGCCCGGAGCGAGGGGGTGAGATGGCCGAGGAAAGTCGGAAGGATGACGTCGATGGACATGAACATCCAACCGAGCGGCCAGCCAACGGCGTCGGCGAACAGCAGCGGGTAGTTGTGACGCCCGCGGCGTGGTGAGGGGTGGCGCACGATCGGGTCCGTACTGGGGGCAGGTTGGCGCAAGGGTCCCTCGCATCAGGCACAACAGAAGCGGCCGGCTGCCTGGTGCGGCCGGCCGCGGGAGTAGCTCTGACTCTAACTTACCCCTTCGGCGGCCGGGCGATCCTTGCCATTGGCCTCGACCTGACGGATGCGGTTCACGGCCGACACATAGGCCCGGGCGCTGGCCTCGACGACGTCGGTCGAGGCTCCCAGACCCACGGCAGTCCGGCCCTGGTGCTCCACCTTCACCCTCGCCTCGCCCACCGCGTCGCGGTTCTCGCGCACCGCGCGAAGGCGGTACTCGAGCAGCCGGCACGATAGGCCCGTGGCCCGATCGATGGCAGCATACACGGCCTCCACCGGCCCGGAGCCGGCGGCGGACTCACGCACCGTGTCTCCACCCGGCGTCCGGACCTCCACCGTGGCCGTGGGGATGGCCCTGCTGCCCGAGATGGTCTGCAAGCCGACGACTTCGAAACCTGGGGCCGACGAGACATCGTGCTCCTCCATGATGGCCACCAGGTCTTCGTCGAACACCTGCTTCTTGGCGTCGGCAATAGCGAGGAAGCGCTCGTAGATGGGACCCATATCGGCATCGGAGACCTGGTAGCCCAGCTCTCCCAGCCGATGGCGGAGCGCATGCCGGCCGGATCGCGGCCCGAGGACGATCTTGGTTCCACCGGCCCCAACGGCCTCGGGGTCCATGATCTCATACGTGGTCCGCTCTTTGAGCACGCCGTCCTGGTGAATCCCCGACTCGTGAGCGAAGGCGTTCGACCCCACCACGGCCTTGTTTGGTTGCACCACGATGCCGGTGAACTGGCTCACCATCCGGCTCGCGCGCATGATCTCGCCGGGCGCGACGCCTGTCTCAGTCGGGAACAGGTCTGACCGCGTACGCATGGCCATGACGATCTCTTCGAGGGAGGCGTTGCCGGCGCGCTCGCCGATGCCGTTCACGGTGCACTCGACTTGCGTGGCCCCGGCGCTCACCGCGGCCAGCGAGTTGGCCACGGCCATACCCAAGTCGTCGTGGCAGTGAACACTCACATGCACGTTGGCCATGCCGGGGACGTTGGCGATGAGCCACGCGATCAGGTCATAGTACTCGGTGGGGCAGGTGTACCCGACGGTATCGGGCACGTTGATGGTGGTCGCGCCCGCCGCGATGGCTGCAGTGAACACCTCTTTGAGGAACTCGCGCGGAGTCCGTGTGGCGTCCTCTGCCGAGAACTCGACCTCGTGGCACCGGGCCTTCGCGTATTCGACCCCATGCACCGCCATGGCCACGACCTCAGCCTCGGACTTCTTGAGTTTGCTCTCGCGATGCACGGGCGAGGTACCGATGAACACGTGAATGCGGCTCCGCTGGGCACCCTCCAGCGCCTTCGCCGCGGCGTCGATGTCCTTCTCGACGACCCGAGCCAGGCCGCAGATGGTTGGCCGGCGGACCTCGCGGCAGATGGCCTGGATGGAGTCGATCTCGGCCGGAGACGAGACCGGGAAGCCTGCCTCAATGATGTCGACACCCAGGCGGTCGAGCTGGCGGGCGATCTCGAGTTTCTCACGTGGGTTCAGGCTGGCTCCGGGCGATTGCTCGCCATCGCGCAGGGTGGTGTCAAACACGTAGACGCGCCTGCTCATGGCTGTGTCCTCTCGCATCGGGATTGGGTCAGAGCCCCTCGGACATGCGGCAGCGGATGACTTCGTCCGCACCCGGCCGGCCGCTGGACACCGGGTACGGCGGTCGTAGGATGAGTGCCATGCGGCCCACCTCCCGAATCGAAAAGCCCCCCGTCTCCGTTGAGACGAGGGGCCACATCCCCACGCGGTACCACTCAACTTGGCGCCCGCCCCGCTGGCCCAGCCAGCGAAACGGACGTCCTCTCTCGACACACTGCCTCACGGCAGGTGCCGCGCGGCTCGATGCCGGGCCCCCGGTAACGGTGGGGCGTTCCGTCGGTCCCTACTCCGGCGCACCAGTCGGCGGCCGTTTCGGTCCGCGGCTCGAGGGCGAGATTCGGAAGCGCCGACGGGCACCGCCTCTCAGCCAAGGGCGGCTCTCTGTAGCCCCGCCACTTCCTACTGCTCCCTGTCCATGCCTTTGAGACTATTCGGCTGTGATTCCGATGATATCCTCGCACGGCGCGCGTGTCAATGCTGGGCGATCGAAGGAGGATGACCGGCTCGTCGCTGGTGAAGCGCTTCGGCGTCCAGAGGGTGGCGCAGGGCCTCGGGTCACCTGTCTCGAACAGATGGAGCGCGGACAGCGCAGCGGCGCCGGATCCGCAGCGGAGGGCACAGTGGGCGCGGCTTCGATCGAGCAGCAGTGTTTCGTGATTGTCCTCGACCCCTCGGGGACAGACTTCGCGACCTTCCGGTCGTGCGTGGAGAACCAGTTCGACTTGGGCGACTACTCCCGGGCCATACCGACGCCCGGTCAGCCGGTGGCCATCTACCAGGGGCCAGAGGGCCGCCAGCTCCGCATCGAAGGCCAGCGCATCGTCATCGAGGGAGCGGCGTGGGAGCGCGAGGCCGGCCGGCTGGCGCGGTGCCTCGAGGAGCTGTGCGCCGTCACAGGCGTGCGGGTCACGGCTTCGGGTGTGAACCCCATCTTCTCAGTGGAACTCTCACCGGCCGAGGCCGCAAGTGAGCTCTGCGAACCGGGACCGCGGATCCGGAGACTGATGGGCGACCAAGCGGCCTTCGCCGCGGTGACGGTCACCGCGCCGCGCGGGAGCGGCCGACTGAGCTTCGAGTTCTGCCCCGGACCGGGACCCGGGCCGGTGCTGCGAGTGCTCGGAAACTGGCATGTGGACCATGGTTCGGTCGAGGAGTGCGTCCGGCGCCTCCAGGCCTACCCCGAGCTCGTTCGCGAGCTACAGCGGGACCTTGATGCCGCGCTTGAGGGGATCACCTAGGGCCCGGCCCCGATGGCGCCGTGGGGCGGTGAGAGGTCCCCGCAGTTTCCGTGGGGCCGGGGTAGCGGCGTAGGCCAATGGGTTTTCCGGTCATCTGCCTCTCCGCGTTGCATCACCGGCAGTCTCTTGGGCTCAGCCTCGATGCGCAGCCAAAGCGGCCCGAATGGGCATGGGTGGCCGTTTGGAGCTCCAGCGGCCCGTGGGTCGGGTTGCGGAAGGGCGTCATGGGGCGAACCACGCGTCCCCCAGCGTGGCGGGCGCTCAACGGGATCTGGTCGGCCGCAGGCGGACCTGTCGATCGACGTTGAGGCGTTGAGCGCGACGCTCGACCTACGCGGCTTTCGGGCGCCTCCCTGTGCGGCCCCTCCACGAGGCAGGGCAGTGCGGTGTAGGGGCCTTACTCGCACCGCTCGGGCCCAGGTTACCGCCGATGGGCCGAAGGGGTCCCTCTCGCACGCCCGGGCGCCTTGGACTACACTCCCGGTATGCATAGCACAGATCCGGCTAACTCCCTGCTGCATTTTGCCTTTGTTCTCCATAACCACCAGCCTGTCGGCAATCTGGATCGCGTGTTCCGGCAGGCGTTCGAGCAGGCGTACCTGCCGTTCGTCGAGGTGGTCGAGGAGTTCCCCGGCTTGCGGGTCGTGCTCCACTACACTGGGCCGCTTCTCGAGTGGCTCGAAGCCGAGCGCCACGAGTTCCTCGACCGCCTCCGCGTCTTGGCCGCCAGTGGGCAAGCCGAGATCCTCACGGGTGCGTTCTACGAGCCCATCCTCTCGGCGATCCCGCCCCGCGACCGGCTCGGGCAGATTCGGCGCATGACGACTTGGGTCGAGGACAACCTGGGCGTGCACCCTCGCGGCCTTTGGCTGGCCGAGCGCGTGTGGGAGCCCCACCTGGCTCGCGACCTGGCGGATGCGGGAGCCGAGTACTGCCTCATCGACGATGCACCCTTCGAGCGAATCGGGATCGACCGCGATGGGCTCCATGGGTACTACATCACCGAGGAGGACGGGCGGATGCTCCGGGTCGTGCCCATCGATTCGACCCTGCGGGCGCTGATCCCCTTCAGGTTGCCGGGGGAAACCGTGGCCTACCTTCGTGATGTCGCCGCCGGGGGATCGGGGCGGCTTGCCACCTTCGCCGATGACGGCGAGAAGCTCGGAGACTGGCCCGGCACCCACAAGTGGGTGTACCAGGAAGGGTACCTGCGCGACCTGTTCACCTTGATGGAGGACAATGCGAGCTGGCTGAAGACGACGACGCTCAGTCAGTTCGTCGACGATGTCCCGGCCCTGGGAATGGCCTATGTTCCGGCCGCCTCGTATGCCGAGATGCTCGAGTGGAGCGGTGGTCTTTGGCGGAACTTCCTGCGGCGCTACCCCGAGTCGAATCAGATGCACAAACTGATGCAACGGGTCAGCGCCAAGGTGGACGCCATGCCGACCGATCGACCCGACCATGAAGCCGCGCGGACCGAGCTCTACCGAGGCCAGTGCAACTGCCCCTACTGGCACGGCGTCTTCGGGGGCATCTACCTGCTCCATCTGCGGCACGCGAACCACGCGGCGCTGCTCCGCGCCGAGAGACTGGCAGACGCCTCTCTCCGGGGCGACCAGGCCTGGCAGGAGGTGACCATCGCCGACCTCGACTACGATGGCACCGACGAGGTGCTGATCGATGGCCGGGAGCTCGCGGCCGTTCTCGCCCCGGCGAAGGGCGGCCACCTCACGGCGCTCTCAGCCAAGCGAGAGGCACACAGTTTGTTGGCGACGCTCTCGCGGCGTCCCGAGGCCTACCACGAACGACTGGCATCGGGCGAGGGGGCCTTGGCCACTGAAGCGCGGCGCGTGAGGGAGTACGACTGGTATCTCCGTCAGGCGCTCGTCGATCACTTCCTTGCCCCGGGGACCACGCCGGAGCAGTTCCGCTCGAGCCAGTACGGTGAGCTGGGTGACTTCGTCGACCGACCCTACCGTGTGGAACGCGCGGGCGGATCGCCGGCCGAGGTCGTGCTGGTTCGCGACGGTCACGTGTGGGAGGGATCGGTGCTGGGGCCTTTGGGTATTGAGAAGCGCGTGCGGGTCGACGACGCGGAGCGGCGTCTGTCGGCGTGTTACGTGCTCTACCACGATGCGGACGAGCCTCGCCGCCTGTGGTTCGCTGTGGAGTGGAATCTGTCCATGACCGGCGGTGCCGAGTTCGGCCGCTTCTACCGGGTCGACGGCGAACAGGAGGCCGCTCGAGGCCTCGCCAGCATGGGGCACCGCGCCGACGTGCGGACCGTTGAGCTCGTCGACGAATGGTTGGGCTTAGCCGTGGAACTCGAGACCGTCCAGCCCGCCGAGGCCTGGTGGCAGCCGCTCGAGACGGTAAGCCAGGGCGTCGAACGCGTGGACCTGAACTACCAGGCCAGCACGGTGGTTTTGAGCTATCACGTCGAACTGCCCGCCCGCGGCCATTGGCGCTGTCAGATGTCACTGGCGCTCCGGGCCGTCCCGCGTACGGTCATGCACGCCTCTTCGGCACTGGCTCCTTGAAGGGCCGCGGCCGCGGCGGGGGAATGTAGAATGGTCGGAGTTTCCGCGTGCAAGGCGCAAGCGGGGAGGCGTCTGTTGTGAAGAAGCTTCTGGTCCTCACCGGGATCGTGGTCGCGAGCCTGGCCGTGTGTGGGTGCGGCAAGGGCGGCGACGAGAAATCGGCCGATTCACCCAAGCAGGGTATGTCTGATTTCCAGACTATGAACGCCCTGGCGAAGGCCGGGTCGCCGGAGGAGACCATCGCCATCGCGCAGAAGGCCGGTGGCGCCGTCGGAGCCGCCGCGAGCAGCGCGGCTGGGGGCGGCGCCGGTGCCGCCGCTGCCGCTGCGCCGGCTCTAGGTGGCATGCTTGCGGCCGGCGGAGGCCTCGGTGCGGCCCCGGCCGGGGCGGCCCCTGGGGCAGGCCCCGACGAGGTGCCAACAGGCCCCGAGGCCGAGCGGCTCCAGGCGCTTATCCCGCTCCTGCAGCCGGGTAGCCTTCCCCCGAAGGCGTTCGAGCCCCGGAAGGGTGACCTCACCTACCCCCGCTTCGAGCGCGTGATCCGCGTCATCAACGGGCGCTGCATTGACCTCAACGACACGGCCATCGTCTATCTGGCAGGCGTCGCGGCGCCCGTCGAGGGGCAGCCCGGTTACGAGACGGCGCGCCGTGTGCTCACCGATCTGGCCTATAACCGGCTCGTGTGGGTCACGTCCGAGGAAGACCGCCACGTGCATGCCATAGCCGTGCGGCCCTACGCGCTGGCGGACGAGCCCAAGTTCATCGACCTCAACGCCAGCATGGCTGCCAATCTCAAGGATCTTCGCCGGGCCGACGATTACTACCATCTGCGCGCCCGGTGGAATGGGCCGCACCTGGTGACTGCCAACGCCGACGTGGCCGCCGAGCTCGCCCCTCGCTATGCTGAGGTCGAGGCCGCTCGCGCGGCGCTGGCCAAGGCCGTTGCCTCCCAGGCCGAAGCCCAGGCGGCCGCCGAGGGCGGGAAGGGAGGGGCCAAACTGCCGCCCGTCGCCGCCGCGCCCAAGGCTGGCGGGTGAGTTGTGGCCGGGGAGCGTCACTCCCCTCTTCCGCCGGTCCTTGTATGGAGGAGCCGCTGCCGGGCCGTCATCGCTCCCCCCAGGGCACTCCCCCTCCCGCTATCGGGCCAACCCCTGATAGGTGCTTGGGCGTCGCTCCTTCTGCCAGAGCGTGCGCCACTCGCCGTCACCGCCGACGCTCAGCCATGGGGTCAGTGACCGCTTGTTGAGGTCGACCTCGACCACACGGACACCCTCTTCGCCCGCCGTGTCGGCCAGCACATGCCCCCAGGGGTCGATGATGAGGCTGCGCTTGGGGGAGTAGATTGATGCGACGAAGTAGACCGCATTGTCGATGGCCCGCGCCCGCGAAACCACGTCCCAGCACGTATTCTCCTCGCGGCCGTCGCCCCAGATGGGCAGACAGATGATCTCCGCCCCTTTGACGGCCAGGCTCCGCGCGCATTCGGGGAAGAACGTGTCATAGCAGATCTCCAGGCCGATCTTGCCCAGGTCGGTCTCGAACACCGGGTACTCGGTGCCGGGAGTGATGCCCCACACGTACTCGGCCTCGGGCAGGTGGGTCTTCCGGTACCGGCCCACGAGTTCGCCGTCCCGGCCGATGAGGACGGCCGTGTTCCACAAGGCTCCCTCAGCCCACTCATAGACGCCGGCCACGATGTACATGCGATGGCGCCGAGCCACCTCGCCCAGCACCCGTGTGGTGGGTCCGGGAACCGTCTCACGGGAGTCGTAGGACGACAAGCCCGTGCCCACCATGGCAATGCCCTCGCTCAGGCAGACCAGGTCAGCCCCCTGCTGCCCCGCGGCCTCGCACTGCTCGGCCCACAGCCGACGGTTCTCGTCCGGCGTATGCCCACTCGGGACGAAACAGACCGTGGCCAGTCTGGCCACGCGCGGAGCCGGCGGCGTCGTGGCGGCCAGAGAGGCCTGGCCAAACGACACGGAGCCACCTGACGCCCCTCTGAGCAACAGCTCGACCCGAGCTTGCCTCGCCCGCTCCGGCGCCTGTCGCTTGCCGACGACCAGCACCCAATCGCCCTCGCCCGGCTCCTCCTCGAAAACGAACTGCTTCTCGATGAGCTGTCCGTCGGCGTCGAGCCACGCCAGGCACACGGTCACCGCGTCGTGTGGACACTCGATGCCTTCGGCCCGATACCGGTATCGGAGCTCGTACCACTGGTTGCCGGCCACTCCGTTCACGGTCTGCAGGAGACCGCCGAAGGTCTTGTGGCCCGTCGATGCCAGGCGGACTGCGGAGGCCTGGCCCTTGCCAGCCGGCCGGAGGACGGCGATGCGCGGCGCCAGATCCGGGCGGGGCGACCATGCCTCCCAGCCGGTGGGCAGCCGGCTGACCGACGCCTCGCCAAAGTCGGGATTGTGCAGCAGATTACCCGGCACGGTGCGATCACTCCCTTGGGCGACACAGGCAGCGCAGAAGGCCACCAGCGACGCAACCCCAGACCACGATGTGCCAGATTTGGTCGGCAACGGGATCGCCTCCTTCAGGTCGCCTATCCCGGACCCAGAGCTGGGCTGGCTCATCGATGGTGAAGCCGAGACCCGCGGCCTCCGCGACCGAGGGCCGAGCCCCGGGCCTCAGCCTCTGATCCTCGGCGCCAGGCCGATGAGCGCCAGGTAGAGTAACGCCCCGGCCAGGCAGGCGTTGGGGAAACCGAACTCGCGCGCAATGAGCATGGCGCCGATCGACCCCACGGCCGATGTCAGACCGTTGATCCCCCACAGGCACGGGATGAAGCGGTCGAACTCGCCCCTCGCCATTCGGATTCCCGTGGGGAACGGGATCCCCAGCGCGAACCCCAGCGGCAGCACCACCGCCAGGCCGATCAGCGACCGGGCGATGATGGGGAGAGGCAGAGCGGCGGCGAACAG
>Ga0116184_10001447_pt1 | contig 22827 bp, 16 predicted proteins | sample AD_JPNNA5_MetaG_FD_89886 | JGI IMG/M metagenome (GOLD analysis project Ga0116184, IMG submission 89886) | Active sludge microbial communities of municipal wastewater-treating anaerobic digesters from Japan - AD_JPNNA5_MetaG | ecosystem: Engineered > Bioreactor > Anaerobic > Digestate | place... | reverse complement strand
TGTGAGAATCGTGGCTTACAGTTGAACCGATTGCTCCATGTTTTAATCCAAGCCCACGGATAAAGCCTTTTCCAATTGAACCGGTGCCTCCGTGTCTCTCTATGACAAAAAGCTTTAATAAATCACGCTCTGGATCCGCAACACACAAACCATTTTCGACAGAGGGTTCAAGTATTGATTTACCGGTTACAATAGAACCGGGCACCGCATCGATTACGCGGATTTTTTTACCGGTAAAGGGAATGGTAAATGCGGATTCATCAAGCCACTTAACGTTAACGGAGTCCCTGACTCGTGGGAGCGGTCCCACTGAGCTGAAGAGTTCTGTCCATGCTGATGTCTTTTTACCCTGTTCCGCAATGATAGTTCCTTCTTTTATAACTTTTTCTACCGAAAACAGTTCATTGTGATTAAAAGCAATGAGATTTGCTTTGTATCCGGGAGCGATAGAGCCTGAGCGCCTGAGCCCAAAGTAGATCGAAGGATTATGTGCTGCCATTCGAAGCGCATCGATAAGTGGAATACCATGTTCCTGGAGAATTCGAACTGCAGCATCGATGTGTCCTTCTCTGACAATATCATGCGGGTGTCTGTCATCGGTACAGAGCATCATGCGGTGAACCGTGTCATGGCTCATTGCGGGAACAAGATGTTCAAGGTCACGGGCTGATGATCCAAACCTGGCCATTATCCACATGCCTTTAGATAGTTTTTCGAGCGCTTCTTCTGGTGTAGTGGCTTCATGGTCGCTTCTAATGCCGGAGATAACATACGCAGAAAGTTCTTTACCGGAAAGACCGGGTGAGTGCCCATCAATTACCTTTCCATTTTCCCAGAAGAGTGAAAGCTTATCGCGGAGCTGGAGGTCACCAGAGAGGATTCCCGGATAGTTCATTACTTCGCCGAGACCCAGGACTCGCGGTTCTCGTGTAAACGGTGCTAAATCCGATGCATAGAGCGATGCTCCTGCTGTATCAAACGAGGTCGCAGGAACACAACTTGGAGCCATAAAGAAAACCTCGAGCGGTATACCCTCGGACGCTTTGAGCATCCAATGTATGCCATCATAGCCAAGCACATTTGCAATTTCATGAGGGTCGGCAATAGCCGTGAGTGTCCCGTGCGGTGTAACCAGGTTGCAAAACTCGCGAGGGTGTACGAGGCTGGATTCGATGTGAACATGCGCATCAACAAGACCGGGACAGACACACAAACCATCAAGGTCTATACGTTGTTTGGTAGGTAAATTTTCATTGATTCCAACAATATAGCCTTTATATATTGTAATAGAAGCCGGTCCACGAATAGAATTAGTATAAAAATCAACATAGAAACAGTTACTATAGCAAATATCCGAAGATATTTTTCCCAGAGCTGCTTCTACTATATCATACGGAAGCATAAGACCTCGATAGTTAGCATTAAGGGGTATTTTGTATTGTACCACATATTCTGTACCTGTCAAAGGAAAACGGCATAAGCGCCTGAACAGCGAAGTGAACAGCGAAGAGACACAGTCCCCCCAAGGCAGTGCTTGAACTTATTAAAATCTAGTGGGGTGGGGACTTTATGGCGCGTTGGAATGCCGGGCAGAATTCTTTTTTAAGTAAGGCAGTCGTTTAATGTACAAAAGTGTCCTGTAGCTGCCTAACGTAAGCATAAGCTGTTTCTAAATCCGCAGCTGTTTGCTAATTGTTTGAGCTGCAGCATCAACAAGCAGTTTGAGGGTTTTGAGAATCATGGTTTTTGTTTCGGCATCAAGGTTTTTGAGAGCTTCACCTACAGTTTTTGCTCGTTGAAACCAATTGGTGGACAGTTCGGAAAAATTTGAAACTCCTGTTGCTTCAAGAATTGAAAAGAGTACATCAACAAAATTTTCGCGTTCCTGTGGTGTGAGCCCGTTAAGCCAATTTTTTATTGTAGTATCGAGAAACTTGCTTGTATCGGTTATTGTATCTTTATATACAAAGTCGGTGCCAAGCACTGACCATGAATACGGATCGTGCTGGGCAATGCCGCGGTTGATACTTTCTACTACAGTATACTGCTCGGCGTGCTCGAGGAGCATACCCACTATGGATGATTGAGGGACAAATGAAAAAAGTTTCTTGCTTATTGCTTGAAACTCAGGTTTTGTTATGATGCTTTCATCGAATCCTGGTCCATCATTATTATACACTGCAAGAATGCGACGCTGAATGCTTGGTTTACAAAATGCACCGGCGTATACAGCCAGGTTGCCGCCTTTTGAGTGTCCTCCTGTCCTCAATTTTCCCCATAATTTTCTAGCTGCTGCTTCAAGGTATCGGCATGCCTGCCGCTGAGCCGGAACCGGTGTCATAAAGCTCATGTTAAAGTCTTCTTTCCAGCCGACGAGGGTAGCATCGGTACCTCGGAATGCAACAAAGTGAGTATTATCAGTACAGGTTATGGTAACTGCAGCGAATTGTGTTTCTTGATTTTTATCAAAATGATTGCAGTACCCTGATAGTCTGAAAGCAGCAAAGCGATTTGCAGAAGCAGTCTTTGTAAAAAGATCAATATGCTGTTTGATTCTTTCGGATGTGAATGTGTTTTGAATTTTTTGCAGCTGCCGTGAAGCTTCATGGAACGGTATGCCTTTAGCGGTAAATGCTTCCGGAACAATATTCTCAAATGGAATGTATGCGATAACGCTGAGAATAAGATTATCGATAGAATTAAAAGCGCTCTGTGAGAGGGTTATATCACCGCGCCAATCAAGGTAGTCAAGTATATTTGCCATACTGGTAAGTATAGCATACAATTGAACACCGGTAACAAACTGTTTACAAAGAAAATTCGATTACAGTATAATTCCTTCAATATCTGTACTGTCACAAACAAGTTGCGAGCTATAAAGTACCATGCAATGCTGTTTATTAACATAGTACAACAGAAGAGGTTTTTATGAAAAAGCTAATCATTGCGCTAGTAATTGCACAAGCAGCTATCGGGATAGTTTTCGGGCAGAGTTCCAGTCAAATACCCATTGCAATTCCCATGTTTACTATCATCGGTACTGAGGTAAAACAGAGTGAAGCACAAAATATTCATAAGTTGCTTGAAACAGCTATCACTGGCATACCACTGTTTAAGGTACTGGAACGTACCGAAGCTGATAAATTGTACCAGGAATACACTGAGCAGATATTGCTTGCCGGAACAGAAACTCCATCGTTTGATCAGATACGAACGAGTGCAAGAGCGCTGCTCATATGTTCGATTGGAACACTCTATGGCAAAGTAGTAATAACGACGAGACTGGTAGATCTTGCTAATTACCAGATTCTTTTTGCGAATAGCATCTATGTCGAAAAAGAAAAAATTGATATTGATATCCAAGCGCTCGCATATGCGATTCGTGATAAAGCACAAGAGATGACCTTGAATCCAACAGAAGATGATATTCGAAAACAGGTAAAGGCAAAAAATTATATAGAAGCAAAACGATTGCTCGATATCTATTTAAGAAAAAATTATAACCAAAAATTTGCTGAAGAAATTTATCCAGTAATTGTTTCTGGCCTTGCAGAGGAATACTATAAACAAGCACAAAGTTTTTTAAAACGAAAATTGTTTGATGATGCACGATCGCGCATAAATCAGGCGCTTGCTCTTAAAGTGCACGAAAAATATTATGCGTTCCGTGAACAGATAAACACAGCGGAAGAAGAATACCGATTAAAACAAAAGCTGGAAGAGCAGCGAAGAAAGGAACGCCTCGAGCAGCAAGCAAAAGCAGGTTATGTAGATTTTGATAAGTGGTATGAAAATTTAAATCCATTTGGGGCATACCTTGGCGGAACTATGTATGTGCCGCTTTCCCAAAGTGATTATTCGCTTGATATGTCTAATTTGTATTGGGGTGGTGAAACTTTTTTCATTATTCCCAACAGAGAAAAACCTGATCCTATGAACACGTTTAATTGGATTAGCTATGCAGGCTTTGGTTTATATTTTGAGACAGTCAGTGCTGGCTATCCTATGAGCATAGTTTTCTATGGTGCTCCTTTTTCTGCGGAACTGCTCAGACTTGGAAATGTTTTTATTGCACTAGGTGCGGACACTGGCTTTAGATGCAAACTTGGAAATGCCGATACAGGCACGCTCGATACACTATGGGGATATACAGTTGGTGGAATGTTAACTGTTTCAGTAAAGGCATGGGAAAAGTTAGGCATTTATTTTGCAGCAAAAGGCGATGTCTTATTGTATCTGAATAATCAGCAGCCAGGCCGGATTGAATTGCGGTTTTTATCGGGTTTAAGTTTTTAAGGCGGTGTTGCTATGCGTTTGTTAAAACAGATTGCTATATGCTTACTAATAGTTTGTACTATTCCCGCTGTAACCATAGCACAGGTACAAAAACCAACTTTAATTATAATGCAATTTTTTGGAGATGCATCTACCGATCCAGCAATTATAAAACAGATTAATGAAATCTTCGAAAGCAATATTATTAGCACCAATTATTTTTCAATTAAAGACAGACAATTGGTGCTCGATTGGCTTAAACAGCAAGGTGAAATTCCTGAGACCTTATCGTCAGAAGCTATTTTAGCTCTCGCAAGAAGCTGTAAAGCAGATTTCATTATTGCTGGTACGCTTACAAGGACAGCGACCAATGTGTATACGGTAAATCCCCGTGTGGTTGCAGCAGATACAGGAAGAGAAGTTTATGCACGGCCGATAACATTTTCTGCGGATGTAATGCTGCAATCTCTTGAAGATCTGGCAGCAAAAATTGTTGTAGCGGTGCGACAGCGTACTGATGTGACATTGTCACAGATAGATGCGTTAGTACAAATTAAGGATTGGCAGGCAGCACAGCAGTATCTGGAGGTGTATGAACGAATTCACCCTGACGAAGTACAAAAGACTCAAGTATATCGAGCAGCAATATATAAAGCGCTGGGAGAAAAAGCGTTTACTGATGCAAAACGTGCGCTTGCATTAAACCTGTTTGAATCAGCACGCAGTTCAATAGGACTTGCCTTAAAGTATGAACCTGATAATGTAACATATAAAGAATTTTCCAATATTATTGAACAGCAGTATGCTTTAATGCGGCAGCAGACTGAAGATGATATTTTTAAAAAACTTGATGAACTGAGAATTCGTGAACAGTGGGATGCAGGTCTTTCTCTCATTAATTATCTTGAGTCCAGCGGGTCAACGAATCCTAAAATTGCTCTCTATAAGGAAGAATTTACTAATAAGCGAGAAGCCAGACTGTATTACATCGAAGCACAAACAGCCTATCTTGCCGGGGATTTTTCAAAAGCAGTGTTCAATATAGAAAGAGCGCTCAAACTTTACCCGGATAATGATACATATCAGAAATTTCGTGAGAAGGTAGTTGCATTAGCAGAACGAGATGCAGAAAGCCGTGCACAGTGGTCAAAATATATGGAAGAAGCGCGATCGTTTTCAACAACAGAAAGATTCTTGCTGTATCGCCCCAATAGTGCCAATGTATTTATTGTACTCGATTTTCCTGCTGTAACTATTATGCCAGCTCAAGATGTAAGCATACCAGTCGATAGCGAAGGTGCAATAGGGCTCAAACCGCAGTTTGGTGTTGGTGCATGGTATCAGGGAAAATTTATACCTGAATACCCTGTAATGTCTTTTATAAGTGTCAGTGCAGGTTGGTACAGCGGGATAACAACAGGGTATGCTCTGGCTGAACAGGCTGAGGAGGCGTATTACTCTGGATCCTATTACACCCTGTATCAAATGGGCATGTTCTATTTTGATGCTTTTGGCGGTGTTGAAGCGAGTGTAACAGCTTTTAGCTTTTTACTTTCGCTTGGATTGGAATTAGCTCCCTCTATCTATTCGGTATGGTATCAGAAGACAATACCCTACATTAACACTTCAGACTCACAGAATGTCTCCGCAGCAAGTTTTAATGGTGGATACCGTTTTCTTCTTGCGTGGAATCTTTCAGAAAAAAGCCAGCTGTTTGTAATACTAAACGAGAGGGCTCCGCTGCATAGTATTACTGAAAATTTGTTTGTCGGTTTTAAAAAATTATCTATAAGCGCAGGCTACAGTTTTAGGGTTGGAAAATAATCATGAAGCGTAAAGTGCTTTTTGTTTTTATTTTTTTACTTGCTCTTACAATGGTATTTGCAGAATCTCTGAAGCCAGGGGTTGTGATACTGCCTTTTGAGGCTCTGGCAGGGGTAGCTAAACCGGATACCGCAGCAATTACCGAAATTGTGAGAACCTATGTCGTGCTTTCAAATGAGTTCACGGTGTATGAAAATCAGGCTGTTGAACAAATCCTTAACGAACTGAGAATGTCAAATGATGCAAGTGATATAGACATTGCAAATGCAATCAGGAATAAAATAGCAGCAAGTTTTATTATCAGAGGGGCAGTTAGTAAAAGTAATGGCAATATTATTATCACTATACGCTTGATTGATGCAGAAACATATTACATTGTTTTTAACAAAGTATTTTATTCTACTGAATCAGCGATAACGAGGGATGTTAGATTATTTTCAGAAGCGATAGCAAATGAAGCTGTTGCTTTAACCGTGGGAATTACGATGGAAAATTTAGAGAAATTATTAAAATTAGACATGCTCGATGAGGCATATAGAAAACTACAATATTATAAACAAAAATATCCACAAAAAAATGTATTATTGATAGACTATGAAAACAGGCTCAAGCTTGCTCTTGCAAAACGATCCATGGCTACCTGTCGTAAGTATACAGAACTAGCAAAGAAGAATACGGATACAGCTTTTGCTTTGATGGAAGAGGCGTACCATGAGGGTGTGGCTGCATTGTTCTGGCTCCCGCAAGATAAAGAAGATCTAAGAAAAGAGTATGTGCAGTTTATAGCCGGAACAGTAATGAAATATTTTTTTAACTATGCCCAAAACGAGAAGCAGCTTATCGTTAAGAAAGCAAGAGCTTATCTTGATAGTAATCCGCAGCGCTCACTGGAAATAATAACAGATTTTTTAGAAAAAGTTGGAATGGGAGAAATTACTGCTCCTTTACATGCAGCTTTATTGCAATCCAGACAGCGTATTGCTGATAATTTATATCGAGAAGCAAAAAATGCAATTAAGCTAGAAGAGTTTGATATTGCTGAAAGGCTTATCGAGCAAGCGTTAGCAGTCACTAATGATTATAAACGATATGTAAAAGCATGTGAGAGTTTGGAAAAAGCACGAATCGCATATGAAACAAAAGAAGCGTACGATGATTATAAAAATTCACCGCTATGGGATCCTGCTGCAGTTTTGCCCTATTCTCTTGAGGTAAAAACTGCACTTGCATTTTGTGATAAAATTTCTTATGCAATTCCTTTTGGTGGAATGTTACAGCTTATCGAGGCAGATTTTCTAATTAAGAGCAGAGTTAATGATGGGCTTGTTTTTAATCAGTGTTATGTTATCAATTATGGTTCACTCAGCTGGATGGGTACAGTTATCGATGCCGTTGCATCAATCGATTATGCCCTATTTGGTGCAGCATGGCTTCCCGGTTTAAGCGGTTTTTACAGCGATTTTATTTATTCAGCCAGTATTGGACCAGCACTGTATGTCATAACAGCTCAGGGCACGCTGTTAGCGTATGGTATAGAAAAACCCGTCGATATACCAGTAGGCTTCCTTCCAGCAGTAAGTGGTCGATTATCGTTAGAATATGCACTCAATCGGAATTGGTCATTTGGAATTGATGTAGGTAAAACCTGGGGAATACTACTAGGCTTTGGTTATATGAGCATGACAACATTTGCTCTGTTTGCTTCATATTCCTGGTGATCTCAGCAATACGATAGATTTCCTCTTGACAGAATAAAAAATCGTGGTAGTATTGCAGTATACGGCTATTAAACCGGTTAAATTACTGTTCAGTACAGTATCGTAATAAAGGAGGCAGTCATGAAAAAATTAGTACTTGCACTCATGGCAGTACTTGCAGTAGTAGCGTTAACAGCATGTGGTGGTCAAAAAAGCGGTAAAACGCTTACGCTTATGCAGAATAAGCCAGAAATTGATGCCCAGCTCAAAGCGTATGCTGCAGAGTGGGGAAAAAAGAACAATGTCACCGTCGTTATTAAATCAATCGGTGGAACTTCCGGTGGTATGGGTCCTCAGCTCAAAGCTGATTATGCAGCTGGCGATATGCCCGATATTTTTGCATTTGATGGACTTGAGGCATACAAAGAATGGGAGGGCGTGATTCTCGATCTTTCCAATGAGCCATGGGTTTCAAAAACCTCAGTTGCTTTTAAGTACAATGGCAAAGTGTATGGTTTTCCCGTTGCTGTTGAAGGCTGGGGTATGGCATACAACGCAGATCTTTTAGCAAAAGCCGGAATCGATCCTAAGACGCTCAACAACTATGAGGCATACAAGGCAGCTTTTGAAAAACTCAATGCAATGAAAAAAGAGCTTGGTATTGATTCTGTCGTTTCGATGGCAGCTTCTGTTGAAATGGGCTGGGTAACTGCACACCATAACTTTAACTCATTGCTCTCAAATGGACTTCCCTATGGTGATCTCTCTGTAGTCAACGATCTTCTTGCTGGAAAAGTTGATGAACAGCGACTTTCAGAGTATGCAGACTGGGTAGAGCTGCTTTTCAAATATGCAGATAAAACAGTTCTCCTTACCGGAAACTATGATGCTCAGGTTGGTGCTTTTGCAGCAGGAAAGGCTGTATTCTTGCATCAAGGAAACTGGGTTGATCCTAACATGAAAACTGCTAATGTAACATTCAAAATGGCTTTTGCTCCTCATGGTTCTATGAAGCAGGTAACCGATGGAATCTTTGTGGCGGCTCCTTCCTTCTATGCTATCAATAAAGATTCGAAGAATCTTGCGCTTGCAAAGAAATTCTTGAACGATTTTGTTGAAACTCCAGAAGGGAACAACTATATGGTCAAAGAAGCGCTCATGATTCCTGCATTTTCCAACATTACACTCAATCCTGAGGGACAGCTTTCCAAATCGGTACAGGAATGGGCAAGTGCTGGAAAAGTATACTCCTGGAACCAATACTATTTTACTGGGGATTTCCGTGATAAAATACTTACTCCAATTTACAACCAGTTTGCTGCAGGTAAGATTTCCAAGAGCCAGTTTGTTGCACTCATGAAAAAGGCATTTGAGGAAAATGCTAAGAAATAGTGTGCAAAGTTACTAGTTGAAACTGACTGGCTGCCCTGTACAGCCAGTCACATTTTTACAGTCATGCAACTGTCAAAACAGAGAACGTTTATTTTTGCTTTGATGCTTGCATGCCTGTATAGCAAAGGAGGTCTACCATGAAAGGAAGTATGCAAAAGGAATCCCAGCTGGTGTTCTGGTTGTTTTTACTCCCCGCACTGTTCGCATTCATTATGGTTATGGTGATTCCGTTTTTTATGGGTGCTTTTTATGCCTTTACAAATTGGTCTTCCTCAGCAAAACTTGATGGTGGTCTTAAATTTATTGGGTTAAAAAATTTTATAGATTCATTTAAGGATCCGGCTTTTATTTATTCATTTGGGTTAACCGGTGTTTACACACTTCTTTCTATGGTAACTGTAAATCTTATTGCCTTTGCGCTCGCTCTCCTTGTAACGAGCAAGCTTAAATTAAAAAATATATATAGAGCTGGATTTTTTATACCAAACCTCATAGGTGGCCTTATCTTGGGATATATCTGGCAATTTATTTTTAATAATGCAATACCTGCGCTAGGAAAAGTTATTCCATTTTTGAGTGCTCTTGCTGACCCTCAAAATCTTATGCTCAGTAAAAACACTACAGCCATTATTGCAATGGTCATTGTGAGCACCTGGCAGTATGCAGGATACATTATGATGATTTACATTGCAGCTATAGAAAATGTCCCAGAAGAATTGCATGAGGCAGCAAAAATTGATGGCGCAAATTCATGGATGCGTTTAAGAATGATTACTCTGCCAATGGTAGCCCAGGCATTTACAGTTACAATGTTTTTGACGCTTGTGTTTAGCTTTAAACAGTTTGATGTTAACGTTTCATTGACAAGTGGCGGCCCGTCGACCATGCTCATGAATAAACCCATTCTTGGTACAGAATTGCTAGCTTTAAATATATATAATACTGCGTTTATCTCCAATAATTTAGCAATGGGTCAGGCTCGGGCGGTGATATTCTTTATTGTACTGGCGATCATTTCGCTCATACAGGTTTATGTAAACAAGAAAAAGGAGATAGAGCTATGATTTCTAAAAAGAAAATAGGCCTAATTATCCTTGAATTTGTTACAGCACTCCTCTTTGTCGCCTTTATTTTTCCTTTTTATATGGTAATTATCAATTCTGCTAAAACTGCTTTTGAAATAACTCAGTATCCATTATCACTGCCGGAACGGTTTGGCAATCTTTTTACCAATATTGTAAAAATATGGAAAAACGAGGCGGTGCGATATCCTGCTTCTTTCCTAGCTTCGGTTATCATTACCACAGTTTCACTGCTCCTTATCAATCTATTTTCAGCGCAGGCGGCATGGGTACTTGCGAGAACAAAAACAAAAGTATCATCGTTTATTTTTTTTATCTTTGTTGCAGCAATGGTTATTCCATTCCAGATTGTTATGTTTCCCTTGTTGTCCTGGTTTAGAACCATTACCAATATAACCGGAATACCACTGCTTCGTACCTATCTTGGCATTATTTTTAGTTACATTGGTTTTGGAGCTCCGCTTTCTATATTTTTATTCCATGGATTTATAAAAAGTATCCCGTTGGAATTAGAGGAAGCCGCGCTCATTGATGGCTGCAAAAAGCATGAAATATTCTTTAAAATAGTTTTTCCTATATTAAAACCAATTCAAGCTACAGTATTGGTGTTGAATGGCATCTGGATTTGGAATGATTTTCTCCTGCCACTCCTTGTGCTGGGCAAGGGAAATACCATACAGACAATACCGCTTGCCGTTAGTAATTTTGCAGGTGCTTTCGTAAAACAATGGGATTTAATTTTAACCGCAATATTGATGGCGATGATACCCATAATTATTTTCTTCCTGTTTGCACAAAAGTATATAGTCAAAGGAATGATTGCAGGATCGATAAAATAATGAAAAATCAATTTGCAGAACTTCTCGAATTTTGCACAGAGTATTGGCAGCTTCGTGGTATTACTCAAGACGAATCGTGGGAATCGTTTTATCAAAGGGTTTTAGATAATTTTGTCCGCTTTGCAGAGCAATTGTATTGTTTGTATGGACAGAGAGCTGAATTTGGTTTTCAGGTTGCAACAATAATTGAAAATTTATTTTATGCATACAAACAGAGGCCGGCATATTTAAAAAAACGTGATGAACAGTTTCCTGTTGAATCTAGCTGGTATCTTTCGCAGAATATGATTGGAGCCGTAGCGTATGTTGATCGATTTGCAGAATCCTTTAAAGGTATTCAAGAACGTGTTCCTTATTTGCAGGAACTTGGAATTACCTATCTGCATGTGATGCCATTTTATAAGAGCCCTGAAAAAGAAAACGATGGAGGGTATGCTGTTTCAAGCTATCGTGAAACCGATCCTAAGCTTGGAACAATTCATGATGTACAGGAGTTATCAAAGGTATTGCTCGATAGGGGTATAGTACTCGTAGCTGATTTTATTTTTAATCATACATCCGATGAGCATGAATGGGCGCTCAAGGCAAAAGCTGGAAATAAAACATTTGAGCAATTTTACTGGACATTTGCAAATTACGAAGAGGTACAAGAGTATCAGGTTTATCTTCGCGATATTTTTCCGGAAGTGCGTAAAGGTTCATTTACATACTGTAAGGAACTAGGGAAATGGGTATGGACGACATTTCATTCATACCAGTGGGATTTGCGGTATGAAAACCCTGCTGTGTTTAATGCAATGGTCCAGGAAATGCTCGCAATTGCAAATAACGGAATATCGGTGCTGCGTCTCGATGCAGTAGCCTTTACCTGGAAACGTAAAGGTACCTCCTGTGAAAATCTGCCAGAAGCTCATACGTTGATACAGGCATTCAGAACTGCAGCAAAAATTGTAGCACCATCACTCCTGTTTAAATCTGAAGCTATCGTGCATCCTGCGGAAATTGCTAAATACATTGATAGAGAAGAATGTCAGCTTTCATATAATCCACTTTTAATGGCTGAACTGTGGGAAGCGTGTGCAACAAAAGAAGTGCGACTGCTCGTACACTCTCTTCGAAAACATTTTCATATTCCAGAGGGTTGTGCATGGGTTAACTATATCCGCTGTCATGATGATATAGGCTGGACATTTGCTGATGAGGATGCAGCAGAACTTGGCATCAATGGATATGACCACAGGAAATTTCTCAATGAGTTTTACATGGGTCTTTTCCCCGGAAGCTTCAGCAGGGGTGTGAGCTTTCAGTACAATCCGCAAACTGGAGACAGGAGAATTTGCGGAACTGCTGCATCACTTGCTGGTGTAGAGTTAGCGCTCGAACACGGTAATGGCTATGATCTCGATCGGGCTGTACGTAGATTGCTGATGCTCTATGGCATTATATACGCAGTGAGCGGTATACCGCTTGTATATCTGGGAGACGAGCTTGCAGCGCTCAACGACTATTCTTATGAGCAGGATCCACATCGCTGCTCAGATACCAGGTGGGTGCATAGACCACGCTGGTTAGAACAGCATTATAACGATAGGCATACCATTACTACACTGGCTGGAAAAGTATTCACAACATTCTGCATGTATGGGCGTATCAGGAAAGCACATGATATTTTTGGGACAGGAGAATTGGAAATTCTGGATTCCGAACATCCTTCGATTTTAGCACTCAGAAAACAGAACGGAAATACAATTTTATTTGTTATTGCAAATTTTTCTGAACACAATGTTAGCATGCCTGCTTGGCGGTTTCATAATCATACAGGTGGAAAATCTGGAAGAGATCTCCTGACAGGGAAATTGCTTGGAGATGGTGAGGAACTCATGCTTGAATCGTGCGGTATTGTATGGCTGCTATATGGAGCATAAATGATGAAGAAAAAGAAAAAAGTAACGATTAAAGATATCGCTGAATATGCACAAGTTTCCAAAGCAACAGTTTCATTTGCTTTTAATATGCCCTGGAAAATTACTCCAGAAACCAGAGAAAAGGTCATGAGAGCTGCTGATGTATTGGGTTATGCGCCTGATCCTGTTGCGAGGACGCTTGCAACAAAACGTGTCGGAGCAATTGGACTTTTATTGCCGGATCCAATTCAGGAAGCTTTTAAAAATCCATACATGTTTGAAGTGCTGCAAGGCATTGGCAAAGTGTGTAATGATGAAGATCTTGTTCTTACAATACTTCCGCCCGTAAAAGGTTTATTGAAGCATACTATCAATACAGCTGTTGTAGATGGGTTTATAACAATAGGCATTAGTCCTGGTCCGGAAATTCTCTCTATCATAGACAAGCGCCATATACCGTTTGTAACTATTGATGGTGCTGGATTAAGCAGTTCTGTCAACATTGGGATTGATGATAGCAAAGCAGCATATGATTTAATGAATCTTGTGTTACATGCAGGACATCGCTCTATTGCTGTGATCAGTTTAAAAATCAGCCTTGATCCGGATGATCCTGGAGAAATATACCGATCGAGAATTGTTCAAAACAGACTTGCTGGTGTTGAAGCTGCATGGAAACAGTTTGTTGAAGAAACTGGTAAACACATTGCTGTAACAGTTTATTATGCAGATGCAAATCTGGAATCATCACGTTCTGTATTGCAGGCAATGTTTAATGAGGGTATTCGTCCTGATGCGATCGTATGCTTAAGTGATATTGCAGCACTTGCTGCTTACGATGTTTGTAATCATTTAGGGTATGCAATTCCTGATACAATTTCCATAGCAGGTTTTGATGGTATAGAGTTAAGCTCGATTATGAGACCATCATTAACAACAGTAGTACAATCGGGATACGAAAAAGGAATAAAAGCAGCTCAGGCAATAGTAGCGATGATGAAAAATGAACCATCTGAAACTGTGTTACTAAATTATCACTTGTTTTATGGTGATTCAATAAAGAACATACAGTAAAAAGTATATATTTTTAAGAGGTGTTGAACATGATTGTTTGTGTAGGTGAAGCACTGATCGATATGGTTGAAAAATCGGTGCAGCAAGATGTGTGCTTTTTTCCTAAACCTGGCGGGAGTCCTTATAATACTGCAATGGCTGCAGCACGGGCCGGTGCTACGGTTGGTTTTTTTGGTTCGATTTCTAATGATAGTTTTGGAAGAAAGCTCATGAACAGGCTTAGTGAAGAAAATGTTTCGGTAAAGTATGTAAATCAATGCACTGAACCTACTGCTCTCGCTTTTGTTCAAATCCAGGAACATGGTGAACCTGAATATTCTTTTTATTTTAATAAAACATCGATGACAGCTTTTAATGCTGAAAAGACTGTACAGCTCATCAATGATCTCCATGCAATTTCCTGTGTTATGTTTGGTTCAATATCATTGGTAGTTGAGCCAACAGCGACTTTGTTGGAATCACTCTTACTTTCTATTGTAGGAACACCTTATCGACCACTCATTAGCTTTGATCCAAACATTCGTCTTCTTGTAATTCGGGATAGAGCTTTATATCTGGAACAGTTTTATAAAATAGTTGCACATGCTGATATAGTTAAAGTGTCACATGCAGATATATCGTATGTAATGCCTGAATTGAGTTTGGAAGCAGCACTTGAAGAGTTAACAATGCAAGGACCATCTCTCGTTGTTGGTACACGAGGAAGTCAGGGAGCCATTTGTATTAAACGTAATGCAGATGGTACGCTCATACGGTGTGAAGTACCTGGTCGTATGGTAACAGTGGCAGATACGGTAGGTGCAGGTGATACCTTCCATGGTGCATTATTGGCTAAACTACAGTCTATGGGGAAATTGAATAGAGAATCGCTTAATTCTTTAACAAAGGAAGAGCTTGCGCATATTTTAGAGTTTGCTGTCACTGCTTCTGCATTGGTTTGTACGCGCTATGGTGCAGAACCTCCGAATCTAAAAGAAATTAATGCAATGCTTCTTCAATGAGGAGACAGTTTTCCGGTAACATAATTTTTCCGCTCAATGTTATGTGTTTATTTTCAAAAAGCTCTTTTCCTGAAATTGTTCCAGGTATTGTAATATAACCCTTGTGTGCATTGAGATTGCAGAGAGCGTGCCATTGGGTGTGTTCGCCTCTTCTTGTTAAAAGAATAATCCCATCGCCATATGCAGTGTATGAAAAAGCTGTTTTATGTGTTTTAATTTGCTGAGTGAGCGAAAAACAATGTGTAAAAAATGTGTAAAATTCATTGTTTTTAGTTTCCCATGGCACAGGCTGTTTTTCAAACAGTGACGGATAATCGCTAATACCCCATTCCTGTCCCATATAGACAAATGTATGACCAGGCAAAAATTGATAAAATAATGTCCAGGCTTTGAGCATATCAATATCTTTGAATCGCCATGCTGCACGTTTTTGATCATGGTTTTCAAGAAAACGAATCTTTTGTGCCGAAGCAGGATACAGTGCTTGCTGAAGCTGCACGTGATCAAGATAGGCAGTAATGTTTTTTTGCCCTGCCCATACCTGTTCTAAAATTTCAAAACCGTCATAGTCATACGAAAGATCAAATGCTCTGTGAATTTCAGGGTCAGACCATGCATTGTATCCCATTTCGCGCAATTTTATTATGAAAGAAGGATGTACACTCTCTGCAAGCCAGAGTGTAGGTCGATCATCACGTGCTGTTGTGTCATTATACCGATTAATATGCAATCGAGCTTGTTCCCAGAAATCAACTGGTATAAGGGAGGCTACATCACAGCGAAATCCATCGACACCTAAGGTGCGCCAGTAATCAAGTGTATCAATAAGCTCGTTCCAGAGACCCGACTGTGATGCATTGCTCATGTAATCAAAATCAATCACATCGGACCAATCTGCACACTTCCTGCCAGCTGAGCCATTAGCTGCCTTCATAAACCATTCGGGATGTTGTTGCGCTAATACTGAATCCGGTGCAGTATGGTTGAATACAACATCAATCATGAGCTTAAGTCCTGCATTGTGTACAGCATCGATAAAAGCTTGAAAATCTGCAAGTGTACCAAGTTCAGGGTTTATAGCGCGGTAATCCTGTATTGCATAGGGACTGCCTAAACTGCCTTTTCTATTCTGTTTTCCAATAGGATGAATTGGTGTTATGTATACCCAGGAACAACCAAGCTGTTTGATTTCATCGAGTTTAGAAATTGCAGAACGGAATGTACCTTCTTTTGTATAATTGCGGAGATATATCTGATACAAAGCTGTAGTTTCGGGAATTTTGTGTAGTACTGGATGTGTATGATTCATAGTTTGCTCCTTATGGTTTGTATAGTATCATAAAAACCAGGAAAGTAGATATATTGTATACTATAATGAATTGCACAGAAAGGTTGTTTATGCACATAAAATTCTGGTTTACAAAAATACTGAGGCTGCTGTTTATCAGCACTTTACTTGTATTGGTGACAGCATGTTCTGAACATAATTTTTTTGTTGTTGTATCTGACAATTATAATGAACTTGCAGAAAAGTATCCAGTTTTGAAAAAACACGGTTTTACAGTAATGACACAGAGTGCTTACAGTGCTCTTGGAAAAGAAAACAATCATGTAAAGCTCGAATTGTATGAGGCCGAGCCTTTTGAAACAGTGCCGGAACAGTTTATCTGTATAGGTCAGGAAATTTGGGTTCCGGCTGTACCGCTCCACAGTATGAAAATCAGTATAAGCAAACAGGAACTCAATGCATATTTTATAGATAAACTTGGTCTACCAGCTGATGTCATTCTATTACCCTTACAGAAACTTTCGCTTCCATTCAAAGCAATACCTATTGAGGGAAGCTATATCAATGATTCGGATTATCCGCTGGTATGCAAACTGTATGCGCATCTCACAGTAAATGGCAATGAAGAATCGCTTGAAACAGAAAGGGAAAAATTTTTCTTCAGTACAGCACAGCACGCATGGAATGAAAAACAATTTTCAATTTTTGTTAAGGCTGTACAGGATTGGTTAATGGGTACTGGCCACCGTGCAGAAAAGCTTTTTAGTGAAGGAGAGTCTCTCGAATGGGTTGTTGCAGTCGGTGATGTAATGTTGGGGAGAGGAATAGATGAACGGTTAAAACGAGAAGGTGTTGAAGCAGTATTTACTGATACACTACCACATCTAAAGCAGGGAGCTATCACCGCTTGCAATTTTGAAGCTTCACTTTCGCAGGGGAAAGGACCCATTCCAAAATCATATAATTTTTTTGTACCTCCCTGGGCGCTTTCCTATCTGAAAGAGGCTGGCTTTACGTATCTAACATTAACAAATAATCATGTCTGGGATTATGGTATTGATGGTTTTATTGAAACGCTTGTTCATATACAAGAGTCAGGTCTTGCAACCAGCGGTGCAGGAATGAATCTTGAAGAAGCAGAAAAGCCCTGGTTTATTGAAAAAGGAACGACCAGGTTTTGTGTGCTTTCTGTAGCAGCCTATCCTCAGGAAAAAAATGGATTTAATGGAAAGGAGCTTGCTTCGGCAGGAAAACATACTCCAGGTATTTTATTTTCCGGTAAAGGTGCAGAAGCCGCCATGGAGAAATATTTTAGTACCAATACGTTTAATATAGTGTTTGTACATGGTGGCATTGAAGGTTCAAGTGTGCCTGGTGCTGAGTATGAAAATCTCTATCGCTCATTTGTTGATCGTGGTGCCAATCTGGTAATTGGAAGCCATCCTCATATACTCCAGCGAATGGAAGCGTATAATGGAGCGCTCATAGCCTATAGTCTTGGAGATTTTTTATTTGCAGAAATGGATGATGTTCCAGGCGGAGAAGACGGTTTAATTTTGAAGGTTGGCATAGTGAGAGGAAAAATTGTTTATGTGGAAGCGGTTCCTGTAAAATTGTCTTATATTGATGTTCGTGTAAAGCATGATGTGCATGAGCTTGCACAATTTATGTCATTACAATAAGATGTCGAGAACAAGGAGAGAGTATGTCAGCAAAAGTACAGCTTGAAACAAATTTTGGAAACATAGTGATTGCTTTATTTCCCGAGAAAGCGCCTGAGACAGTTAAAAACTTTTTGGGGTATGTACAGGATGGATTTTATAATGGAGTTATTTTTCATCGGGTAATTCCTGGCTTTATGATTCAAGGTGGTGGTTTTGAACCTGGTATGAAACAAAAAAAGACGAAAGACCCAATTAAAAATGAAGCGGATAATAAGCTGAGTAATAAACGTGGTACTATAGCTATGGCACGTACCAGTATTGTAAATTCTGCGACTGCACAGTTTTTTATTAATCTAAAGGATAATTTTTTCCTGGACCATAAGAGCAAAAAGCCGGAAGAATTTGGTTATGCAGTTTTTGGAGAAGTTCTGGAAGGAATGGATGTTGTTGATGCAATTGCTCAGGTAAAAACAGGATCACGTGGTTTTCATAATGATGTTCCTGTTGAGGATGTGGTGATAACTCAAGCTCGGATTATAGACTAATTTTTATATTACTAAAAATGTATTAGCATTAAAGTTGCATCATCTTTAAATTGTTTTGCTTCTTGTTTGTTTTGCAGGTAATCCATTAATGTTTGAATAGGCGTGCCTGCTGCAATGATGTTAGCAAGCTGCATGTATAACTCATTGTTTACCGATGCTGCATTTTTGTATTCAGTAATTCCATCGGTCATGAGCGCAATGGAGTCTCCTTTTTGCATGGAAAGCTGATGTTCGATATAGGATGAATCGGGAGAAAACCCTAATGCTGGCCCATCCTGGAAAAAATATTCAAACGCACCTGAACTATAAGCAATAAGCACAGGCGGCAGTCCTGCATTTGAGAGTTTTATTTGTTTTTTTGCAGGATCAATAAACAGGGCGGAAAAAGCAATAATAGTGTCAGGGGAAGCGGTAAGCAAGAGCAGAATCTCTTTGTTGAGTTTTGCCAAAAAATCTCTGGGTGATGTGAAATTAAAATCACCTAAGAGACGCTGGCTCTGTATGAGTGTTTTGAGCATCACTGTAACAAGTGCTGGTTTGATACCGTGTCCTGCAACATCTCCCATAAGAACAATAACCTTTCCATCATGGAGTGTAAAAGCATCATAGTAATCACCGCCGCAACCAATAGTTTTCTGTGGGTGATACTCTACTGAAATAAATGGATATGCAGGCGCTGTGTCATGCAGATTGAGCATGGCTTTTTGAAAAGCGCTGGCAGTTGCAAGCTGTTTTTCAATTTCGATGCGTAATCGGGCATTTTCTTTTTTAAGTTTAAATTCAGCAAGGGAACTTTCTACTTCAGAGAACAGTCTATCTTGATCCCACGGTTTTGGAAGCAGGCTTCGAATATTGGCAGATACAGCTCGCCTGATATCATCCATGTCTGAGTATGCGGTGAGCAGTGTTGTCTGTATGTCCTTATCAAAGGATCGGATCTGTTCGAGCAGCTCTGCTCCATTCATACCGGGCATACGTAAATCAGAAATGACCATAAAAACACTTTCTTGATTGTTTTTAATATATTCTAATCCTTGTAAAGGATTTTGAAATGTTTTGATAGAAAATTCTATTTCTGGATGCTTAATTCGTATTTCACGCTCAAGTGCTTTGGTAACACGCTGTTCGTCATCAATAATGACTAATTGCAGATTAGTTTCATCCATACTTTTTCTCCTTAAAATTTAATTGCGATTATAGCATAGAATTTTAAAATTTGTAAAAAATGTATGAACATGCATTCTTTTTGCTTGCTATTAAAGGTGAGACAGGTATACTGCAAGTATGGAATATAGATTTTTTCTGGTGCTGGCACCTATTACTGTTTTATTGCTTGTTGTTGTACTTGCCCTGCTATGGAAATTTAAATCTGAACCAACAGCTCGTGCGTTGGCTTGGTATGCGCTACTTTGTATCTGGCTTATTGTAATGAATAGTGCAGAACAGCTTGCTTCCACAAAGGAATTGACACTACTTTTTGCAAAACTTTCGTATATCAGTTTTCTGCTTCTGCCGCTTTCGTTTGCAAGATTTTGTCTCAGATATACAGGCCACGATAAGTATTTTCCTGCAGCACTCTGGGAGATTTTAATTATCACTGCATTGCTCTGCTATGTAATGGTAATAACGAATGATCTCCATCATTTATTTTGGCGAGAGATTAAGTTTGTAGAAGTACAGGGATTGCTAATAATGAAGTCAAAATATGGCCCGTTTTTTTGGCTGACTGCTGGTTATTGCTGGTCAATCATGTCGATGGCAATGATATTTGTACTGCGGGCTTATAATTTGCGGTTGGGATTACACCGCTTGCGTTCAATCTGGATACTGATAGGTCTCCACTTGCCTGCGGTAGCCAATTTTATCTACGTATTAAAGCTTGCACCAGCTATTCAAAAAGACTACACGCCAATCGGTTTTGGTTTTTCTGTTATAGCATTTTTTATTGGCGCTTTTATGGTACGCGCAATAAAAATTGTGCCAATGGCACGAGGTGTGGTACTTGAGGAACTGGATGAAGGATATATTTTTTTAGATACTTCAGGACGGCTTACAGACTATAATAGATATGCAGGGTGTTTGTTGCATATAAGCGATAGTATGATCGGAAAGCTCTTTTCGGATTTGCCACAGCTAGAACTTCTCGATAGAGCATTCGTTATCAGTGCAGAAGAAAAAAGTATGTTTGCATCGGGAGAAACAATTTCCTGGACGATCCATCAAAATGAGAATGTCTATCTAATTAAGCTTCGAGTGATATATGGAAAATCTGGTTTGCGAGGAACAGCAATTCTTATCAGTGATATAACTGAGCGAAGCAAAATGCAGTTTGAAATAGAAACAGCAAGAGCAAATATATTAAAGCGGGAACGTTTTGCGGTAATAGGGCGGCTTGCTGCTGATATTGCACATGAAATTAACAATCCCCTTGGATTTGTTTGGAGCGATTTCCGCTCGCTGCAGGCTATCTGTAAACAAAAAGAAGCAGAAGGCTGTTTTACACAGGAAGCTAAAGAGATACTCCAGGAAATTGGTGAGGGGTTATCTCGTATTGATTGCGTTGTAAAGAGCTTGCTAGAATACTCTCGACGAGGGGCAAAGCTAGATTATGCGCCCGCTCCGTACGACATCGCACAGGGAATACTTGCTGCAATTGAGCTTGCTCGTGGCGATTTTGATCGCTTTGCAACAATTGAACTGGAAATGGAGCAGGTTCCACAGATTATTGCCAAAGGTAATGAAATTGATCAAGTTATACTCAATATTATTCGGAATGCTGTTGATGCAGTCAGCGAACGTTTTTGCCCCGAATTAAAAAATGGTCAAATGTGTATTGATTTAAGCCAAAAATCTGGGCTCATCCATGTATCGCTGTATCAGGATGGCAGTGATGTAGTCTGCGAAATATCCAATAATGGCCCGCCAATACGGCAAGAAGATGCAGAACGAATATTTGAGGCTTTTTTTCCCACAAAGGATGAGCGACGAGGGACAGGTCTGGGTTTGTCAATTGCCCGGGAAATTATTGAGGAACACCACAAAGGTACATTGCGACTCAAGCAGTGAGATCCAGTAACCTTCGAGATTCGGCTGCCTATCAATTCTGAAAATACGCAATAGGACTTTTAGTGCTTATCATGCTTTGCATACAGGTTTTCTGCCTGTTCAAATGAGCGGAGTATACCCTTAATCATCGAAGCACTAAATCCTTCATGCTCCATTTCATTGAGGCCAGCAATTGTACAGCCACGCGGGGTGGTAACTTTATCGATTGCCGATTCCGGATGCTCATTAAGTTTGAGCAAGAGCTCCGCAGCCCCTTTTGCCGTTTGGGCAGCGATATGGAGTGCATCATCAGCATGGAAGCCTATTTGTATTCCGCCTTGAGATGCCGCACGAATAGCACGTAAAAAGTACGCAACACCACAAGCGCCAAGAACCGTAGCAGGAACCATGAGTTGTTCTTCGATTATGAGTGTTGTACCAAGCAGATTAAAGAGATCGACTGCCTCAAGCAAAGCAGCTTTGTGCTCGGGTAATGCTGCCAGACAGGTCATGGATTCCCGTATTGCAATTGCAATATTGGGCATTGCCCGAATTACAGGCACAGTTGGAGAAATATATGAGTAGAATGTATTGAGTGCTACATCGGTAATGACAGAAATAACTATCTTTTCATTTGTTAAACTTGCACCAATTTCCTGCAGCAATTCATCAGTTTGAGCAGGGCGCACTGCAAGAATAATGGTATCAGCTTTTGCAATCGCTTTTTTATTATCGGAAGAGAGCAAAAACCCTCTTTCTCCCAGAGTGCTTAAAAGTTCTGTATGTTTTCTGGTCAGTATAATCTGTCCGGGTTTGTATTTTCGTGATTTAACAAGTCCCTCTGCAATGGAACAACCAATATTGCCCGCTCCAATAATAGCAATAGTCTTTTGCATAGTGTTTTCATTCATAAAATCCTCCGCTCTGTATGTTCAAATTTGTTTTATAGTTTGAAGTATACACCAGTGATACTGTAACTGTCATTTTTTAATACTCTTTTTTCCCAAATTAGTGTATAATAGCTCTACTTATGGTGCTTTTGGGCAATTTTTATTAAACACCATTACAATTTTGAGAATTGTGCAGAGGAGGTATTGCTCATGGAAAAGTATATTTTAGCACTCGATCAAGGTACTACCACTTCACGAGCAATTGTATTTAATGAAATAGGAATGATTTTGGGAGTAAAACAGTTAC
>Ga0116184_10001446_pt1 | contig 22830 bp, 21 predicted proteins | sample AD_JPNNA5_MetaG_FD_89886 | JGI IMG/M metagenome (GOLD analysis project Ga0116184, IMG submission 89886) | Active sludge microbial communities of municipal wastewater-treating anaerobic digesters from Japan - AD_JPNNA5_MetaG | ecosystem: Engineered > Bioreactor > Anaerobic > Digestate | place... | reverse complement strand
AGCTGGGTCAGGCGCTCCCCGAGGTAGGCTTGAAGCGCCTGGCGGTAGACCGGGCGACAGCGGGGGCACCCCACGGAGTTCACCACCACCTCGAGCCCCGAGAGCCCCAGGCGACGGTAAAACTCCAGGGAAAGGGCGATGGTCTCCACGTCCACCAAGGCGTCCGCCGCTCCGATGGCTTCTATGTCCAGCTGCCAGAACTGGCGATAGCGCCCCTTCTGCGGCCGTTCGTAGCGGAACATGGGCCCCGCGCACCAAAACTTGGCGGGCTGGGGGCCGTGCTGGAAATTGTGCTCCAGATAGGCCCGCACCATGGACGCCGTGGCCTCGGGGCGCAAGGTCAGGCTGCGATCCCCCCGGTCCGTGAAGGTGTACATTTCCTTTTCCACCACGTCGGTGGTGTCACCGATGCCCCGGCAAAAGAGCTCCGTGTGCTCGAAAAGGGGCAGATGGATCTCTTCGAAGCCAAAGTCCTCCGCCGTTTTCCTCGCCACCCCCATCACGTGGGCCCACTTCCAGGATTCCTCCGGAAGGATGTCTCGCACTCCCCGGGGCGCCTTGATGCTCTCCATACGCCTTTCCTCCCTTCGCCGGACGATGCCGGTCGATCCTAGCCTTGGGGCCCGTCTCCCCCCTATGATAACTGGGGGCAGCCCGACGGGCCGCCCCCAGCTTCTTCCCCTTCCCGTACCCCGCGAAATCAGCGCTTTTCCACTTGGAACCTGATGGCGGTACGCTCCTCGCCGCCAATATCGATGCGGGAAAAGGTCGGGATGCAGATCAGGTCGATGCCGTTCGGTGCCACGTACCCCCGGGCGATGGCGATGGACTTCACCGCCTGGTTCACCGCCCCAGCCCCCACCGCCTGTATCTCCAGCGCCCCCGTCTCGCGGAGTACCGCCGCAATGGCTCCCGCCACGGACTTGGGTTGAGATCCCGCACTCACTTTGAGCACTTCCACGGATATCCCCCCTTACGCTTCTCGTGCTGGGCCGCCACAGCCAGGATAAATTATATCCTCTTCCCCCGACCGTTGACAAGAGCGCCCCCGGGGCGTCCCGGAGGGCTCCCCGCCCCCTTCCCTAAAGGGGGTTACGCGAAAGGCGGAGGCCCCATCGGAGCCCCCGCCTTCATCTCTCGTCTTTCTCCAAATCACACTACCGTATAATAATATGATCGAAGAAAAAGTCCGCCCCTAGATCTTGGAAACGTTGGACGCCTGGTCTCCCTTAGTTCCCTGGGTGATGTCGAAGGACACGCGCTGACCTTCGCCCAGCGTTTTGAACCCATCGCCCTGGATGGCGCTATAGTGGACGAACACATCCTTGCCGTCGTCCGTGGTGATGAACCCATACCCCTTCGTTTCGTTGAACCACTTGACAGTACCCTGAGTCGCCAAAACACAGCCTCCTCGTGCTGAAAAACGTTTGCCGGATAGGACTACCGGCGACCCTATGATAGGGGGCCAGGCCTTTTCTGTCAAGCGAAAAATTCCCGACCGAGGCATGAGGGGACTTTCTGAAAGATCTACCGGGTTCCGCCCCCTTTCTTTCGGATTTTTCCGCCGCCAGGGCTCTCCACAAGGCCCGGGGGGCGACTCCGCAGGGTGTTCATCTTAATAAAACCTTGCGATGCCCCGACAATTGCTATAATGGCCCGAAGGGAGCCTGCGAACCTCCCTCACCGTGATTTTTTGTTTTTTAACAAAGGAGGATGGACCCCTATGCGCACCGAACATGCCGCCCTGGTGGCTTCGAGCCTCCACCTCCGGCAGGAGCAGGTGGAGGCGGTGGCCGCCCTTTTCGACGAGGGATGCACCCTGCCTTTTATCGCCCGCTACCGGAAGGAGCGCACCGGATCCCTGGACGAGGTGGACCTCGCCGCCATTCGGGACCGGATGGCCGCCCTGGCGGAGCTGGACCGCCGCCGCAACGCCGTGCGGGCCTCTCTGGAGGAACGGGGGCTCCTCCTCCCGGAGCTCGGCCGGGCCCTGGACGCCGCCAAATCCCTCACGGAGGTGGAAGACCTCTACCTCCCCTTCCGTCCCAAGCGCCGCACCCGGGCCTCTGTGGCCCGGGAACGGGGTCTGGAGCCCCTGGCCGACCTCCTCTGGGCCCAAAAAGGGATCTTGCCCCTGGAAGCGGCCCGCCCCTTCGTCGATGCCGAAAGGGGCGTCCCCACCGAGGACGACGCTCTGGATGGGGCGGGAGACATCATGGCCGAGCGCGTGAGTGAGTCCCTGGAGGCCCGCCGGGCCCTCCGTCGCCTCTTCGTCGAGAAAGGGACCCTCTCTTCCCGGATGATGCCGGGCAAGGAGGAGGCGGGGGGGACATACCGGGACTACTTCGACTGGAATGAGCCTCTGGCCCGAATACCATCGCACCGCGTCCTGGCCATCTTCCGGGGAGAGGCCGAGGGGGCCCTTCGGGTTCACATCGCCCCCCCGGAGCCCGAGGCCCTAGAAATCCTGGAAAAGATCTTCGTCCACGGCCGAGGGGCCGACGCGGAGGAGGTCCGCGATGCGGTCCACGATGCCTGGAAGCGCCTTCTTCAGCCCTCGCTGGAGACGGAGGCCCGCCAGGCGATGAAAAAGCGGGCCGATGACGAAGCCATCCACATCTTCGCGGAAAACGTCCGGGACGTCCTCATGGCGCCCCCCCTGGGGGAAAAAAGAATCCTCGCCGTGGATCCGGGGTGGCGCACCGGATGCAAGGCCGTGTGCCTGGACGCCCAGGGAAACCTTTTGCACCGGGAGACGTTCTTTCTCCTTTCCGCCCACCAACGGGAAGAGGCCCGTAGCCAGGTGGACCGCCTCGTGGCGGCCCACGACCTTGAGGCGGTGGGGGTGGGCAATGGCACGGGGGGACGGGAAACGGAGGCCTTTCTCCGGGAGGTCTTCGCGGATCGGGGCATTCCGGTGGTGACGGTGAACGAAAGCGGCGCCTCGGTGTACTCCGCCTCGGAGGTGGCCCGGGAGGAGTTCCCCGACCTCGATCTGACCTACCGAGGGGCGGTGTCCATCGGCCGCCGCCTCCAGGACCCCCTGGCGGAATTGGTTAAAATCGATCCCAAGTCCATCGGCGTGGGGCAGTACCAACACGATGTGGACCAAAAGGCCCTGCGCCAGGCCCTGGATGACACGGTGGAACGGTGCGTGGCGAGCGTGGGGGTGGACCTGAACACCGCCAGCCAGCAGCTTTTGGAGCGGGTACCCGGGGTGGGGCCCAAGTTGGCGACCCAGATTTTGGCCTTTCGCCGGAAGAAGGGGCCCTTTCGATCCCGGAGCTCCCTCCGCCGGGTGCCCCGCCTGGGGCCCAAGGCCTTCGAGCAGGCAGCGGGCTTTTTGCGCATCCGGGGAGGGGAACAACCCCTGGACGCCAGCGCCGTCCACCCCGAGCACTATGACCTGGTGGGACGCATGGCCTCCGACCTAGGTTGCACCGTGGAAGATCTCCTGCGGCACGAGGCCCTGCGCCAACGCATCGACCCCTCGGCCTACGTCCAGGGCACCGTGGGCCTACCCACCCTCAAAGACATCCTGGAAGAGCTGGCCAAGCCCGGGCGGGATCCTCGATCCTCCTTCGCCCTCCCCGCCTTCTCCGACCAGGTGCACCGGGTGGAGGACCTGGCCCCGGGCATGGTGCTGCCCGGGGTGGTGACGAACGTCACGGCCTTCGGGGCCTTCGTGGACGTGGGGGTGCACCAGGATGGCCTGGTCCACGTGAGCCGCCTGGGAAAACGAGGAGGATCGCCCTTCGACGTGGTACGCGTGGGACAGTGGGTCTCCGTGGCCGTCCTCGAGGTGGACCTGCCCCGGCGCCGCATCGCCCTTTCCATGCGGCCGGAGGATCTGGAAGGTCCCCCGGAGTGAGTCCACCCCGTGGCATTTTTTGCGCCACTGCGCTATAATAGCACCGGAGTGTTTTCGATAAACTTCGACAAAGGGGGGTGATGTCATGGGCACTTCTCTGACGGAAGAGATCCTGGCACGAGACCCCGGGAGGATCTTGGCTAACCAACGCCTTTTCGCGGAAATCCTGGGACAGTCGGCCCGGGAACGCCGTCGTCTTCGACACGCCGGAGGGGCCAGGGAGTTCCCCGAGGGGGGGCGCCACGGCGAGGGGCGCCCCCTGGTGGGCGAGGCTTCCTGGGTCTTGCCCCCTTCTCACCCCCTGACGCCCCCACCTCGCCCTCCGGAGAAAATCTCCCCCTTCGATCCTCTGGAGCCCCTGGCGGATCAGAAGCGCAACGAGGAACGGCTGGAAGGGATTTCCCGGGCCCGCCTCTTCAACAAAGAGGACGTGCTGGCTTGGGTCCGAAAGAACTTCGACGTGATCTCGGAATGGCGCCGGATTCCCGGGACGGACATCGAGCAGATCACCCTGCGGGACCGAAGCACGGGGAAAGTCCTTCTCCAGCTGCCCCTGGACGAGCTGATCCCCAAGATCCTCGAAGGGCTACGCCTCCGGGGAGCGATCTTTTCCCGCCTCACCTAGGGGCGGAGCACCACGAAAAAGCGGCCCCCTTCGGGAAGGTTTTCCCGAAGGGGGCCGCTGGCTGAGGTCCAAAAAGGCCCGGGCTAGAATCGTCTTTCCACGCGCCGGATGGCCAGGGCCCGCCCCGTCTCGTCGTCGATGTCGATCACCGCGCCCCGAAGGCGTAGGTCGGTATCACACACGGCGAACTTCGAGGGCAGGGCGTCCAGGAAACGGCATAGGGTGGTCTCCGTGGTCATGCCGATCACTCCTCCATGACCGCCGGTCATGCCCACGTCGGTGAGGACCGCCGTCCCCCCGGGGAGCACTTCTTCGTCCGCTGTGGCCACGTGGGTGTGGGTACCCACCACGGCGGACACCCGGCCGTCGAGGTGCCGGAAGAGGGCCCACTTCTCCGAGGTGGCCTCGGCGTGGAAATCCACCAGCACCGCCCGCTCCTCCAGAGCTTCGATGATGGCGTCCGCCGCACGAAAGGGGCAATCCACCGGGGGCATGAAGGCCCGTCCCTGGAGGCTCACCACCGCTAGGCGAGACCTGCCGTTACTCAAATGGGCCACCCCGTGCCCCGGGCACCCCGGAGGGTAGTTCGCCGGGCGCAACACCCGGCTCTCGCCGCCGAGCACAGGGATGAATTCTTTTTTGTCCCAAATATGGTTGCCTCCGGTGAGGCAGGCCACCCCCAGGGAAAAAAGGTCGTTCATCACTTTTTCCGTGAGACCAAAGCCCGCCGCCGCATTTTCGCCGTTGGCCAGGACGAAGTCGAAGGGCCCCTCCTGTTGCCGAAGCTCCGGCAGCGCCCGGGCCAAGGCCTCTCGCCCCGGACGCCCCACCACGTCTCCCACGAACAGAAGGCGCATTACTTGGCGTACTCCACGGCCCGGCTTTCTCGCACGATGGTAACCCGGATCTGGCCGGGGTATTTCATTTCTTCTTCGATCTTCCGGGCGATATCGAAGGCCATCTTGGCGATGGAGGCGTCATCTGTCTGGTGGGGAGCCACCATGACCCGCACCTCGCGTCCCGCCTGAATGGCAAAGGATTTTGTCACGCCGTGGAAGGAATTGGCCACGCTTTCTAGTTTTTCCAGGCGCTTGATGTAGGCCTCCAGGCTCTCCCTCCGGGCCCCGGGGCGGGAGGCGCTCACTGCGTCCGCCGCCGCCACCAGCACCGCGTGCACGGTCTGGGGTTCTTCGTCTTCATGGTGGGAGGCAATGGCGTTTACCACGTCGGGAGCTTCGCCGTACCGCCGGGCCAGGTCGGCCCCGATGAGGGCGTGGGGCCCTTCCACCTGATGGTCCACGGCCTTGCCTATGTCGTGAAGCAGCCCCGCCCGTCGGGCCAGGGCTTCGTCCACCCCCAGCTCCGCCGCCATGATGCCCGCGACGTGGGCCACTTCCAGGCTGTGCATGAGGGTATTCTGGCCATAGCTCGTGCGGAACTGCAACTGTCCCACCAGCTTGGCGAGCTCGGGGTGCATGTTCTTGACCCCCGCTTCCAGCAGGGCGTTTTCTCCCCGGTCGATCATCTCTTGGTCCACTTCCTGGTAACACTTCTCCACCAATTCTTCTATGCGGGCCGGATGGATGCGGCCGTCGGTGATAAGGCGTTCCAGAGCCCGCCGGGATACCTCCCGACGCACCGGATCGAAGCTGCTGATGGTCACCGCCTCGGGGGTGTCGTCCACGATGAGGTCAACCCCCGTAAGGGTCTCGAAGGCCCGGATGTTGCGTCCCTCCCGACCGATGATGCGCCCCTTCATTTCGTCTGAAGGCAGGGGCACCACGCTCACCGCCGCCTCGGAGGTGTGCTCCACGCAGGTGCGCTGGATCGCCGTGGCGATGATCTCCTGGGCCTTGCGGTCCGCCTCGCGCTTGGCCTTTTCTTCCAGCTCTCGCAGGCGCACTCCGATGCGGTGGTTTGCCTCTTCTTCCACCGCCGCCAGAAGGATCTGCTGGGCCTCCTCCCGGGTCATGGCCGCCACCTCTTCCAGCTTGCGGGTCTGCTCCGTGTACAGGGAGTCCACGTCCTCCATGCGTCTTTTAAGGGCCTCTTGCCCCGCCTTTAGCTCCTCTTCCCGACGCCCCAGGGCATCGAGCTTCCGATCCAGGTTCTCTTCTTTCTGTTCCAGCCTCCGCTCGGCCCGCTGCATCTCGTTGCGACGGTCTTTGACTTCTTTGTCGATTTCCTGTCGAAGCCTCAGGTTCTCCTCCCTGGCCTCGGTGAGGAGTTCGCGCTTGCGCTGCTCTCCCTCCGCCGTCGCATCGCGGAGCAGCGCCTCAGACCGAGCTCGGGCATCGCTCATGGCCCGCTCTTCCGTAGTTTTGCGAAGCAGGAAGCCGCCGCCTATGCCCGCCGCGAGCCCCGCCACAAAAAACAATACTTCCATACGTCGTCTCACCCCTTATGGATTTGTCAAAGTACGCCCCTTTCCCCTCAAAAGGCGAAAGTCGGGAAAAACTCCGCTCTCATTGTATCCCTTTCTTCCCATCCGCTCAAGGGGCAATCGCCCCGGAGACGATCCGGAGCGCTGCCATTTCGGAGGTCGAAAACGAGGGGCCGGAAAGGGGCGGGGGGACGACATCGCCCGGGGACGCGCCTTGGGCCCCCGGGCGATGGATCACTACGGTCTAAGGCATCGATGATGGGAGACAAAACGCAGGGCCACCCCTGCGGAAAGATCCGAAGGGCCTAGGTAAATTACTAGGAATCGGCGACCCGGTCTTTGAAGGCCTTGCCCGGTTTGAAAGCTGGCACGGTGCGGGCCGGAATCTCCACCACCTGGTCCGGGGCCTGGGGGTTTCGCCCCTGGCGAGGGGCACGAACTCGGGCCTCGAAAACTCCAAAACCCACCAAGGAGACCCTCCTCCCCCCGGCCACGGCGCCCATCACCGCATCCAACACGGCATCCACGGCCACCGTGACGTCTTTGATCTTCTGCCCCGTCGACTCCGCCACCTCGTGGACCAGGTCTCCCTTGGTGAACGATTCTTTCTTTTTCACTGCGCTACACTCCTTTTTCTGCTAAAATTACCGATCCTAGTGGGGCTTTCCCGAAGCCCCCCCCGGGTCATCCCCCGCTCCGTGGGGCGCGTTGCGGTTGCGCCCCTCCTTAGAAAAGCGAGGAGAGGCCCCACCCAATCCTTCGTCCGACGAGCCTCTCCAGGGCAGGGGGCCTTTCTTATCGGGGTCTTTACCCAAGGGGATCTCCGTCCATCCCCAAGGGGTAAGCAGCACGAAACGCAATTCCACCCCTTGGTCCGCCAACATGCGGACGTGGGGCAGATAGCGCAGGGCATCCCCCACGATCCAGTTGTCACAAAAAACCCAAACCCGATGGCACTTTCCCCGGGCAAAGAGGGCCGCGTGATCCACCGCGATGCGCAACCCTTCGTCGATGTCTATGGGACCGATGGCCAGCACGAGGGCTTCGGGCCAACCCCGCCCCGGCCCTCCGTTTTGCGTGGGGAGAAGGTCAACGCTCTCCTCCAGCCAGCTGAGCTGCAAAAAGAGGTTCTCCGTGTCTCCCATCATCCGGGGGTCGACGCCCTCCGCCGGGTTTTCTTCTTCGTAGAAGGCTTCTTCGGCGGCCAGCTCGCCCATCATCCACTGCAACACTTGCTCCGCCGCCCGCGTCACGAAACCGGGCCAGGAGGAAGACTCCATGGCCCGCAGGATGTCTCCCACCGTTACCGGACGATCCTTACCGTCGAAAAAACGTCTGCGCTGCATTCTCTCCACCTCCTCCGGCTTCGAAACCCCGATCCCTCCGCCAGCATAACACAAGGGCCTCCCCTTCGCCACAGATTTCCTCCGGGGTTTAGATCCAAACGGAAAAAATTTTTCACCCACCGGATCTCTTCCGAAGTAAATCCCACCCGGAAGAGTCTATAATAAGAGGCGCCATATGCCAACCATCACCCCCCGAATGGAGGAGATTGTCCCATGAAACCCTTTGTCCTCGACGCCCGCCGCTCCCTGGTATTGCTCATCGACATGCAGGAAAAGCTCATGCCCGCCATCGCCCACCGGGAGGAGATCGAAAAGACGGGGGCATTGCTTTTGCGCTGCGCAGACGCCCTGGGCGTGCCGGTGTTGGTTTCGGAGCACTATTCCAAGGGGCTGGGGAAAACCCTCCCATCCCTGGTCCAGGTCCTTCCTGAAAAGAGCCCCGTGGTGGAAAAGATCTCTTTTTCTTGCTGGGGAGAGCCCGCGATCGTCCGGACCCTGGAGGAGACGGCCCGGCGCCAGGTCATCCTGCTCGGGGTGGAAACTCACATCTGCGTCCTGTCCACCGCCCTGGAGCTTTTGGCCGAGGGCTACGACGTGGTGCTGGCTTCAGACGCCACGGGAAGCCGCCGGGAAGTCCACCGGGACGAGGCCTTCGCCGCCCTGCGCTCCGCCGGAGGGACGGTGCTACCCACGGAAAGCGTGGTCTACCAGCTCCTGGGCCAGGCGGGCACCGAGCTCTTTAAGCGCGTCCTGCCTTTTTTCAAAGCGTAGTCCCATGCCCTCGGCGGAACCCCTCTCTGGATATCCAAAAAATTTCATTCGCTTCCTCGGCACGGCGGGGGCCCGCTTCACGGTGTTACACCAGATGCGGGCCTCCGGGGGGCTCTGGGTGCGCCTGGGAGGGGCTTCCTGGGTGGTGGACCCGGGGCCGGGGTCTTTGGTGCGCATCTGCGAGGCCCGCCCTCCCTTGGATCCGGAGTCCCTGGACGCTCTGGTATTGACCCACCGCCACATCGACCACAGTACGGATCTGAACGTCCTGGCCGAGGCCCTCACCGGAGGAGGGCGTCGAAGGCACGGTTGCGTAGTGCTCCCCGAAGACGCCCTTTCGGGACCCGAACCCGTCTTTTTCCGCCACGTGCGGGACCGGGTGGATCGGGTGGAGATCTGGGGCCCGGAGAGGGGTGTCGTCCTCCCCGGAGGTACGGAGCTTACCCCGGTACCCCTGGAACACCACGGGGTCCTGTGCTTCGGCTTCGTGGCCCGCTCCCCAGGGCTCCCCACCTGGGGGGTGGTGAGCGACACTCGCCCCTTGCCCCACCTGGGAAAACTCCTTTCCTCCTGCGATATGATCGTCGCGCACACCACCTTGCGCCACGCCGTGGACACCATCGACCACCTCTGCCTGGAGGACGCCCGGACCATGGCGGAGGTGGCCTCCCCTCGCCTGATGATCCTCACGCACCTGGGGCGGGGAATCCTTCAAGAGGATCCCCGCCGACTGGCCGAGGAGATGTCGTCGGATCGCACGCGCTTTATCGCGGCCTGGGACGGGATGGTGCTAAATCTGGATACGCTGGAGCCGGAAAGCCCCTACTCCGGGACATGAGAAAAGCGTCTTCCCAAGGAAAAGAGCCGTTGTGTTCGCCGATAAAATCCGCTACAATTTTCCTCCAGGAAGCCGATGCAGAGTATTTTGTATGGGGATTTTGTCCCCCGGCGCCCGGGGCCGCCGGCAAGAGGCGCTCCGGCGCGGCCAGGGGCCATGAGGGACTCCAAAGGAGGGGATCGTCGTGCCGTACATCGCCCGCCGCACTCGGGAGCACCCCCCCGGCGTGCCTTTTCGTCTGATCAACCTGCTCCGGGAGCTTCGCCATCAGGGGGAAGATCTCATCGATCTCGGATGGGGGGGTCCCCATCGCCTTCCCGCCCCCCACGTCTTGGCCTCCGTGGTCGATGGGTGCCGCGCCGAGGACGCCTTCAGCTCCCCCCATATCATTCCGTCGCTCCCCGAGGCGATCGGAGAGTGGTACCGGAGCCGTTTCGGCGTATCGCTGGACCGCAACTCCGAAATCCTTCCCGTCTGGGGCAATCTGGAGGGGTTGCTATCCCTTCCCTTGGCCTTCCTGGACACCGGAGACGGCATCCTCCTTCCCAATCCTGGAAACCCCCAGTACGTCTTTTTGTCCTCCACGGTGGACGCCCAAGTCACCTTCTATCCTCTCTCCCCGGCGCGATCCTTTCTCCCGTCCTTTGAGGCCCTAAAGCCCCTCGTCACTCCCCGGGTGAGGCTTTTGGTGCTCCAGCTCCCCTCCGATCCCACGGCCACGGTGGGGTCACGGGATCTGTTGGCCCAGGCCGTGGACTTCTGTCGTCGCCACGATCTGGTGCTGGTCCACGACCGCCGCCTGGGGGAGATCACGGACGATGGGGTCTCTTCCCCCAGCGTCTTCGAGGTCCCCGGGGCCCGGGAGGTCGCCGTGGAGTACGGTTCCTTCACGTACTCCTTTCACATGGCGGGGGCCCGATTGGGCTACTTCGTGGGGGGATCCCCCCTCATCGCCGCCATGGCGCGTACCCGGGGGCCCTTTCCCTTGGGCCCCTTCCTCCCCATCCAGCGCGCCGCCATCCAGGCCCTCACCCACAGCGACCGGGATGCCGCCATCGAAGGCGTCCGGGTCCTATACCGAGATCGACGCAATGCCCTCCTCCAGGCCCTGGCCTCCGTAGGATGGGCCATTCCCCCTTCTCCGTGTCCTCTCTACGTCTGGGCCCCCGTGCCCGGAGGGGACGACGATCGCTTCGTAGAACGTTGCCTCATCGAGGCGGGGGTGGTCTTCACGCCAGGAAGGACCTTTGGCGACGCCGGAAGGGGTTACGTCCGCATGGATCTCAGCAAAGAGGAACTCCCCCGCCTGATGGAGGCGGTGGATCGGTTACAGCCCCTCCTGGTCCCTCTCTTATCCTGACCTGGAGGCGTCACAAAATCCCCTGCCCTTAGGCCCCGGGAGGGCCCCCGTCACGCCTTCAAAGGGGCCCAAGAAAGGAGACTGATGCTCGTGTACGATCGAATTCGATCCCTGGAGCTACACCGCCGCGCCAGAGGAAAGGTGAAAATATTTCCCACCATAAGCGTCAACAACGAAGAAGACGCCTTTCTCGCCTCGTACCCGGGAAGCGTGGCCCCGGGCATGGCGATTGTGGAAAACAAGGACATGGTCTACGAGTACACCGGCAAGGGAAACCGTTTGGCGGTGGTCTCCGACGGTAGCGCCATCTGCGGCATGGGAAATGTGGGGCCCCTGGCGGGAATGCCCATGATTGAAGGCAAATGCCTGCTGTTTAAGCTCTTCGGCGATGTGAACGCCATCCCTCTTTGCGTCAGTAGCGAAAACCCCGACGAGTTCATCCACATGGTTTCCATGATCGCCCCGAACTTCGGGGGGATAAACCTGGAAGACATCTCTTCTCCGAACACCTTCACCATCCTGAGGAAGCTGGAGCGCATGCTGGACATGCCCGTCTTCTGCGACGACCAAGATGGCACCGCCATGCTGGTCGTCGGAGCTCTGATCAACGCCATGAAGGTAGTGGGTAAAAAACTGGAAGACATCCGCATCGTGTTCTGCGGCGCCGGGGCCGGGGGCATCGCCGCCGCCCAGCTGCTGCTCCACGCCGGAGCCCGCAACCTGGTCCTGCTGAACAGCAAGGGGATCTTGGGACCCCAAAACCCCTCCATGAACTACGTCCAGGAAGAACTCGCCGCACGGACCAACCCCGAGGGGTTGACGGGGGGGTTGGAACAAGTGGTGCGAGGGGCCGACGTCTTGGTGGGGATCTCTTCCTCCGGCCTTTTTTCCGGCGACCTCATCCGGTCCATGGCTCCGCGCTCCGTGGTGTTTGCCTTGGCCCTACCAACCCCGGAGATCTCCTACGAGGAAGCGGTGGCCGCCGGAGCCGCCGTGGTGGGCACCGGACTGAGCCGCACCGGAGGGAAAAATCAGCTCACCCACATGCTCGCCTTTCCCGGGCTGCTGCGGGGCGCCATGGACGTGCGATCCAAAGACATTCCCCAGGAGCTCCTCCTGGCGGGGGCCCAGGCCATGGCCAGCGTGGTGGATCCCCGGCGTCTTTCCCCCCAGAACGTGGTCCCCGACCTGTTTTGTGACGAAACGACCCCCCGCGTGGCAGAGGCCGTGGCCCAAAGGGCGGTGGAACTTAACCTAGCTCAAAACCCCCTGCCCCCGGGGGAGGTCTATAACTCCGCCTGGCAGCGCATCTTCGGGAACCGCCAGGGAGGAATCTGATCCCGTACATGAGAACAGGGGGGCCCGTCAACGGGCCCCCCTGCCATTATTTCGGTGCTCCTCCGCCGTCGGAGGACCCATGGGGGCCTTAAGGGCGGCCACCCTTTAAAGAGACCCCTCCGGGCAGCGCCGTCACGCCCTCCATGAGGAGCAGGGCCCTCTTGAGAGGAGTCCCCGTGGGGCCTCCGTACCCCGCCAGCCCCCCGTCGGTCCGCACCACCCGATGGCAGGGCACGAAGAGGGCCCAGGGGTTTTTCCTCATGGCCTGTCCCACCGCCCGGGCCCCCTCCGGCACCCCGACCTCTTCCGCCACTTGGCGATAGGTCCGGGCCCCCCCGACAGGAATGCGCCGCACCACGGCGTACACCCGGCCAAAGAACGGGGGAACGCGACCCACCAGGGGCACTGCGGGATCCTCCCCTCGCCAAAATCGGATCCACCCGTCCCAGAGCCAGGAGGGGAGTACGCCCTGCCCCTCCGCCAGGACAGCCTCCCCCGAAGGGATCAGCTTCCCATGGGAAAGGGGAGCGAGTTCCACCAGGCCCTCGTCCTCCCACGCCAAGCGCCACACCCCCACCAGTCCCGGGAGCTCCGCCCTCTGATGCCCCGTCACGACGTCGTCTTTCATGCCCTAGTCACCACCACAGTCTTGAGATTAAGGCCGCCGATCCCCCCAGGGTCACCCAAAGGGAGTGGCGTTCGCTGCGCCAAAGCACCGCTCTGTCGAAGGGGCCTCGCCACTTTTTCGAGAAAGGAGGCCGGGGAAAGAACATGGGGGTGCGATCCCGGTAGGCCCGAAAGGCCGGACCAAACTTCTTTTCGAGGAAGGTTTCTTCGTAGGGGATGATGGCCCCCCCATAGATCGCGAGGAAGGCCAAAAGGAAAACCCCCAGGACCCCAGGGGAGTTCGCCATGATCGCCCATCCCAAACCGATGGCGGCGTTTCCCAGGTACAGGGGGTTTCTCACGAAGGCGTAGGGACCCCAGGTCACCAACTGGACGGCGCCCACCTCTTCGCCCCGGTAGCGCCCAATGGTGCCTGCGGCCCAAAAGCGCAGGAGCTGCCCACCCACCAAGGGAATCAGCCCTAAAAAGCATGACCGGAGCGACGGTCGGGCGTACCCCAGAATGAGCAGGAAAAGGATCGTCCAGATCCCTCCTCGCCACGGGAAAATTCGCTCCCCCCACCGAGGGAGATCAACCTTTGCCATCGTCTCCTCCCGGACATCCTACTTTCTCTTCGGCCTTTTCTTCGGCCTTTTCTTGGTCCATGAGCCGGGAGGCCAAGTCCCAGCCGATGTATCTCATGGCCACAAAGGCCCCCATGACGATGCCCGTGTACTCCGTGAAAAATCTCCACCCAATGGCCACCACTCCCGCCAAGTTCCACGGGACCAGGAGCTTGTAGAGCACCATGGCACCCCCTTCGGCCACTCCGCTGGCCCCCGGCGTGGGAACGAAGTACAGGATGAACATGAACATGGCCTGTACCAGGACGCACTCCACGAAGTGCACCGGCTGGCCCAAGGACCAGATGAGGCAGGGGAGCACGGAGAAGATGCAAAATAGGTAGAGGCAAGAGACCAGGATCGCCCCCAGGAAATACCATTTTCCCGTGGTACAGAAGACCCGGATGTTATTGTTGTATTCGTCGATCTCCCGGTGGATGCGACGCACCACCCGGAGGATGGACCGGCGATGCACCACCCCCGCGCGGTTGAGCCAGAAGGTCAGCACCCCGCACCATCGCTTTATGAGCCGAGGGCGCACCAGGCTCAGGGTGATGAGAATCCAGGCTCCCACAACAAAGACCAAGATCCAGATGAACATGCCCTGGATAAAACCCTGACCTCGCAGGATTTGGGGCTCCACCAAGAGGGTGACGGGCAGCGTCAGTCCCAGGAGAAAGAGGGTCACCAAGGTCCGAACCAGGGTGATGGCCACCCCTTTCCCCAGGGATACTCCATGGCGGTAGAGGACGTACATCTGGAAGGGACCCCCTCCTCCCTGCATGGGGGTGATGGCGCAGCCGAAGTAGTTGATCCACGTGAGCACGAAGGCGAGCCGGAGGGGAAGGCGCTCCCCCGCCGCCCGGGAGAAGAGGCGAAAGCGCGTGGCGTCACAAAACCATATGGCGCCCACCATCATGAGGGCCAGGACTATGCCCTCCTTGCGGGCGTTCATGAGGATTTTCATGGTGTGACGATCCGCAGAAAAGGACAGGATCGCCACCACCACCGCGATGGATATGATAAGAAAAAGGGCCACTCCTCGACGAAATGTCATCGGGAGATCCTCTTTCTACCGGATCTCCCGTTGACTTTCGGGGGCGTGCCTCGCCGACATCGCCTCACTGCACGCTCTCCGCCGTATTGTTCAGGGCCACCAAGTACCCCCCCAGACGCACCAGGGTGGGAGCCAATTCCTCCCGCAGCCGGAAGGCCAATTCGAAGAACTTCTTCTCCTCCATAGAGGAGAGCGCGTCCCGGAGCACCGCCAAAAGGCGTCTTCGCACCGCAGAAAGCTCCCCATCGCCGATCTCGTCATCCGAGAGGGCCAGAAGGACTTGGCTGCGCCCCAGCACCTGGAGGACCCAGGTCGTACCCTCGGAGAGCTGGGAGAGGGCCGGGAAGGCCTCCGGGAGGTTCTCTTCTTCCAGGAGGTCGGCGACCTTTTCCGCTCCTTTGTGCAGCTCCGGGAGGTAACGGATGGCCTGACCCAGGGACTCTCGCACCAGCTCCCGCACCGGACAGCTCGTCACTCGGAGCTCCTGCCCCCCCGTCACCTGCAAAAAAGCTTCGACCTCCATGGCCTCTCCATCCACTTCCAGGGCGCGACAAATCCGCCCCAGGGACGCCAAATGGCCATTCAGCGCCTCCCACAGCTCTTCCTTTGTTCCGGCCACGGGTCCTTCACCCCATGGGACTTCGTCGATCCACACTCGCATCACAAAAACCCCCTTCGGAGCCTGGCAAGGCCAAAGGGGTCACCCCGCATAGGGGAAAATCCCTCCCCCGGGGTCCCTTCGGCCGTCGGCAATCCCCCTCCTTAACACCGCAAACTTTCCTCAAGGACCTCCCCGGGCCACAGAGCGTCCAGATCAAAACACCCGGGCGTCGATCTCCACCACGGGACCTTTTATCCCCGGTCGCCAAAGGCCCGGGGGAAAATTAGAAGCGGCCCGGGTCTCATCGGTCTTCCCCTACCGAAAAAAGGTCCCTCCGGGGGCCTTGAGGCCCTTGGCGCTTGTTTTACGGCTTTACCGCCCCCCGGGAAGCGGGGACGAAGTCCTCCTCCCCCACGGCATAGCGTAAGTCGGCGTCGGCGGACCAGGCATCGTAGATGGCGTCCACCAGCGCCGTGCGGGCCTGGTTCAGGGCCAATCGGGCATCCAGCACGTCCAGGTTGGTGCCTACCTGGGCTTCGTATCGCTTCAGGGCCATGCGATAATCCTCTTCGGCGCTCGCCACTTGGTTATGGGCCACCCCCACACTTGCCTGAGCGGAGGTCAGGTTGAAACGGGCCGTGGACACCTCCAGGCGCACCTGGCTTTCCAGGTCTCCGATGCGGGCCAAGAGCTCCCGAGCCACTCCCCGGGCCTGATCCACCCGGGCGGCCACTTCTCCCGAGTCGTAGAGGCGCCATTGAGCCGCCAAGGTGATCTTCCACTCATCCTCCTCGGGGAAGAACGAATCTCCCTGGCGCCCCACTTCGCCCTGGATCATCACCTGGGGCTTGGCCGCCCCCGCCGCCGCCTCGGCAAGAAAGAGCGCCGCCTGCCGCGAGGACTCCAGCATGCGGATCTCGGGCCGAGAGGCCAGGGCCCGGGACTCGGGGTCGCCCCCTTCGTGAGGGACGGGAGCGCCTTCTTCCCCCTCCGCCAGGGTCCAGGAGCTCCGTAGGGGAGCGCCCACCGCCCGCTCGAGGGCCGTCCACGCCACGTCCACGGCGTTCTGGGCCCGAATCACGGCGAGCTCGGCCCCCGCCACATCCACCTCCACCCGAAGGACTTCGTTTTTCGCCACCACGCCGTTTCGGAAAAACGACTCCACCTGCTTTAGGTGCTCCTGGGCCAGGGAACGGGCTTCTTCTGCCACGGCTAACTTGTCTCCTGCCCTTTTCACGCTGTAGTACGCCCTTCGGGCGCCGTTGGCCACTCCCTGCAGGGTACGGCTCCGCTCCGCCTCGGTGGCTCGCACCTTCCACCGGGCGGACTGGATCTTCGCTTCGATGCTACCACCGCTGAAAATCACCTGGGAAAGCTGGAGGGCCACCTTGTAGGCCGACTCAAAACCCAGGGGCACAACCCCCACGGGGTTTCCCGTGACGGGGTCCAGGGCCACGCTCCGGGGGGCCTCGTTCACCCGGGTATAGGCCAAAAGGGCGTCGAGCTTGGGGCCTCCGGCGGCCCGGGCTTCCCGGACCTGGGCCTCATCCTGGGATATCTTTTCTTGGAGCACCAAAACCATGGGGTTGTGCTCCAGGGCCAAGGTCACGGCTCCATCGGCCGTGAGGGGTACCTCCGACGCCCCGCTTATCCCGGCAAAAGCCCCAATCCCCACCCATGCCAGCAAAACCGCAACCCATGCCTTTTTTCTGTCGTGCACTGTGATCTCCTCTCCCGCCCCTCGTGCCCCGGGGGGCATCTTCACCCAAATATGCCGCACCGCCTGCCTGGGCGATAAAAGACCGCCGCTCTCGCCCGCTCCCCCACCGGGACTCCGCCGCGCCTCGGAAACAGGGTGTAGAAAACGCCCTTCGGGGGGCTTTGATGTCACGGCTTCTCGTCCCCGAAGAACGCGTGGATAATCTCCCGGATCTGGCGCTCTCCTTGGGCAATGGCACTTTCTAGAGCCGATACCGGAAGATCCAGGGCCTTCCACGCTTCGTCATCCAGCGCGGAGACGAGAAACGATCCGCTGGACCCCCGGCGCATGGCCCCGGCGATGATGTCCGCCAGGTGGAGCACCGAGGCGTCGAAAAGCGTGGGAGCCTTGGTGGGGTTATGGTGATAGCGCACCATGTCCGCCACCACAGGGGGAAGCTTCCACTCTGCCAGGAGGAGCCCCCCCACCGCCGCATGGCTGAAGTCAAACACCTCCCCTTCGGCCTCAAAGAGCTGACACGACCGCTCTTTTGATAGATACAGGGCCCGGGTCATGTACTTCGGGTAGCGGCGAAAAAGGACCAAACGGCCGATGTCGTGGAGCAACCCCCCCACGAAAAAGCGCTCCTCGTGGGAAGATTTCTTCGAGAAGGCCAACACCCGGGCATACACCCCGCAGGCCACGGAGTGCTCCCAGAAGGAGCGCATGTTCACGCAATTCGGCGGTATGTCTTTAAACAGGTTTATGGCCGATATGCCCAGGGCCAGGGTGGACAGCTCATTGGACCCGATGATGGCCACCGCTCGGAAAATGGAGTCGATGCGGGAAGGAAAGCCGTAAAAGGCACTATTGACCACCCGCAAGAGCTTGGCCGAAAGGCTGGTGTCTTTGCTCACCACCTCCGCCACGTGACTGGCCGAGCTGCGAGGGGAGTCCAGCACCTCTTTTATGCGAAAGTAGATGTCCGGGAAAGAGCACAGCTGGACTTCCCGCTGCACCAGATCGGAAAGGGCAGGGCGCCGCCCTGGAGCGTCCAGATCCATTCCTTCGGGCTGCCCCGGGGGCTCTTCACCCATCGCCCCGGAGTTTTTCGCCAACTGCTCCGCCACCCGGAGGGTACAAAGGCGGCGCAGCTCCTCTATGGCCTCGTGGGAGCGATTAGTGGCCGCAAAGAAGCGGGACACCATCCTCTCGGCCCTCTGGCGCCGCTCTTCTTCCTCCGGGGACAGGCGATCGGTACCCTCTTCTTCTCCGCCTCCTTCCACCACCAGCTCGGTCACCCCCCAGACCTTCATGGTCTGAAGGTAGCTCGCCTTGATCACGGCTCCGGCGGGAAGGATTCGTCGCCCGTTGGGGGCCAGGAGATCCTGGGCCAAAACCATGCCTTCGCGCGCTTCGCTCACCTGCATCCGCACCTTGCCCAAGAAGTCATCCTCTCCCCTCCATCCCGCGAAATCCCTGGGAAAATGTCCGAAAAAAACACTGCCTTCCGCCCTAGCCCCGCCAAAGAAGATTACTCATCATTTGTTCGTCAGCCGGTTGCCATGACGTGCGCTAGCCTTTCCGCAAGTGACGATCCAGCATGTCTTTTAACTCCTGGGGGCGCACCGGCTTGGATAGGTAGTCATCCATTCCCGCTTCCAGGCACATGTCCCGGTCCCCGGACATGGCGTGGGCCGTCATGGCCACGATGGGGACGTGGCGGCGAAGCCCCTCTTCTTCTCGGATGACCCGGGTGGCCTGAAAACCATCCATGACAGGCATGGAACAATCCATGAGGACCAGATCGTAGTCGACGAAGCGCAGGCGCTCCACCGCCTCCTGGCCGTTCACCGCCTCGTCCGCCTGGAAGCCAAATTTGCGGAGGATCCCCTGGGCCACCGTCCGATTGACCTTGTTATCCTCCACCAGGAGGATGCGAAAAGTTCCCTCGCCCTCTTCCCGGGGAAGTTCGATCCTCCGGGGGGAATCTCGATCAGGGGCAGGATCCGCCGCGCCGGTAAAGGGTTGGGATCGCCCCAGCCGTTCCATGACATTCCACAGGGCGTGCCCCCGTAGGGGTTTGGTAAGCCGCTCTTCGGCCCCAGCTCCGCCGTTTTCCCTTTGGTCCCCGGGAGATGCCACCAATACCACCGAGGGAAGGGCCATCCCCGGCATATCCATATCACGGATGTCTTCCCACACGGAGTCCAGGAAGATGACGTGGTACGAAGGGCCTCGGCTCCTCAATTCCTGGAGCACAAGCTGGGGAGATCGCCCCTCGACGCACTCCACCCCCCAGTAGGAGAGCTGCTCCGCCAAGGCCTTCCTCCATCCCTCCCAGGGGAGAGCCAACAGGGCCCTCCGCCCCGCAAAGGCTCCCTTGCCCAAGATCCGGCGCTCTTCCTCCCCCTCGCGCTCGTCCCGGGGGAGGGAGAGGGCCACTCGAAAGGTCGACCCCACTCCCGGACGGCTGGAGACCGAAATGATTCCCCCCATGAGCTCCAGCAGCATGCGGGCGATGGCCAGTCCCAACCCCGTGCCCCCCCGGGCCCGAGAGCTCGACCCGTCAGCCTGATAAAATTTCTGAAACAGGCGCCCCTGGGTTTCTTCGTCCATGCCGATGCCCGTATCCGTCACTTCGATCACAAAAGACGCCCGGTGTTCGTCCGATTCCACGCAGGCCACCGCCACCTCGATCCAGCCTCGCTCGGAAAATTTCACCGCGTTGCCGCAGAGGTTCACCAGAATTTGGCGGAGCCTCCCCCCATCGCCCACCACGTACCGGGGGGCCTCCGGAGCGTATCGCACCAGGAGCTCCAAGCCTTTTTCCGCCGCCTTGACGGAAAAAAGCAGCCCCACGCTCTCCACCACCTCCCGCAGGTCGAAGGGGGCGGGAAAAATCTCCAGCTTTCCCGCTTCGATCTTGGAGAAATCCAGCACGTCGTTCAGGATGTGGAGCAGAGCCCGGGCCGATCCCAGGATGACGTCCACCTGGTCCCTCTGGTCGTCGGTGAGGTCGGTATCCCGCAGGAGTTCCGCCATGCCGATGACCCCGTTCATGGGGGTGCGAATTTCGTGGGACATGTTCGCCAGAAAGTCGCTTTTGGCCCGGTTGGCCTTTTCCGCCACCATCGCCAACCGGTTCGCGGCCTCGGTGGCGGCCTCCAGATCCCGGTTGACCTTTTCCGTCTCCCGGCGAGCGGCCTCCGCCATGAGCTGCTTGCGGCGGATCTCTTCCTCCGCCCGACGCCGCTCCGCGTTCTCCCGGCGGAGCCCTTCGTTCGCCCGGGCTAGCTCCTGGGTCCGCTCCTCTACTTTGTGGGCCAGGTCGCGGTTTAGCTCCTGGACCATAACGTATAGTTCCAAGTTTTGCAGCAAGCTGGCCGTAGAATTCAAGATGACCGTAAGGAACGCAAAGGTCACGTCAAGCACGTCCCGGGGCTCCTCCATGAGCTGGCCGAAGAAGAGCCCCACCGTCCTCCCCGAACCGATGAGGGCGTGCAGGAGCAGCGTGTCCTTTTGGTCCGACGAGGAGACCATGACCGCCTTGTTGCGGTCGATGGCCCAGGCAAAGGTCCGGTCTTCGATGAGGGGGTCTTTTTCCCTCTCAAAGTACTCCTGGGCCTCGGGGGGGTCGCAGTACGCCGGGAAAAACTCCAATCCGTCCGGCGAAAAGAGGTAGAAGGCCAGGGAGCGAAACGACAGGAAGCTCCGGATCTTTCGCCCCGCTTCCGCCAAGACTGCAGCGGCATCCGTGCCCTCCTCCACCGTCATGGAGTAGTTGCTCATGTTCACGGCGGCCTCGAGGACCCGCACGGCCGCCGCCTGTCCCTCGGTGAGGACCTGGACCCGCTCCTCCAGAAAGGCCAAGCGGTGCGCCACTCCCTCTTCGGGAGGCGGCGGCACGGGGGGAAACCATTCGAAACCCTCATCCCAATGAGGATCTTGCCCCGCCATCGTCATCTCTCAGTGTTTTGACCGGTAACGGAGTTTCACGGCGCCATCAAAGGCCTGGGGAAGCACCGGCGAGGCCAGATGGGCCCGCCGATCGTCCAGCACCAGGGTCTTGAGCTTCACGGGGAAAAAGAATCGCCCCAGGTCCAGGATGGGCTGGAGCTTCTGCACGGCCTGCTCCGCCAGGATGTCGGGCACCCCCAGGCGGTTGATCCGAAAGGCGTAGTCTTCCAGCCATATTTCCCGGCCCGATCGGATGGCGAGCTTGCCCGAAAGTTCGATGAAAAGGTTCAAAGACACAATCCAGTCCACGTGGTAATACCCCGAGGCATAGATCCCCTGGGGGGAAAAGTCCAGGCGAAGATGGCGCCAGCTCGCGTCGTCCTCTCCCACCTGCTTTCGGAAGAGGTCGTCATTGATGTCTTCCTCTTGAAGCACCGCTTCGGCGTAGGTCTGGAGCACCGAGCGCACTTCCAAGGGGTCTTCGCCGGGGCCTTGCCACTCTTCCACCGGGTTGAACTCCACGTCCAGGGCTTCCACGCAGAAGCGCTCCACCCGGACTCCCCCCAGGCGCGCCCCCCGGAGATCCACGTAGAAATGCCCCACGCGCCCCGAAGCATCGGGCTCGCGATCCAGCACCAGATCCGCCGATTCGGGCTGAAGGCGATCCACCAGATAACGCAGGAGCACCTGGGAAGGGGCATCTCCTGCCCCCCCACCGACCAAAGCCCCCTGAGAATAGCCCTCCGCCGGGAAAAGGACAAGGATCATCAGGATCAACGCCCACCACAGGATCCCTCGCCCGATCCCCACCATGCCGCCGGTCCGAAAGTCCCTCATGCGACGTCCCATCCCCCTCACTCCCGCATCCCCTCGGGTAGACGGTCGGCCATGCCCCGCCAGTCGAACTCCCGGGCCAGCGCCAGCGCCGCGTCGGGGGGAAGCCCTTCGTACTCCACCACCAGGGCCCCCCGGTCTTCCGATGAGAGGATCACCACCACTGCGCCCCCCTTCGCCTCCTTTTCGCTCCGGAGCACCACATCAAAGCTTCCTTCAGTGAAGCGCTCCAGCCGGAGTCCGGTGCTCTCCATGAGCGCCACCCCCAGGAGCATGCCCCCTAGGTAATTTTTAACCTCGGGCCCTACCAGCACCCGGACCTCCGCCGTCTCGCCCCCTCGGGCGTAGCTCCTTCCCAGCGAGCCCCCTTGGCCGTCGGCGTCGAGCTCCAGCACCAAGAGGTCGCCTTCCCACCCCACCACTTCTCGGAGAAGGGGCGCCAAGGGCTGGAAGGACGAAGGCGGGATCTCCCCCCCGAGGGCTCTTCCTCCTCCCAGGAAAATGGTTCCCACGACCATCAGGGCCCGCGCGCCCCGGCGCCACACGCCCCCCCAGCCTTCGCCCCCGGAAGACCCCGGGGAAGGGTTGAGCGAAGGGATCCGGGGACATGCTCTTTTGGCCTCGGGGGACCCGTGGGGAGGCCTCGCTCCCCCGGTCCTCTCTCCCATAACCACACCCCCATCGTCCCGAGATTCCATGATCATTCGGGCCATTCTACCAGAAAGCCCCCCCCTCGTCAGGGGAAAAATCGGCATAAAGGCTTACAGGGCAACCATTTATAAATTTCCTAGTTGACAAAGAGCCCTCTTTTGCGTAACATATCGCCCATGCCCATCAACCGGCACTCACCCGAAAGGAGAGGAGTGAAATCTTTTGAAGCAAAAAATCGTCCCCCTGGCTTTTTTCTTGACGTGGGTT
>Ga0116184_10001441_pt1 | contig 22906 bp, 19 predicted proteins | sample AD_JPNNA5_MetaG_FD_89886 | JGI IMG/M metagenome (GOLD analysis project Ga0116184, IMG submission 89886) | Active sludge microbial communities of municipal wastewater-treating anaerobic digesters from Japan - AD_JPNNA5_MetaG | ecosystem: Engineered > Bioreactor > Anaerobic > Digestate | place... | reverse complement strand
TTCCCATTCAATAAATATCTATATCCTTCTATAATAAGATAATCATAATCTGCTTGATTTTTAATAATACATGAATCTTTTGCTAAGTTACCAGCAAAAGAATACCACTCAATTGATACTAAAATAAAAATCAGTGCCTTTCTCATCATTCTACTCCTTTCCACTATGACCAAAACCGCCATCACCCCTATCTGTATCTTCCAATTTATCTACCTTAACCCATTTAATTTTTTCATATCTAGTAATAACCATTTGAGCGATTCTATCACCATTTCTTACAATAAAATCTTCCTTTGACATGTTTATTAAAATAACCTTTATTTCTCCTCTATAATCGGAATCAATAGTGCCAGGGCTATTTAAAATTCCAATTCCATAATTTAGCGCCATTCCAGATCTTGGCCTTACCTCGGCTTGTAATCCATCAGGTAATTCGATGAATAATCCAGTAGGTATAGCCATTCTTTCTCCTGGTTTTATAATGATATCTTTTTCAAGATTTGCGCGGAGGTCCATTCCAGCACTACCTATAGTAGCATATTCAGGATCTTTATTCCGCGAAATATTCCTTATTTTTATATTTACCATACCTGAAAATTTTAATGAGTTCTTTCCTTAAATCTTTCTCTACATATAAAATAAAAATTATATAAATATTTATTATAAAATTTCCAATTAAATACCAATATTTCACTTTATCCAAATTAAAATTAGTAAATACGCAATATAATACTATTCCTATAATAATAGAAATCAATATTTTTTTCCATTGATATGGTATAAAATAATTCTTATTTCCAAGGTATAAGGTAATAATGGCCATACTTCCAAAGGCAATAACACGTGTTATTGCAGCTCCATAATAACCTAAAACAGGAACGAGGAGATAATTAAAGATTATAGTAGCTAATGCTCCAAAACAAGTAATATAAGCACCGATCATTGTATTTTTGGTAATTTTATACCATATACTTGCATTATTTTGTATACCGATCAATAAATAGCTAATCATAACAACCGGCACAATTTTTAGTCCCTCATAATAATTTTTTCCTAAAAATAACTTAAAAATATTAATGTAATTCAGTACAAAAAGAAAAATTATCATCCCAAAAAAAACAAATATTTTCATAACCTCAGCAAATAGTTCCTTCGCATTTTTATCATACATATTCTCAAAATAAAATGGTTCTGCTGCATATCGGAACATCTGAACAAATAGCATCATAATTACAGAAAGCTTAATATTCGCACCATAAATTCCAAGTTGGTACATGGCATCTGAACCTTCTTTTAAAAGATGCTTTAATAAAATTCTATCCATAGCATCTGTCAGTGAACCGCCTATCCCCGCAATTAATATCGGAAGCGAGTATTTCAATAGTTCTACAAAAACTTTGAGTTCGAATTTTATTTCAGCACTTAATATTTCTTTATATAATAAAATAATTACAATAAAACTAGCAATAATATTTGCATAAAATACATATTCTACTTTATAAAGTCCATTGTAAAAATAACATAAAATAGAACCGTAGTGCCTAGCACAATAGGAAGGAAGAAAACTTAAAAATCCAAAAACCAGTATTAATGTTATAACAACATTAAATATTTTAATTAAAGCAAATTTAAAAGCCTTTCCTTCCATCCTTAATTTTGCAAAAGGAATCGCAGCAAAAGCATCCATTGAAACAATCAAACCAACAGAGTAAATTAAACGAACTCGATTTTCATAGCCCATTACTTGAGCAAGCTTGCTTCCAAATAGCAGAGTGAAAAATATAAACAAAACAGATGTAATCAAAACAGATGTTTGTATAATACTATAAACATCGCCTTTCTTCTTTTCATCTCTACTAAACCTGAAATAACCAGTTTCCATTCCATAGGTAAGTATAACCTGAAGAACAATAATGTAAGCATATAGCTCAGTTATAATTCCATATTCCTCTGGCCTGAAGATTCGTGTATAATAAGGAGTAAGAATAACAAAATTCAACAATCTCGGAACCATCGTTCCTAGGCCGTATACTAAAGTTTGTCCTATAAGTTTCTGTATTTTTCCCACTCTACATTATTACTATCAAATCATCAATAATCTCATTAATATTTTTAAATTTGAAGCGAAACCCATTATCTATTAACCTTTTAGGAATAACGACTCTATCATCCAACATCAAACAAGATCTTTCACCAACAAAAAGTTTTAAAATTTTATCATTAATACGTAATGTCACTTTTCTCCCAAACTTTTCACAAATTTTTCTAATTAATTCAATATTTCTACATTCTTCAGGAGCAACGACGTTAAAAATCCCTTCTAATTTATTATTCTCTAGAATAAACATTATTGATCTGAAAACATCCTCTATATGAACAACAGGCATATGCTGTTGTCCATCGCCGAAAACAATTCCAGAGAGTTTCTTTATAACATTTCTTAAAATATTAAAAACACCGCCATGATTTCCTAAAACAACTCCGAAACGCGTTTTAACTATCCTTATGTTAAACCTTCCTGCTTCATCAGCTTTTCTTTCCCAATCATTTATAACCTGTCCCAAAAAAGAATCATTTTTTTCTGCACATTCCTCAGTGCAAGTTCTTTTTACTGGATAAATATCAACACCACTTGCATTTATAAATATTTCGGGCCTATTAATTGACATTTCAATTGCCTTAACAATCATTTCCGTCGAATTAATTCTACTATTCCATATCAAGTTCTTATTTCTTTTAGTCCATCTTCTATTAATAGATACCCCTGATAAATTAATGACGGCATAGCAACCATTAACAGCTTCAACAATTTTACTTACATCTCTTTGAATTAGATGATCCTTTTTTATTTCCTTTATTTCATAACCATAATCCTTTAGTTTAGGCATTATGTAGCTACCAATGAAACCAGTATAACCGGCGACGGCAATTTTCCTTTTCATTTTTTCAGAGAAAAATGATTACAATTTTAATACATTTGCAGACAAAAAAACTACTATTCTTATGTTCCACACAATCTATCCTTACGTTATCCTTATATTTTTCCTAGTCATTCCACCTTCCTGCAAAACTACTACAAATACAAATAACTCTGATGTATGCATTTATACTGAGTTTGGAACTATGTATGTCAAGCTGTATGATGACACTCCCATTCATAAGACAAACTTCCTATCTCTTACAAACAAGCATTTTTTTGACAATTTGTTGTTTCATCGGGTTATTCCTTCCTTCATGATACAAGGCGGTGATCCAGACTCAAGAAACGCTTCCTCTGGTAGCCTTCTTGGAAATGGAGGGCCTAACTATACACTTGAAGCAGAGATTCTCCCATCACATTTCCATAAAAGGGGAGCTATTGCAGCTGCTCGCGAAGGCGATGCAACAAATCCATACAGGCGATCCAGCGGTTCACAATTTTACATAGTTACAGGGAGAACCTATACGGATGAAGAACTTGACAAAATAGAAAATTACATTCAGCAACAGACCTTTTATACCTTATATCTTCAATATCTAGATAAACTAAAGAAACAAGAACAAAAAACAAACCAGAATCCTGATATGGCTTTGTTATCAGTTTTTGCGCATGATTCGGCTCGTATGGTGCTTTCACATCAGCCACCTTTTAAATTCACAAGCGAACAACGCAACATTTATAAAACAATAGGCGGAGCTCCCCATCTTGACAATTCATACACCGTTTTCGGAGAAGTTGTACAAGGAATGGATGTAGCAGACAGAATATCAAGGCTTGAGAGAGATAAAAATGATCGGCCTTTACACGATGTTACCATGAAAATTTCACCTGTAAAAAAATAGATCTATCTATGAATGAACTAATTAACAAATATTTCGAAGAAATCAAGTCATTCCATCCCACCACGATCTCTGACCTTGAAGACTTTCGTTTACGTTTTTTAAGCAAGAAAGGCATTATAGCAGAGTTATTTGATCAATTTAGGCAATTACCTAAGGAAGCAAAGAAAGACACCGGACGGTTATTAAACGATCTAAAAAATGCTGCCGTTTCAAGGTATGAGCAATTCCAAATACTTCTGAAACCAGCAGCAAGTTCATCATCCAAAATTTCTGATCTTTCTCTTCCGGGATACAATGTTTCAGTAGCCTCCCGCCATCCTATTTCCATTGTTCGAAAGGAAATTTCAGAAATTTTCTCTCGGCTTGGATTTACTATTGCTGATGGCCCGGAAATTGAGGATGACTGGCATGTTTTTAGTGCTCTTAATTTTCCTCCCGAACATCCTGCCAGAGATATGCAGGATACTTTCTTTCTTGAGCAAAATCCAGACATACTATTGCGAACCCATACATCCTCTGTACAGGTCCGTGTTATGGAGACTACCCAGCCACCTATTCGTATGATAATGCCAGGGAGGGTATTCCGTAACGAAGCAATTTCTGCCCGCGCACATTGCATCTTTCACCAGGTCGAAGGTCTTTACATCGACAAAAATGTTTCCTTTGCAGACCTCAAACAGACTTTGCTTTATTTTGCCCGTGAAATGTTCGGACAAAAGACAAAAGTACGTCTCCGTCCCTCTTTTTTCCCGTTTACTGAACCCTCAGCCGAATTTGACGTGTCTTGTACCATTTGTCAAGGGAAAGGATGCAACATCTGTAAATATACCGGTTGGTTGGAAATACTCGGCTGTGGAATGGTTGATCCCAATGTTCTCTCATTTAATGAAATAGATCCTTCTATTTATTCCGGCTATGCGTTTGGAATGGGTATTGAACGGATCGCACAGTTGACTTTTCAGGTGCGCGATCTTCGATTATATTTTGAGAATGACATCCGATTTCTTCATCAATTTTCACCACATCTTCATTTCATGTATTAGTTAATTCCCTTATGTATGAATAACTTTCCTGCAGAATCAAGAAATTTTCTTTCCACTTTTACCCTTTCTAACTCTGCTTTCCGTCATTTACCTACACCTATTATCCAGGAAGTTCTTACCTCCTCAGAACAGGTTGAATATCATAAGAATCAATTGATATATCGCCAGGGGAATAACATTTCCGGTTCCTATTTTCTTCTTAAAGGTATTATAAAAATATTCAAAACGGGTTCAGATGGGAAAGAACAAATCATTCGTTTTGCCCGACCAGGAGATATAATAGCTTTTCGTTCATTATTCAGCAATGAACCTGCCTGCACCAGCGCACAGGTTCATGAAGACAGTATCCTTTTATTTATTCCTGGCCCGATTTTAATTAACCTTGTAAAAACAGACGGTACATTTGCTTTGGATCTTATACAGCTCATCTGTCAGGAACTAGGCGAGGCAAATGAATATATTACTGATATTGCGCAAAAAACTGTTAGGGAAAGGCTCGCAGAAGTCCTTCTCAAAATTGAAAAGACTTTTGGTACAGATTCTCAAGGCTTTATTAATCTTTCTCTTACACGTGAAGAAATGTCAAACATTGTAGGTACTGCCACGGAATCTGTCATTCGTCTTCTTTCCGAGTTCAAAGAAGACAAACTAATAGACTTATCTGGCAGAAAGATAAGAATTCTTAATCGTTCTCTTCTTCAGAAACTTGCCAGTATGAATTAGTCTTCAACGAACTTATTTAAAAGAATGTAAAAAATAAGCCCTAATAGCATCAAACCCAAACTTATAGCCAGTAATGAATTGGAAGTTTCTGATCGGATTTGATGAATAAAAAGTACAATTACACCCAGAATGCTAAATATAACTCCAGATAATTTCAATATATTTTTCATATCTTTTCTTTTTGGCAATATTAAAAAAGTTTTCCGTTTCTTATATCACTTAACATCTTAAAATGTTTATATGCCAGCTCAGTAACCTCCCTTCCCCTCGGAGTTCTCTTCATAAACCCTTCCTGAATCAGGAACGGTTCATATACTTCTTCGATTGTTTCCTCATCTTCTCCTACTGCAGTAGCAATAGTTTTCAATCCTACTGGACCTCCTTTAAACTTTTGAATAATCGTTATCAGAATCTTGTTATCCATAAAATCCAGGCCATGGGTATCAATATTCAGTGCATTAAGTGCATAAAGTGTTATTTTGAGGTCAATTTTCCCATCACCTTTAATTTGGGCAAAGTCTCTTACTCTTCTTAAAATAGCATTAGCAATTCTCGGGGTTCCTCGGCTTCTTTTAGCAATTTCTTCAGCAGCATTTTCCTCTATTTCAATTTTCAGTATATCAGCTGACCGAAGAACAATTTCCTTCAGAACATTTGCTTTGTAATATTCTAAATGAAAATTAATACCGAATCTTGCCCTCAGTGGACTTGTCAGCAATCCAGACCTTGTAGTTGCACCTACTAAAGTGAATTGATTTAGCTTAAGCTGAACCGAGCGCGCATTAGTTCCTTTATCAAGCATTATATCGATACAGTAATCCTCCATGGCAGAATACAAATACTCTTCTACAACAGGTGATAGCCTATGAATTTCGTCAATAAACAAAACATCGTTTTCTTCAAGGCTTGTAAGTATACCAGCAAGATCTCCCGGCTTATCAAGTACAGGGCCCGATGTTGTCCTTAGCTTGACGTTCATTTCCCTTGCAATTATCCCAGCCAACGTGGTTTTTCCAAGTCCTGGTGGCCCGTGCAGTAGTACATGATCCAATGCTTCCTTTCTGTTTTTTGCAGCCTGTACAAATATCTTCAGATTATTTACAATGCTTTCCTGTCCCTTAAAATCAACAAAATTTAAAGGACGCAGCCTGTTTTCAAAATCAGGATCATTCGTTTCGATTCTATAAACTTCTTTCTCCTCCCCTTTCTTCATTTTGAACTATCTAATGAGTTTTACTTCTCTTTCAGAATCCTCTACTTTAACTCCATTTATTCTTACTTCGATATCTTCCTGATAAGTAACGGTAAGAATAATATTTCCTTGCCTATCGTATTTTTTCCATGTCTTTTCTTTTATTCCATTTATATAATATTGTTCTTCCATAATTTTTCCGTCATCATAAAATAAACGTACCCTTCCATCAAGGTTTCCCTGAATGTATTTTCCTTCGAACTGTAGGTTACCATTTTCGTAGAAATATTTCCAAACACCATCCCTAAGTCCACTAATGTATTTACCTGTTTCAGAATGATCTCCAACGTGATAGAACCACTCCCCTTCTTTTTCTCCTTCGACGAATACACCTTTTGTAATAATTTTTCCCGTTTTGTCATATTCAAAGTATTCTCCATCTTCTTTTCCATTTAAGAACATTTCAGTTCTTTTAATGCTCTGATCTGGATAATACCATGTCCACATCCCGTTTGGTAAATCATTTCTGAAATCACCTTCCTGTTCCAAAGTTCCATCCTTTCCATAAAATTTCCATCTTCCTTCTTTTTTGTTATCTCTATATTCTCCTTTCGACAAGATTTTTCCATCAGGATAGTAAAAAATAGTCATTCCTTCACGTTTTCCTTCATTATCAATTATCCCATCTGAAAAAAGCACTCCATCAGTTCCGTATAATTTAGCTTTTATTATGGTACCATTCTTGTTGTACCATCGATGAATACCAACCGGGATGGTATCATCTATAAAAGCACCAGTATATTCAATCCACCCTTCGCTGTTCGTTTTACTTTTTATTTCAGCACTTTTTTCCAATTTTGGATTTTCTTCAACAATTTTACCATCCTTATATAGCAACGACAAAACTAACGCACCCTTTTCATTGAATTTTTTCATTACTCCATTATAGGTACCATTTTTATAAACTACTTCTTCCTTTATCCTGCCGTCTGGAAAATATTCCCTCCATATACCGTCCTTTCTTCCCAAGGAATCATACCTGTTAACTCTTTCCAGAAGCACCGGAAAATCATTCCTGTATTCTCTGACCTCCGTAAGCAGACTATCTTTGTTAAAAACGAATGTAATACCGTCTCTCTTTCCTTTCCTATACCTAACCATTTCCTTCAGTCTTCCCTGCTTATCATAATAAAAGCTAGTACCTTCTTTTACATCATTAATATACAATTCTTTAGCGACAAGAACTAACCTATCTTTACCGACCCTATCATTAGCATAACCATACCTTAAACTATAACCGTTTTTCTTACCTAAAACATAGGAGATTTTCTCAGCAGTATCGCCTAATTGATTATAAAAGACCCATATACTATCCAGCAGAAAATTTTTCCTGTTCCCTTCTGATTTTTTAACCCCATTCGGGTAATAGGCTATCCAAAAACCATCCGGTTGTCCATCGCGCATATACCCTTCACTTGCCTTTGTTCCATTTGGGTAATAAAGAACTGTATATTCCTTTTTTTCCTGAGCTAACCCATTATTAACGAAATAGCACATAACAAATACAAGCATCATATACGGCAACCCACATCTTTTCATATTTTCTAACCTTTTTTCTTTACGATGTTCCCACAATTTGATATGCTCATTATCAACAAATTTAGATATAATTAAGATTTATATAAAAGCCTTCTTATGTTTATATGCTGTTAGCCATGTTAACAATATTTTTCAAAGTTACTTGCATTTATTGTTATAAACCTTAGAAAAACATACTTTTAACAAGAAACATACACCTTACCTACTGATATACAATACAATAAGAAAGAAAATAACAAATGTTAATATTCATTCTTGTTGAAAAAAACATCGTATTGTTCACTGGTAAAAAGTATTCTTTTGTTGAAATACCTGGTGAGAAAATGACAAAAAATGGTGAAAAAGTTTGTGCTGATGGTTTAAGTTGTATTTATAAGAAAAAATGAACAGGTATTTAACATTTTTCTGACAGGTTTTAAAATGAATTCATTGATGGAATATCGTCATAGGATAAAAAGGTCTTTATTGTTTTAAATCTTCTGATTTTATTACCTTTGGAACAGCAAAAAGAACCGAATATGGAGAAAAAGATAGCTATTGCATCTGATCATGCAGGGTACTTTATGAAGCAGAGGATCATCGAGTATCTGAAAAATATGGGGTACACAGTGAAGGATTTTGGGGCATATAACAGTGATTCCAGTGACTATCCTGATTTTGGTCATTTGATTGCAGAAGCCATTGAAAAGGGGCAGTATCCTTTAGGGATAACCTTATGCGGAACCGGGAATGGCATCAACATGACTGCAAACAAGCATCAGGGTATTCGTTCGGCAGTCTGTTGGAATGAGCAGATTGCTTCTCTTGCACGACAACATAACAATGCGAATATATGTGCTTTGCCTGCACGTTTTATCAGTGAAATGGAAGCATTTAAAATTGTAAAGGCTTTTCTGGAATCTTCTTTTGAAGGAGGGAGGCATGAACGTCGGATTCAGAAAATTCCGGTTAAACAATAGTGTATGTTGTCAAATACCAGCAAATATGCCATCAGGGCGATGATTTACATTGCCAGGTACAGCTCGAAAAGCAAACGGCTAGGTATAAAGGTGATTGCAAAGGAACTGCAAATTCCGTCCTTTTTTCTCGGAAAGATTTTACAGGTTCTTGCCAGAAAAAAGCTGCTTGATTCGATGAAAGGTCCAACAGGGGGTTTTACACTTGGAAAGCCTGCTGAGAAAATTACTTTGCTTCAGATCATAGAGAGCGTTGATAATACTGATTTTCTGAATCAATGCATTATTGGCAGCACGCGTTGTTCCATGCGGCATAAACCATGTGCACTGCATGAAAAATATGCGCCCATCAGGGATACTTTCAGGGAGATGCTGGCCAAAGAAACGCTTGCCGATGTTTTGACGGGTGAAGAAATGGTGTGATTTAGCCCAGCAAACGGTTTTTTAGCAAACGTACCTGATAGAATAGCAAGGTACCCAGTATGGCTCCACCCATATCGGCCAGCAGATCATAAAAACTTTTTGATCGTCCGGTTAAAGGCTGCAGGATTTCAATCAGCAAACCATAAGACAGACAGAGGAGAACCGTTGTTATTCGTATTTTCAATTTGTTGGACTTTGCTTCGTGAAATACAGTATTTGAAAGGAAGACGGCCAGGATAACATAGAATAAAGCATGCAAGATCTTATCCATGCCTGGTATATGAAGAAAGCTCCATCCTGAAAATTCGGAAGGAGGCAGGAGCGACAGAATAGCGATAAGAATAATCCAGAGCAGGGATGCAATCCACCAGAAGATATTTTCCTTATAGTATATTGGCATGTATTTTATAGGAGTTAACAGGTACAAAGTAAATATATTTGATATAGACTTTTCAGTAAAATGGCAGGAATTTATTTTCATATTCCTTTCTGCAAATCGTCCTGTGTTTATTGCGATTTTTACCACACTATTGATTTAAGGAGGATAGAAGAGTTGGAGAAATGTATGTACAGGGAACTGGAAGAAAGAAGAACCTATCTGGGGCAGGAGGTAATTGAAAGTATATATTTTGGTGGAGGTACTCCCAGCCTGCTAATGCCGGAAACTATTCTATTGTTTATAGATAGTATAAAAAGTTGGTTCAAAATTGATTCCAATCCGGAAATAACACTGGAAGCCAATCCGGACGATATCAGCAGGGATTTTATAAAGGCCTTGAGGAGAGCAGGAATTAACAGGATTAGTCTTGGTGTTCAGTCATTTCAGGATTTTGTTCTGGAGTTTATGGGCAGGAGGCATACAGCGAATAAAGCTTTGGAATCCATTGATATAATACGTCGGGAAGGAATTATAAATGTAAGTGTTGATTTAATTTATGGTTCGCCGGGATACACAACGGGCCATCTTTTCAGAGATCTACAGATTCTGGAGCGATTAGATATTCCTCATTTTTCAGCTTATCTGTTAACCCCGGAAAAGGGAACGCTACTTTATCAGAAAATTTCTGACGGTGAGGTTATTTTGCCAGGAGAAGAGGAACAATTCGAGCAATACATGTTTCTATGTGAATTTTCAGCCAGAAATGGATACAGACATTATGAAATTTCCAATTTCTGTAAGGGAGACTTCATAGCACGGCATAACAAAGGATACTGGGAGGGGAAAATATATTGCGGAATTGGACCATCGGCGCATTCGTACAACGGAAATTCGAGAAGATGGAATATTTCCTCTCTTTACCATTACATTCTGGCAATAAAGGAAGGCCGTCAATATTATGAAGAAGAGCAACTGTCAGGGAAAGACAGGTATAATGAATATCTTCTGACAGCCCTTCGGACGGATGAAGGAGTGCGTCCTGAAACCATCAGAGAAAACTTCGGGAAGGATCTTGAAGAAAATTTTGTTAAAGGTACTTCAAAATTTGCAGGAAAAGGATACGTAGAATTTTACAAAGGCAGGTACAGGTTAACTGATCAGGGAATGTTCATTTCAGACAGTATAATTTCCTCTTTATTTCTCACCTGATAGTCCGCCAAGACCTGTCAAAGTCGGTAACCAAAGCTCAGGAAAAATCCGGGGACCGGATGAATTTCACTGGAATGGACTGAAATTAAAAGAGGTCCGATAACGCTGTTATAGCAATAGGAAAATCTGATACCATAAAATGGACGTTTCAACAGCAGGTCATAGATTGACCCCTGCGAGCTGCCCATGTCTCCTTCGGCAATCAGATAATGGTTATGAAGCAGCTGAAACTGTAACTGAACATTCTGAATGAAAAGAGCCTGTCCTGATCTTTCGAAATATTCAATGCCCGGGAAGGGAAAAGAACCTTCGTTTACTGGGAGAAAACTATTTCCGCCAATGAATAGGTTATATTCGGGGATGGATGTAGGGTTGAAATTATATCCGATCATCGTCTGGGGAGAGAAGATCAGTTTATTTCTGATAAGAGGGATAGAAATGTTCCATCGTCCTATAAGGCGTATAATATCTTCGGTATCATTTTTTCCTGAAGAGACATCCTGCACAGCCTCTGCACGTAAAAAGGTATACAATCCGCGGGAAGGCACAACATAGGAATCGCGTGTATCTATCAGCAGGGTTGTTCCCAGGCGAGCAAATACATGAGAATAAGAGTTGCTCAGATCAATGGTTATGAACTTTGCGTCGGTTGCGGAATATTCAAGAGACAAGTCGGAACTGAGAGAAAAGGAATTAGTAAAGTTATTTGTTGATTGTATCTGAATGTTGGTTCTGGAAATGTTGTAAACAGCGTTTTTTGCAGTTCCGGAGAATGTGAAATAAGTATAACGGCTGAATTCTGATGAGAGGGTCAGGTCAGGGAAAACAGCGAGGAGCCAGGGTGCATTGATCCATTGTTCTGTTTTTGCTGAATGAAGGGCTGAATGGATGGTATAGGCAGCTTTTATGCGGGAAATTTCCCCCAGACGGAAATCCAGGGTAAGGCGTGAACCTTTCAGAAGAAGATTTCTGAAGGTTGAATTGACAAACAAAGTTGCTTTGTAATCCGAATCATATTTACCTCCTACCCGAAGCAGATCATAGTCAATTTCATTCAGATCAAAGGTAAGAACAAGGCCTGAGTCAGGGTTTTGTTCAAGGGAATACTCAACCTTGCTGAAGAATCGTGTACCATAAAGCAGTTCAACAGCGTTCTCAATATCTCTGATAGTGTAATTTCCAGGTATATCGAGTTTAATTTTGTTGAGCACAAAGCTTTTGGAAACATTTTCCAGGCCATTCATTTCAATATTTGTAATATATAAGGACTCAGGAGCTGATATCACAGGCAGAGGAGAGGAAGGCGGGTATTTTGCAAGGCTATCAGCCAGGGCTTTCAATTGGGGCCACACGGCACGGGCGGCACGTTCACCTTCAGCGATCAGCCTGGCCGCTTCATTGAAGCTGGCTGCAGTAAAATTTTTATAGACATCTGGCTGAATAAGGATATCAACCAATTTCTGATTTTGCTTATTTCGTTCAGCAGCCCTGAAAAAAACCGATTGTTCGAGTATAGAGGAGAGGGAATTCAGTTCATTCTCTGGATGAAGGCGAAAACCGAGATTCACTCCTATGATGATATCGGCGCCCATTTCTTTAAGATGGTCGGCCGGAAAGTTGTTTACGATACCCCCATCCACAAGCAAATGGTTGTCAATTTTAACGGGGGTAAAAACGGAGGGGATAGCCATGCTTGCCCGGAGAGCCTGGGCGAGGTTTCCCTTTGTCAGTACCACTTCTTCGCCGGTAACAATATCGGCAGCAATACAAAGGAAGGGTCGGGGCAGTTGGCTGAAATCGGAAATGTTAAAGGCGGGCAGGGTAAGACGGTTCAGGAAGAGGGAAATATTTTGTCCGGTTTTCAATCCTCCTGGCAGGCGTGGTCTGAGGTTTTTTACCGGAAATGAGACCATATATTTATCAAATTCATCCTTTTCGTCATTGGAATAGTTGTTACGGGAGATTTCATCGAGCAGCAGGGATGCCCAATTTTGAGAGAGCGCGATTTTTTCAAGTGAATCGGCTGAATAACCCAGAGCATAGAGTCCGCCCACGATACTGCCCATACTGGTACCGGCTACCATATCAATAGGTATGCCAGCTTCTTCGAGCACTTTAAGAACACCAATATGGGCAAGTCCTTTGGCAGCACCTCCGCTTAAGACCAGTCCAATTTTCGGGCGGCTCTGCGGATGTTGTGCCAGGAGACCAATTCCATTCAGAAAGATCAACAGACAAAGGAGCCATATTTTATTACGCAGTTGCATGCATCAAAATTAGTTCAAAAGTAAGGGAATTCGTTTCGCTCCTAATGCATCATGCCGGTTAAATGATTCAGGCGGTTCACTGGATTGGGAACCGCCTGAAGATTTCGATTTTCGAGGGAACAAAGTTACATTTTAAAAGAGTTGTTCAAGATCGACATTCTTTTCAGGTCTGAACGTTGCATTGAACCTTCGTTTAATAGCTGCACCACCATGATAGAGAATGTAATACATAACGGGTATGAAGATCAATGTTAGGAAAGTAGCGAAAGCTAAACCGAACACAATAGTCCAGGCGAGAGGGCCAAAGAAGGCAACGCTGTCGCCACCCAGATGGATATGTGGGTTGAGGTGGGCGAAGAGAGAACCGAAGTCGATATTGAGGCCGATGGCCAGAGGAATTAGGCCAAGAATAGCCGCGGTTGCTGTAAGCAAAACAGGTGTAATTCTTGTTTTCCCAGCCTGTACAACAGCTTCTTTCATTTCCATCCCTCTTTCCTGGAGTACATCAGTAAATTCAACCAGGAGGATACCGTTTCGAACAACGATACCGGCCAGTGCTACGATACCCATTCCGGTCATAATAATTGAGAAGGTCATATTGAAGATATCAAAGCCCAGAAGGACGCCAATGATACTGAACAGTACCTCGAGGAGAATGATCACTGTTTTGCCAATCGAGTTAAACTGGGTTATGAGGATAAAGAAAACAAGGGCAAGGGAGATTAGGAGTGCTTTGCTGAGAAATTGAATTGCTTCGAGCTGGTACTCCCGTTCTCCGGTAATATCAATGGTAACGCCCTCAGGAACAGGAAGTGTTTTAATGACCTCTTTCAGCCGGGCATTGATTTCGACAGGGGTGTAACCGGAAAGGACATTCGAATAGACAGTGATGATGCGCTGAACGTTTTGCCTGTTTATTCCTCCGTATGTATTCTGATATTTAATGGAAGCAACTGAAGAAAGTGGGATCTGCCGCAGAAGCCCTGTAGTCATATCGCGGTAGGTAATTTTGAGGTTCATCAGGCGGTCGATGTTTTCGCGGACATAGTCATTATAACGAAGTACAATCGGATACTGGTCTTCCTGGTCGCGGAATTTAGAGATTTCTTTTCCCTGAACTGCGGTGCGAAGTTCCATGCCAATCTGTCCGGAAGTAATTCCCTCATGATTTGCCCTCTGACGATCCACCACAACAATCAGTTCTGGCTTACTGCTTTCAAAATCGGTCTTCAATTGTTCGATTCCGGGAATTTTAAGGGAATCGACATACTGCATGAACCGATTGGCTGTAAAAATGAGATCGTCAAGATTATCCCCCTTAATTTCCACATTGATAGGATTACCGGTAGGAGGCCCCATACGGTTTTTGGAGACAGTAATTGTGGCACCGGGAATATCTTTGAGGGCTTCTCTTATTTTTTCCAGATAGGGTTCTGTTTTTGCTCCTTTTCGTTTGGCATATTCAACAAAGTTAACCGTGATCTTGGCTTTGTTGGAAGTTTTTGTTCCGCTATCGAAAAATGATTCAGAAGCACCGAGAGCTACATTGGTAACTACTGACTCAACAAGAGGGTTATCTGGTCCCAGGGTGTTCAATACACGCTTCTCAGCGAGACGGGCAATAGAGTCGGTGTATTTGACATCGGTTCCTACCGGAAGTTTGATGTAGGCATAAATGCTGTTTGGCTGGTTGTTGGGAAAGAAAACAACCTTGGGTTTCCGGAGGGCAGTGATCATAAAGGATGCGATCAGGAGGAATGCAAGGGCAGTTACGAGATAATAGGGTCTTTTTGCCACGAGTGTCCAGCGAAGCAAACGTTCATATCCGTCAAGGGTTTTTGGAATAATTGTTTTTTGAAAGCGAAGCAGGATTTTATAGCCAAAAGTATTATGAAGTATATAAACAAGACTGACGAAGAGGATGAAATTGGGTATTCCAAAACTGATTTTTCCGGAAGCAGCAAAAATGTAAAAGATACCTGCCACAGCAGCAATAATTCCTCCGATACGGAACGGGCTTTTACGGTGGGTGGTGATAGCTTCATCATCTTCATGCTTCATAAAGGTGACGGCAAATACCGGATTGAGAATGTAGGCAACAATAAGTGAAGCAAACAGGGCAATGATGACAGTGACCGGGATAAAATACATGAATTTACCAACCACACCAGGCCAGAAAGCAAGGGGGAAAAAAGGAGCAAGGGTAGTCAGTGTACCGGAGAGAATGGGGACAAAGACTTCCCCGGCTGCAAATTTAGCGGAGGTTTTAATATCCATCCCTGACTTCTTGAAAATGCGGTGGGTATTTTCAATAACCACTATGGCATCATCGACAATAATACCCAGGGCAAAAATGAAGGAGAACATCACGAGCATGTTCATGGTAAATCCTATGGAAGGAAGAACCATGTAGGAGAGTGCCATGGCAAGAGGAATCGAAAGGCCTACGAAGATGGCATTGGTAAGTCCCATGAAAAACATCAGCACAACGGTAACGAGAATAAAACCGATAATGATGGTATTATTGAGATCGGCGAGGGTAGAGCGTGTGTAGCGTGACATTTCGCCGGTGATGACAACATTAAGATCACTGGGGAATGCGTTAGTTTTCATCTCCTGCAAGGCATCTTTGATTTTGTCTGAGGCATTCAGGAGGTTCTGGCCGCTTTTCTTGATAACATTGACGGTAATTACGTTTTTGTTATTCAGGCGGGCAAAACTTTCCTGTTCCTTAAAAGAGTCTTTAATTTCTGCTATGTCGCTTAGTTTAACGAGGGCTCCGCTGGAGGAAGAGATCATTACGTTTTTAATGGTTTCAAGATCGGGGAATTCTCCGACTATGCGGATGCTTCTTCGTATGCCATCCAGTGTAAGGGTTCCTCCTGAAACGGTGCGATTTTCAGCGGCCACAGCCCTTTCAATATCGGAAAAAGATACACTGGCTGCCTGCATTTTGTACATATCAACGTCGATATGGATTTCTCTGTCAAGCGCTCCCACAATATCACAGCGGGTAATTTCGGGAAAAGATTCGACGCGGTCCTTAACCATATCGGCGTATTTTTTAAGCTGGTTAAGGTCGTAGTCGCCGCTGATATTAATATACATGATGGGTATTTCGGAAAAGTCAATTTCATTGACTGAAGGGGGTTGGGGAAGGTCGTTGGGTAATTCTCCCTGGCTCCGGGTTTTGTCAACGGCATCCTTTACCCGTTGTTTTGCTTCCGCCACTTCAATTCCTGTCCGAAATTCCACTACAATGGAAGAAAAATCCTGAAGGGAGTTACTGGTAATTTTTTTAACTCCGTTGATTGATTTCAGATTTTTTTCAATTGGTTTAGTGACAAGGTTTTCCATGTCGGCGGGAGAGGTACCAGGATAGACAGTATTTACAAGAATTATGGGAATAACAATTTCGGGAATTTGTTCTTTGGGAATACTGATGTAACTGATTATCCCGAAAATGGCAAGAAAAACAGCCAGTACGTATAAGCTGGTAGTATTTTCTACTGCCCAGCTGGTTGGTTTAAATTCTTTAAATTTCTTTTCCATACCTTTTTTCTTAATCTTTCAGCGTTAATTAATACTGGACAGGGTCTCCGTCGCGCAGGTTCTGGTATCCGACAGTAATGACCTTACTTCCGGGTTCAATTCCACCGGTAATTTCCATCATTCCGTTATAAGTCATCCCGGTTTGAACGTAAATTTTGCGGGCCTTGGGAGCAGAACTAGCTGTAACAACATAGATGTAGTTCCCGTTCTGGTCTTTGTTAATGAGGTTGGATGAGAGGATCAAAGCTTTTGGGTTGAAATAGTCGTTTATTTTCAGAACGGCCACCATATTGGCTTTCAGGCCGGGGATGGGTTTCCCGATGGATGCTTCGACCGTAAAGGTGCGGTTGACCGGATTAATATACCGGCTCACAAAAGAAATTCTTGTTTCCAGTTCCGTATTGAGATCGGGAAAATAGACCTTTGCCTTGTCTCCCGGATTGACTTTATTGGAATAGGTTTCAGAAACATCTGCCACAACCTTGAGTTTGGAGAAATTGACAACTCGGATGAGAGGAACACCTGGGCTGACAACCTGACCTATCCTCACAGATATTTCTTCCACGGTTCCATTGACAGGTGAAGAGATGGTCATCATTTTGATCTGGTCGTTCAGGGCCGCAATGGATTTTTCGAGTGATTCCTTGTTGGTTTTTGCCTGGAGGTACTGCACTTCCGAACCCACGTTTTGTTCCCATAGTTTCTTTTGTTTTTCATAGAGTTCGGTAACCAGCTGCAGGTTTGTTTCCATCTGTTTCAGTTGCTGTTGAAGAACTGCATCATCCAGTTTGGCCAAAGTCTGACCTTTGGAAACATTTTGACCCTGGGTGACATAGATTTCCACAATTTTACCAAGAGCCTGTGCTGCCACACCTACGTTTTCGTCTCCGTCAAGTTTTCCCTGCACTTCTATGAAGTGGTTAAAGGGAGCAGGTTGAATTTCCATAACGCGAACCAGCTTTGGCTGGATGGTGGCCGCTGTATCGGCCTGACTATTCAGTTCAGCTTCCAGCTTCTGAATTTTCTGTGTAAGTTTTTCCTGTTTTTGTTTCAGTTTATTCAACTGGCTTTGTTTGTTTCCTGAGCATGCTACTATGGACAATGCCAAAAAAGCGACGAGAATTTTTGTTTTCATTATAGTATGTATTTTATTGATTTCCATATTAATTGGTCTCAAGCAGTTTTTCCAGTTTTGCCTGTGCATTAAAGAGCGAAAGAACAGCATTGTAATAGTTCGATTGTGTAGTGAGGAACTGGTTTTGGGCCTGAGTGAGCTCCATACTGGAAGCCATACCCTGGCTGTATTTCAAAAGCATTTTGCGGTAAATTTTGTCTGATAGATTCAGATTCTCTTTCAGGGTAAGGTAATCATTGAGAGCTTTGTTATAGGTATTTCTGGATTGTTCGAAATCGATGAGAAGGCCGTCACGTACCTGATTTTTGCCGATGGTAGCTTTTTCTAATGCCAGACGAGCCTGGGCAACTTTGGAATTCCTGCTGCCGCTAGTAAACAACGGCCAGCTAATGCCAACACCGGTAATATCGGGTATCGTGAAATTGAACTGAGGTTTTTTAAGTTGCTCCTGGTGCTGGTAAAAAGCGCTGAGAGAAGGAAGGAATCTGGACTTTTCACGTTGCAGATTCAGCAAGGAAAGTGCCTCGTTAGTCTGCATTATTTTCATATCAATGTTTTTCTGTACATCGAAGGCATCCTGCGACCACAATTTAAAGTTACCCTGTGTAATCAGTTCGTCAAGTTTGTCAGTTAATTCAATGGGTTGGTTCACGTCAAGACCCATCTGAAATTTAAGAAGCTGGTAGGCAACCTGAACCTGTTCATTAACTGAATTAACCATATTTTCGAGGTTCAGTTTATTGATCCGGATTTGGTCAACGTCAGTTTCCTCAACAAAACCCTGTTTGAACATAGCTGTAACATCGTTGAGGGTTTTATCGATCAACTGAAGACTTTGCCGAAGGATGGAAAGGTTTTCCTCGCCGGTGAGTATCATATAATAGGCTTTGGCAACAGCCTCTTTTGTTTCATTTTTTGTTTTCAGAAGATTTCGTTCGGAGAGTTCCTTAAAAGTTCGTGAGGCCTGGAGTCCCACAATATATTCTCCGCTGAAAATCAGCTGATTCACAGTAATGTTCCAGGTAAAATTCTGTTGTACCCCCAGTTTTACTGGTTGACCAGGCTGATAGGTACTCAGAAGATCATTTTTCGTAATCGGAGTGCCATCGGGCAGAAGCCGGTAATCGTAAAAGCCTCCGAAAGCAAATTCCGGAACTTTGAAAATATATTGATAATTTCCGGAAGCGGTTACCTGGGGAAGACCGATGGCTGTGGTTTCCCATACTTTTTTCTTTGCCGACTCCAGATCGATTACAGCAGTTTTCACAGCAGGGCTGTTTTGAAGTGCAAATTCCTGCGCTTCTTTCAGAGAAAATTTCATGGCTTTGTCATGCGATACGGCAACGGTATCCTGGGCTTCGGCCAGCCATGGACTCATAACAAAAAGAATCAATAACCAAATTTTCATCCACTTCATATTGTTTGTTGTTTATTGCTTTCGTTCAGTTTTTTCAGATTTTTTTCAAGGATTTCCAATCCCTGCTGATTGGAAATTCCCCGTATGTGATAAATAAATCCTTCGAGAATGACAGCAGGTGAAAAAAGTTCATCCCTTGAAAACATTGAGTTTTCGGGCATATTCATTATCCGGCTGACGTGCATTCGGGCGATTACTTCCTCGTTCATTTCCTGGCGGTATATGCCCTGTTCCTTTCCTTTTTTCATATTCAAGAGAACGAGTTCATACATCCGGCGGCTTTTGATTTGATTAATCCGCTCATAGAGAGCAGGATAGTATTTCTTTAGATCATATTCGGTTGCCGGGCTGTACTCTTTCAGCATTTCAATCATGAGGCGGTTTACCTCAAAAAGTTCATCAATTGCGTTCAGATTGCTTGAGAAAACCTTATCGAATTCCTTGTTCCGGAGTTCAATTTCACGGTCAATAATTTTGGTCACCAGGTCTTCTTTATCGGCGAAATATTGGTAAAGTGTTTTTTTGGAAATACCAAGCTCGCGCGACACGTCATCCATTGTGACGCTTTTGATGCCGTACTTTTTGTAAAGACAGATGGTACGTTCAAGAATGGATAAATATTCTTCGTTCATGCCGGCAAAGATAAAAACTTTTAAAACGCAGGAAACTTTTTATACATTAAAAGTTTCCGAAGTTTAACAAATTTTCACACTTTTTGTTCATAAAACATCTGCAAAAAAAGCAGTACTTCATCTGATTACTGTGGATTTTTCGGTAATGAAGCCGGATTTACCGGTAGACAGGTCATTTTTCATGCTGGAAGTTTAAGGTAAAAAAAAGAGTTATTACCTTTGATATTTTGTGTTTTTATAAATGAGTGTGAAAGAATCCAAGGAAAGCAGAATGTCTCCGGTTGAGCGGAAGCTGATTTTTGCCATTGCCGAGCATGAGGCTTTGGGTATGCTGATTGAGGGCTTTGTTGTTGAAATAACAAGGTTTCGCCAGTTCAGTCTATCAAGCCGGCGGGTAAGCAGTTATACAGTAAAGGATTATATTGACAGGATACCGGATGGAGAGCGGCAGATTCTGAGTATAATTGACCAGTATTCAGATGAAGAAATTCTGAAGCGATTCGGGAAGCGTTTCAATAAACCTTCAGAATTTTACAAGTCAATGCCAGAAGAGGTTTTTCAGGAGCATATACGACCCTATATTGACCGTCGTATTGCCAAGGTGCTTCAGATCATGGCAAGTCAGAACCTAGTTGTTTACCGGAAGGGAAAGAGGCGTGAGCCGGTAAATGAGCATCCGCTAAAAGTTAATCCGATTCCGGCTGAAGTGATTTTCCATTTCATCAGAACCGGTGATGGAATAGAATACAGGCTTGCGGTAACATTTGGCGGGAAAGAAGTTCCGATTAAAGGGAAACCATGGAGGATTATTACCACAAAGCCCTGCTGGATTGTTGGCGAAGACAGTGTGCTTACCATTGATGAACGGGTTGACGGGAATAAACTTCTGCCCTTTTTTACCAGGGATTCAATTCATGTTTCAGCTACTGCGGAAAACAAATACTTTGAAACCTTTGTTTTGAATGCAGTGCGGAATTTCAAGGTAATAGCCTCCGGTTTCAGCATTGATGATGTTACAGAATTTCAGCAGGTTTTTCTGACTCTGGAACAGTTGCCGGATGGGTTTCCATCGCTCAGCCTGTCATTCGGTTACGCAAATGTGGAGGTATTTTACGGAGAAGCCGCAAATGTCCTGGTAAAACTTCTGCGGGACGATAACAAATACCGTTATCTTCGAATAATCCGAAAACGGACCAAGGAAGATGAAGTTGCCGCCTGGCTCAAGGGGAAGGGTCTTACTGAACATTTGGGAGGACATTACCGTATGGCAGGTGGCATCTCTCCCGAAGAAAGTTTTCCGGCATCTGAACTGATAGAATGGATTAATCTCAATACGAGCGATCTGAACGAAAAAGGTATCATTATCAGACAAAAAGGAAACTACCGGTATTTTACCGGGAGCATTCGCATATCACAATCGGTGATCAAAAAGTATGACTGGTTCGATTTGAAGATAATGGTTCATTTTGGAGATATTTCCATTCCCTTTATAAAGTTAAGGGAACACATAATGAACGGGAAGCGGGAATTTCTGCTTGCGGACGGAACGATAGCTGTTCTTCCGAAGGAATGGTTCTCAAAATACCGGGATCTTGTACAATTGGGCCATGCGGGACCAGAATCATTCAGGGTAAAAAAATGCCATCTTCATTTGTTGGACGAAACCATAACAGGTGAAAAGATACCCGTTGCAGAAAGGATGAAAGAAGGGCTAAAGAATCTGTCCCTTACAGAGGTTCACCTGCCAAAAGGTATTGAGGCACAGCTCAGACCATACCAGCTGACTGGTTTTCAATGGTTGAATATACTACAGGAACTGGGATTGGGTGGTTGCCTGGCCGATGACATGGGACTTGGAAAAACCCTCCAAGCGCTGGCAGTGCTGGCTGACAGCCAGGATAAGAAGAGTATATTGCATATTGAAAAAACAAGTGGTCCCGGACAACAGCTCGATTTGTTCGGAAATCAGAATATTATCGGAGAAGTTGAAGCTGTTACTTCGCTAATTGTAATGCCTTTGTCACTTGTCTGGAACTGGGAGAATGAAATCAGGAAGTTTGCACCACGTCTCAGGGTATATAAACATATTGGCGTGGGACGAATAACGAACCCGGAAGATTTTTACCGGTATGATATCATCCTGACGACATACGGAATTGTAAGAAATGATCTTGAATTGTTAAAGAAATGCGAATTCAGATATGTCATTCTGGATGAAAGCCAGATGATTAAAAATCCATTCTCCAAAATTTTCAGGGCAGTTAGGCAGTTGCATTCCAGGTACAGGTTGGTTCTTACCGGTACACCCATTGAAAATTCACTTACAGACTTATGGGCACAGATGTCCTTCTTAAATGAAGGGCTTCTCGGGAATCTTTCCTATTTCAAGAATGAGTTTCTTGTACCCATTGAAAAAAGCCGGGATCCGGAGAAAGAAGAAAAGCTGAAGAAGATAATAGCTCCTTTCATTTTGCGTCGCACCAAAGAGATGGTTGCAAAAGACCTGCCTTCATTGACAGAACAGGTTTATTATTGCGAGATGAATGATGATCAGCGT
>Ga0116184_10001432_pt1 | contig 22997 bp, 20 predicted proteins | sample AD_JPNNA5_MetaG_FD_89886 | JGI IMG/M metagenome (GOLD analysis project Ga0116184, IMG submission 89886) | Active sludge microbial communities of municipal wastewater-treating anaerobic digesters from Japan - AD_JPNNA5_MetaG | ecosystem: Engineered > Bioreactor > Anaerobic > Digestate | place... | reverse complement strand
CAATTCGCATATCGCGCCAAGCTTCTCCATAATCATGATTTTTATCTTCCATCAACGACTTCGCTTTGTAAATATATTTATCGAATAATGTAGATGCGGCCTGAATGTCAATATTATCGGCATCGTTACAAATTCCTAATTCCATTTGAATAAGCGCAATTACACAATAATTTACAATTCCAATATATTCAGATTGAATATCTTCTTTTATTTTTTGTGTTCCTTTTTCTTCTATACTTCTAATACGTTGAGCTTTTATAAATATTTGATCGGTTAACGACGGAGCTCTTAGAATCCTCCAGGCGCTACCGTAATCTTTCATTTTTTTTATAAAAATATCTTTACATATTTTAATAACTTCTTCAAATTCTTCGGATGTTTTGTTCATTTTAATTTTAATAAATTAGCAAAAAATTTAAAAACAAAATTATGAATTTAATTCATAAAAATACATTTTTTTCTTCAATGAAAAGTATGCAATGTAATGGTAAATTAATATCTTTTAATAAACCATTGGTTATGGGTATTCTAAACTTAACACCCGATTCTTTTTATGATGGTGGAAGGTATACAAATACAAAAGATATTGTTGCGCATGTAAATAATATGTTAAATGATGGTGCCGACATAATTGATATAGGTGCTGTTACGACCAAACCAAATTCCGGAAAAGTAAGTGTTACAGAAGAAATGAAAAGATTAGAAGGGCATCTGAAAATAATTAGAAAAGAGTTTCCAAATGCATTGTTATCAATTGATACTTTTCATTCGGAAATAGCCAAAATGGCAGTAGATAATGGGGTAAACATAATAAATGACATTTCGGGAGGAGCATTTGATAAAGAGATGTTTAAAACGGTAGCTCAACTTAAAATTCCGTATATTTTAATGCATATTCAGGGAACTCCTCAGAACATGCAAAATAACCCTCATTATGATAATGTAGTTTCCGAAATTATTACATATTTTAATCATAAAATAAATCAATTGCGTGAATTAGATATTCAAGATATAATTATAGATCCCGGTTTTGGATTTGGGAAAACGGTAGAACATAACTTCGAACTTCTCGACAATCTAACGATGTTTTCGATATTTAATTTACCCATATTAGTAGGTGTTTCAAGAAAATCAATGATTTGTAAAGTGCTTGGGGTAAACCCCGATAAAGCATTAAACGGAACAACCGTAATTCAGACTGTTGCATTGCTGAAAGGGGCTAATATAATTAGAGTTCATGATGTTAAAGAAGCCGTTGAAAGCATAAAATTATTAAGTAATTTGCAGCATTAAAATAGATAGGAATTCAAATTTTTATGTAACTTTGAACTTTTCAAAATAACGCATGTTACCATTATTTATACCCTTATTTATTACCATTCGATGGATTGATATTATTGATATTCTCCTCGTTGCTTTTCTATTATATCAGCTTTATAATTTAATAAAAGGAACCGGAGCTGTTAACATTTTCTTAGGTTTAGTAGCTATTTTGTTTATTTGGTTTTTGGTAAGAACATTTGAAATGGAATTATTGAGTGAAATACTTGGTCAGTTTATTTCTGTTGGTGTTATCGCATTAATCATCGTTTTTCAGCAAGAAATCCGTCAGTTTTTATTGTTGTTAGGGTCACCTAATTTTCTAAAAAAAGGTTGTAAAAATTTCTTAAATATTAAATGGCAAATGAACGAGCAGGATATACTTGAAATAGAACCTATAGTGAAAGCATGCGAGTCTATGGCTTTGTCTAAAACAGGAGCATTAATTGTTATTACCAGGAAAAATGAGCTAAAATCGTTTTCGGAAAGTGGTGAAATAATTGAATCAAAAATTTCGAAGGAGCTGATTGAAAGTATTTTTTATAAAAATAGCCCATTACACGATGGTGCTGTTATTATTAATTCGAATAAATTAAAAGCCGCTCGGTGTATTCTACCAGCAAGCGAAAAAACAGACCTCCCGCCCTATGTTGGCTTAAGACATCGTGCTGCTATTGGAATTACAGAAGAATCGGATGCCTTTGCAATTGTAATTTCTGAACAAAGAGGTGAAATCTCTATTGCCGATAGTGGAGAACTTACATTGAATATTAAATCCAATAAACTTAGAGAAGTCTTAAAGAACGAGTTTCAAATAAAATAATTATTTATCTGCTCTCTTCACAAATATTCGGGTCTAATGATTTTTCTAAATCATTAAATCGTTGAAGTGTTCTTTGTTTGCGCTTTTCTAGTTCTTGAGCAACTAAATTATATATGCTCTTGTACTCCGAAGTGTTAATAGGTATTTTTTCATCATAATATTTAATAAATTTATGATCGTCGCCAATAATTTCTATAACATGTTCTTTGTATTTAATGGCAACTTTATGATGAGATTCTAAATATTTTGTGTCCAAAAAGGAACACGGATGACCTATTAAACTGTTAATAACTTTTATGGCTCTTTCTTTTTCTATCATGGCTTTTAGTTTTTTATATTTGAAAATAGTTCTTTAAATAAAAATAGTTTAATTATACTTCAATTTCTATCAGTAAAATCACTTACGACGAATTACTTCTTTAAAAGAGATAGACTATTTGGCATAATATTTCTTTTAAAGTGGAAAATATTTACATTTAAAAAATTACATAAATTTTAATATATTGTAATTGCTTTAAATTGAGTAAATTAAAAATTGATTAAAAACTCAATAATTTATATTATATTTGTTTTAATAATACTACTAAATTCAATAGTATGTATAAAACAAAAAAAGTATTATTTTTTTCCCTCGTTTTTATGAGTAGTATTTGCTTTGTAAAAGGAGATACTATTCAAAGTAATTATAAAGTTTTTTATAATAAAATTCTTGTTAAAAGTGCTTTAGATACTGCAACACAATTAAGTCCATTACATTTTAAAAATTCCGATATTTTAGTAACCGATTCATTATATATTTATTATTCCGATAATAATTCTTGTGATAGCTGTATGTATTTTGTTGTTGTAATTGATAATCAGAAAAAATATGTGAAAGTATTATCGAACCAAGGACAAAAATACGCATATGTCATTCCAATTTATGATTTGAAACGATGGGCAGAGGCAAATAAATTAAACATTTTTGAAATATATTACTACAAAGAAAAACCGGCATTTCCTATACATTTGCTTAAAATTATTTTAGATTAATTGTTGAACTAATAGTGCGTAGAGAGAAATATATTGTGAACGTATTCGTAGAAAAAAAATATCGAGATTTTATTAAAATTATATTTGTTTTTTTCTTATTAGGATTTTGTTTTTCGTCATTTTCTCAATCAAGATCACTTACTCCCTTTTATGAAGACGGGTTGTGGGGATATAAAGATAAAATAACCGGAAATGTTGTTGTAAAACCCTGTTATACTTTTGCCGATTATTTATTTACAAATGGATATACAAAAGTGGTCAGAAATAAGAAAGCCGGACTAATTAACGAATACGGCAAAGAAGTTGTTCCGTGTATGTATGAGGAGATTGAATGGAACCCCGAATTAAAATCATATATTAATAATGATGGGATTGCAAAAGTATTGTATAAAAAGAAAATCGGTCTTATAAACAGTAAAAACAATATTATTGCTCCATATAAGTATGACCAAATTGATTTGTTTGTTAACCAAATTGCATTAGTTAGAATTCAAAATAAATATGGTTACATTAATTTGCAAGGAAAAGAAATAATTCCTTGTATTTATGATGAAATTGAATCCTATAATGATTTCCTTTATGCAAAAAAAGATAAAAACATAAAACTATATGATTTAACGGGGAAAGTTATTACCAAAAATGATTATAATACTATTTCTTACACCTATTATAACGGATTACTTAAAGTAACAAAAGATAGTTTATCCGGATATATAGATTCTACAGGAAAAGAAATTATTCCCTGTATTTATCACCAAATAATTTTTAGTAAAACCAAATACCCCTTTTTTCCCGAAGGTGTTGTTCATGTTAAACGGTATAATAAACATGGACTAATTACTACTAAAGGAAAAGAAATAGTCCCTTGCGAATACGACTGGGATATTAGATTACCTCTTTATACCGATTTTGTTGATGTAACCAAAAACGGATGGATTGGAATTATTAATAAATTCGGCAAAGAAATTATTCCATGTAAGTATGCAGAAATAAACTGGACTCAACATGAAGACGATGCCGATTCTTCTTTTGAGAAAAAAACCTTATTTATTGCCAAATACGAAGAAAGTTGGGGAATGCTTAATGAAAAGAATCAAATTGTAATTCCATTTAAATACGAACAATTGGAGAACTTCTCCAATGGATTAGCTGTTGCCGGATTAAATGGGAAATATGGTTATATTAATTCTAACGATAGTGTGGTGATTCCTTTTATATATGATTATTGTCAGAATTTTAATAAGGTATGTGCAATAGCGGGTTTCTTCGAGGTTGATGAATCAAAAAATGTATATAACAAATTTGGTTTGATAAACAAAATTGGTAAAGTTATTGTCCCTTTTAATTATTCAATTAATTATGATAATGAAAATAATAACTATCTTTTAAAAACCAAAAATAATGAAATTGGAGTAGCCGATAAAATTGGTAAAATTATTATTACTCCTAAATATAATATTATTCCTTTTTGGGAATCTTATGAGCGCGACAGTATGATACGCGTATTATCGCTCGAAAATTTCAAGTTTGGGTTTTATAATCATAACGACCACTTGGTGGCAGAATGTATATACGATGAAGCATATCCTTTTAAGGATGGGCTATGTAAGGTTGGCAAAAACCTAAAGTGGGGATTTATAAATAAAAAAGGAGAAGAAATAATTCCTGTAAAATACGATGATGTTTCAGAATTTACAGAAGGCTTAGCCTTGGTTTGTTATAAACTTAAATATGGCTATGTTAATACTAAGGGCGAAGAAATAATTCCTATCCAATACTACGAAGCCAGCGAATTTAAAAATGGATATGCCCGTGTAAAAAACGAGAACGATGTTTATGGTATTATTAATACTCAAGGTACATTAATTATTCCGCCCGTACAACAAAATATTTTGGTAAATAACGCTACCAACTCATATTTTACGGATGGATTAGCTATTGTTAAGCAAAATAACTTATACGGATATAGTAACGAAATGGGGAATGTTGTTATTCCTTGTAAATATACATGGGCCGATTTTTTTGTTAAAAACAGAGCACTTGTTTCGGATATTTCAGGATTATATATGTTTATCGACAAAAAAGGAAATATTGTATCCCCTAATAAATATGTTAAAGCGTATCCTTATAATAATAAAGGCTATGCCATTGTTAAAACAACCGAAAACTACCTTATGATTGATACACTGGGGAAAACGAAATTAAACCTAGCCTACGACGAAATTAAACCTTATTTTAATGGAACTGCATCAGTAAGAAAAGGGAAATTATGGGGCGAAATTGATGAAGAAGGCAAAGTAGTTACCCCATTAAAAAATGAAAGTATCGTTTATATTAAGAAATAAAATCATAACTATTTTTAAAAATTGAACTAATTTCAGGTGAATTAATACCGGGAAAATTTAAAATGAATAATAATGCATATGTTGAAAATGCTAGTGAAAATATGAATTCAGCACATATAATCATCAATTCAAATCAGAGTAATAATCCAAATTTTAAAAAATATTTTTTATGTAAATGTTTCAATTTTATTACAGACGTTTTCTCTGAATGTTGTATAAATATAGCAGGTAAAACAATGTAAGAATTAATGAGAAATCTTCCAAAATAGAAATATTATTAAAATGAATAAAAGCGTTCCCGTAATTGAAGAACTTCAAAATACAGTTTTTAAAAATTTTAATATCCCGCGTGAAGATATACTTAAACTTAAAGTTTATCATTACATTAAATATGATTATTTTTTTAAAAGTATTAATAATAAAAATATACTTTTTGATAGGGTGATTGATTGGGATGATAAATATGAAAATTTTTTATTTAAAGCAAAAATCAATGTTAATGGTCAAAATATTTCATTTGAAAAAGAAGCGGGTTGGGTTTATGCTAAATGTTTCACTATTGAAGAAGAGTCTTATGCTATGTGGTTAAATCGTAATGAAGATTATATTAAATATGAAACAACAGTTGAAGATATTTTTTATTCAATTTTTAAATTATGTGCCAATATAATTAATAATAGAAAATTTATTTTTAGAATAGGGATCGTAGAATATAAAACAAAAAGTGAAATTCAGTCTTTTTACAAAGAAAAATTTCAAGTACAATCAAATTTAATAAATATTGGAAATGAATTATTTGATTCAATATTAATTAAAAGAGTTGAATATAAATATGAAAAGGAATTAAGAGCAGTATTATTTTTCGAAAATATAAACTCGGAAAACTTGAATCCAATTGAACTAAAATATCGTACTTTCCCGCTTAAAGTAAATTCTATAGTATTTCATCCAAAAATTTCGCAATCTATTTTTGAAGAACGTAAAAAAAATCTAATTAAAATAGGATTTAAAAATATTAAAAAATCAGATATTCTTGATAATAATTATTTGAGAATGACAATAAAGAATAAGACTTTCAATAAATAGTAACTCAATCCTCTAAATAGCCGAACAACATTGAAAAATTAATTTAGTAATCTAAATATAGGAATCCTTGAAAAGAAAAAACAGAAAATTTGTTAAAGAAAATGTTCTTATTTTTTCTTTTTTTGAGCAAATTTTATTTTATACGATACGGCCGGAACATTTCCAATTACTATATCGTTCAATTTTCCTTTAATAAGTTGTTTTTTTAGATTGCTTAAACGGTCAACAAAAACAACGCCATCGGTATGATCGTACTCATGTTGAATTACTCTGGCAGCAAGTCCTTCGTGCCATTCATCATGAAAATTAAAATCTTTATCGTAATACTGTATGTGTATTTTTGGTTTACGGTACACATCTTCTCTTAACGAGGGAAAGCTTAAACAACCTTCGTTAAAAAGCCACTCCTCTCCTTCTTCTTCAATAATTTGAGCATTTATAAAAACTTGATTAATACCCGATACCTCCGTTTTTTCATCGTTATCGTAACCTTTCGTGTCTACCACAAAAAGCCTTATGGAAAGTCCTACCTGTGGTGCAGCCAAGCCAACGCCGGGAGCTGCATACATGGTTTCGTACATATTCTCAATAAGTTCTTTTAAATTAGGATAGCTTTTTCCTATTTCCTGTGTTTTTTTCTTTAAAATAGGATCTCCATATGACAAAATTGGTAATATCATTTTATTCTCTCTTTGTGTTATTACTTTGAATACTTTCTAAATACGATTGTAAAATAATGGTAGCACTAATGCTATTTAATAATAATTTATTTTTACGGTCTTGTTTTTTTAATCCAGCATCTATCATTGTTTGAAAAGCCATTTTAGAAGTAAAACGCTCATCGTATCTTTTAATAGGAATTAAAGGAAACAATTTTTGAAGTTGTTTTAAAAAAGGGATAATAAATTTCTCCGACTGTGATTGTGTGTCATCTAACTGTTTAGGCTCTCCAACAACGATACATTCTACATTTTCTTTGGCAATATAATCCGTTAAAAAACTCAATATATCTTTTGAATGAATAGTAGTTAAGGCATTGGCTGTTATCTGCAGTTCGTCTGTAACAGCAATTCCCACTAATTTCTGACCATAATCGATAGCAATAATTCGTCCCATTTTATTTTACAAAATTACAAAAAACTAATATATTTATAATAATTGATGGATATATAAAATGATTTATTGTTTAACTTTGCGAAAACGAAATTTAAAAAAATGAATCAAATTAATACAATAGAAAGTGCTTGGACAAACCGAGACTTATTGAATAATGAAGAAATCCAATCTTCTATTCGTTATGTTATAGAACAACTCGATTCGGGTAAATTACGAGTTGCTGAAAAAATAAATAATATATGGATTGTAAATGAATGGGTAAAAAAAGCCGTTATTTTATATTTTATTATTCAACAAATGGAAACCATTGAAGTGGGACCATTTGAGTTTCATGATAAAATTCCATTAAAACGTAATTATAAAGCACTTGGCATACGGGTTGTTCCGCATGCAATAGCACGTTATGGATCATTTATAGATAAAGGGGTAATCATGATGCCTTCGTATGTAAATATTGGTGCGTATATTGAAACAGGCACTATGGTTGATACCTGGGCAACAGTGGGTTCGTGTGCGCAAATCGGAAAAAATGTGCATTTAAGCGGTGGTGTTGGAATTGGCGGTGTTTTAGAACCGGTACAAGCAGCTCCAGTTATTATTGAAGATGGCTGTTTTATAGGTTCTCGCTGTATTGTAGTGGAAGGTGTTAGAATTGAAACAGAAGCAGTTCTGGGGGCGAATGTGGTTATTACACAATCAACCAAAATAATTGATGTTACTCAAGAAAATCCAATCGAGTACAAAGGAATTGTCCCTGCTCGTTCTGTTGTAATCCCCGGATCGTATACCAAAAAATTTAATGCCGGAGAATATAATGTTAACTGTGCGCTAATTATCGGACAACGAAAAAAATCTACGGATACGAAAACATCTTTAAATGATGCGTTAAGAGAATTTAAGGTCTCTGTTTGATAAAAATACAAACAAAAAAAATAAAAAAAAGTTTTTGTTTGATTTATGTGTAAAATTATTGTATTATTGTATTCATCGTATTTTTAATAGATTCATTTCGGTATTTGTTAACGTAAATAATTCAAAAAATAAATTGGTCGAATCGTATACAATAAAAATTTTAAATAATCAAGAGCGAAAAGATTTTTTTATTTACTTTTTTATTTAAATATTTGTTAACTTTTTGTTAATATTGCTAAACACTTGATTTTGCAATATATTTAGCAAAAATAAATATGTTGATTTTTAGAATAGATTAAATTCATTTTATATATAAGTTTATAATTTTAAAACAATTTTGAATGGAAAAAAATTACAATAAAATTTGGGAAAATTGTTTGAAGATTATAAAGGATAACATCGGGGATCAAGCATTCAAAACATGGTTTGAACCTATAAAGCCAGTAAAATTAGAAGGGAATATTTTAACGATTCAAGTACCAAGTCAGTTTTTCTACGAATGGCTTGAGGAAAATTATATCACCCTTTTAAAAACTACTATTAAAAAGGAATTAGGCAATAATGGTCGTTTAGAGTATAGTATTATTATGGAGAATTCTTTCGATAATACGCACCCATACACCATTAAAGTACCTACTTCAAACAAGAAAGCGCTTAAAAATCCATCTCTATCTGTTCCTTTAGATATTAACAAAGGATCTAATAGTGCTATTCCTAATCCTTTTATAATACCAGGCTTACAGAAAATTAATGTCCAGTCGCAACTGGTCGATAGTTATTCCTTTGATAATTTTATTGAAGGCGATTGTAATCGTCTTGCTCGTTCTGCTGGATTTGCAGTAGCTAATAATCCAGGCAAAACTGCGTTTAATCCACTCCTTTTATATAGTACTGTAGGACTTGGAAAAACACATCTTTCTCATGCTATCGGAATACAAATAAAAAATACCTTTCCTGATAAAACAGTTCTTTATATTTCCTCGGAACAATTCACGCAGCAATATATCGACTCTGTAAAAAATAATAGCCAGAACGATTTTATTCATTTCTATCAAATGATGGATGTTCTAATTATTGACGATATTCAATTTTTAGCCGGAAAAGAAAAAACACAAGATGTATTTTTTCATGTGTTTAATCATCTACATCAAACCGGAAAACAAATTGTATTAACATCCGATAAAGCTCCTGTAGAAATGCAAGGAATTGAACCACGGTTGTTATCTCGTTTTAAATGGGGATTGTCGGCCGATTTACAAGCTCCTGATTTGGAAACTAGAATTGCTATACTTGAAAAGAAATTATATAACGACGGTGTTGAAATGCCGAAAGATGTAGTTGAATATTTAGCCTATAGTATAACAACAAATATCCGTGAATTGGAAGGTGCGCTCATATCTATATTAGCTCAATCATCGCTTAATAGAAAGGCCATTACCCTTGAGCTTGCCAAACAAATGATTGATAAGTTTGTTAAAAATACAACACGAGAAATATCAATCGATTATATTCAGAAAATTGTATGCGACTATTTTAATATAGGTGTTGATTTAATTAATTCAAAAACAAGAAAACGCGAAATAGTGCAAGCACGTCAGTTGGCAATGTATTTTTCGAAAAAAATGACAAAATCTTCATTGGCTTCAATTGGTTTGCATTGTGGGAATAAAGATCATGCAACAGTTTTACATGCTTGTAGAACGGTAAATAATTTGGTTGATACCGACAAACAATTTAAAGCATATGTTGATGAAATTGAAAAAAAGATAAAACTTCAATAATAATGAAACCGGTGTAACAACCGGTTTTTTTATATAATTTGCTATGAAAAAATTAGGTACTTTATTATTAATTCCGACAGTCATTTCCGAAAATACAACGGCCTTAGTTTTGCCGGAAATGGTGATACAAACTATTTATACGCTTGATGAATTTATTGTTGAAGATGAAAAATCAGCTCGTCGGTTTTTGAAAAGTATACAATACCCTAAATCATTAAACGACCTTACGCTTCATGTTTTAAATAAACATACGAATCAAAATGACATTCCATTATTTATTAAGTCTCTAGAAAATGGAAAAGATATTGGATTGTTATCAGAAGCAGGTTGCCCATGTATAGCCGATCCCGGATCGGTCGTGGTAAATTTAGCGCATCAAAAAAATATTCCAGTTAAACCGCTGGTAGGTCCTTCGTCTATTTTACTCGCTTTAATTGCTTCCGGATTTAATGGACAACATTTTTTATTTCATGGGTATCTTCCTATTGAAAAAAGTTTTAGAATAAAAAAAATTAAGGAATTAGAGTTCAATAGCAAACGAGAAAGTCAAACACAGATATTTATGGAAACACCATTCCGGAATATGCAACTTTTAAATGACCTTTTAAATACGTGCAATTCGGAAACCAAGCTATGTATTGCTGTCGATATTACTGGGATTAATGAATCTATTCAAACAAAATCGATGAGCGCATGGAAAAAATCATTACCTGAACTTCATAAAAGGACCGCCATATTTTTGTTAAGCACATAAAAAAAGGTCGTCTTTTTTTTAAGACGACCTTTTTATGTTAAATAAAATAGCTTATTCTACGTTTAATAATTCAACATCGAATACTAATGTTGATTTTCCGGGAATTGGCCCATATTCATTTTCTCCATAGGCTAAATGGTAAGGAATAACAAAACGAAATTTATCTCCCATTTTCATTAAAGCAACTCCTTCATCCCACCCTTTAATAACTTGTCCGCCACCTAAAACAAACGAAAAAGCTTCGCCGCGTTCAACAGAAGAATCAAATAAGCTACCATCGGTAAAGTAACCTGTATAATGAACGCTTACTTTTTTCCCTTCGGCTGCTGCTGTTCCGGTTCCTTTGTTAACAATAATATATTTTAATCCGGAACTTGTAACCAATGTATCTTTTCCTTCTACATTATAAGGAATTGGTTTTTCAATTTTATCGGCGCTTAAAATTTCTACATCAAATATTAAATTCGATTTTGCAGGAATAGAGCCTCTCTCTGTTTCTCCGTATGCAAGTGTATAAGGAATTAATAAACGGGCTTTATCTCCAACACACAATTTAGTAATACCTTCATCCCATCCTTTAATTACTTTCCCCTCTCCTATTGGTATTTTAATAGGTTCTCCTCTTTCTATACTAGAATCAAATATTTTTCCGTTTTCGAAAAACCCAGTATAATGAATTCGTACCATCATTCCGGTATCTACTTTTATCCCTCTTCCTTTGCTAACTACTATATATTTTAGTCCACTTGGAAGCGAAGTTGTATCTAATCCCTCTGTTACAAAAGGCTTAGGAGGTATAACAATTTCAACTAATTCTAAATCTACTACTAATGTAGAGTTAGGTGGAATAGCATTTATAGATTGCTCTCCAAATCCTAAAGCTGCAGGAATAGTAACATTTGCTTTATCACCTTGGTGCATATATATTAGGGCTTCATCGAGGCCTTTAATTTTGGTGCTTCCAATTTCTATGGTAATAGGGTTACCTTCTAAATACGAGTTTGCCCACACACTGCTATCTGATGTTATTTTACCAATAAGATGAATTTTTACTTTATCGCCTATAACAGGTTTTACGTTTTGTTGATTTACATTCGAAAAAATCATTTTCAAACCCGAGGTCGTTGTATAAGCCTCATTTATTTTGATTTTTTCAGGTATTTGACCTTGCGCAATAATATTACTTGTCATACATGTTAGGATTATAAAAAGAATTTTTTTCATAAATATAAATTTTAATTTTTACTGAACATCTATCAGTTCTAAATCAAAGAGTAAGGGAGTATACGGTAATATAGAATTCCCTGCTCCATTGGCACCATAAGCTAATTCCGATGGAATTAATAAAGTAGCTTTACCTCCTTTATTCATTTTTAAAATTCCTTCTTCCCATCCGGGTATTAATTGCTGTGCACCTACGGTAAATTCAATTGGTTCTTTTCCTTCCGATGTATCAAAAACGGTACCATCTAATAATTTACCTGTATAATTTACTTTTACTTTCTTTCCTGCAGCAGCTTTTGCACCTGTGCCTTTTATTGTTTCAATGTAATACAAGCCGGTTTTGCTTGGTTTAGCGGATATGTTTTTTTCTTTTACATATGCTAAAATTTCAGTTGGTTCTTTCGTTTTGCGTTCTTCCATCATTACTTTTAATTTTTCTATTTTCTCTTTTTGTTCAATTTCGTAGTCGGCTTTCGTTTGAAATGAAACTAATTTCACATCAAAAATTAATTTAGCTCCCTTTTTAAATAATTCAGGTACTTCCTGAAGCCCTACGTTTTTAGTAAAGAATGAATCGGCATTAATAATAAAAGAAGCACTATCACCTTCTCCCATTAAAGCTAATCCTTCGTTAATATCTCCAATATAAAGCGAACTATCTAGTTTTATTTTGGTTTCTACATTATTATCTTCGCTATTGTAAATAAGCGAATCTTTATCTTCTAATTTAAGTTTATACAACATTTTAACTGTAAGGATGTCGCCTATAGAAGGTTTTTTAGCATCTTTATTCGTTGTGTAGAATTTGTATTTAAGTCCGCTATCCGTTTTTTTGTACCCGGCATTATCCGAACAAGAAATAATTGTCGTAATTAAAACGACTAACATAAAAGCATTAAAATAATTTTTTTTCATCATTGACATTTTTTTTATTTAATTTTTATTAATTCTATATCATATATAAGCGTTGCTCTTTTAGGTATTTTTTTTTCGTCGCCTAACAAACCGTATGCTAAGTGAGAAGGCACAATTAATTTTGCTTTTTCTCCTTCATGTAGAAGTAATACGGCTTCTTCTAATCCGCTAATTTCTGTATTTTTTCCGATTAATATTTCTAATGGTCCATCCTCTTTAGACGAATAACAAAGATCTCCGGTAATTAATTTAACAACATAATTTATAATTGCAATTTCCCCTTTTTTGGGTTTATTCCCCTTTGTTTTTTTATAGATCATGTATTTTAAACCGGTTCCGGTTTCTTCCATTTTCCAACCATATCTATTAATTATATCATTTATTTGTTCTTCTTCTGTTTTTACCAATTTTTTATTCGCATACTGTAAGGTGTTTTTTATATTAATAGTATCCGTAAAAGAATAATGCGAATTTTTTTTCTTCTCATTACAATTAGAAAAAATAAACATAAAAACAGGCAGTAATATTAAAAAAGTTAAAAATTTCATTTCTTGTTCTCAGATAAAAATAAAGACAAGTTATTTTCAAAAAAAGATAATGTCTCTTTCATATTCACATAACTACTTCCACCAGATGCATTTTTATGTCCGCCTCCCGAATAATATTTTTTTGCAATTTCATTAACAGCTATATTTCCAACCGAACGTAAAGAAATTTTTATGTTTTCTTCTTTTTCTACAAATAATGCAGCCATTTTAACATTCTCTATACTCAATGCGAAATTAACAATTCCTTCGGTATCTCCTAATTGGTGATTATATTTAAGCAAATCTTTTTTAGATAGGCTAATATATGCTGTGTTATATTTTGGAATAACTTTTAATTTCTCACTTAAGCAATATCCAAGCAACCTCATTCTGCTTTCGGAGTATGTATCATATATTAGTTGGTGAATTTTAGCTCCATCGATTCCTAATTTCATTAATTCGGAAATAATTATATATGTTTTTGGATGATTGCAAGAATAGCTAAAAGAGCCGGTATCGGTAATAATACCCACGTAAATACTTTCAGCAATTTGTTTATCTAATAATTTTTTATACCCACATGCAAGAATAAAATCGTAAATTATTTCGGCTGTAGATGATGTATTTGTAATAGATATTGTATAATCGGTAAAAAGTGCCGGTTTTAAATGATGGTCTATTAAAATTTTTGTTGCTTTTGATTGTAGAAAAAATGGTTCTACTTTTTCCATTCGCTTACTCGAATTAAAGTCGAGACAAAAAATGAGTTCAGCGTCGTTTATTTTTTTTATTACTTTTTCGGGTGTTTTATTATAAATACATATTTTTTTAGAAAAAGGCATCCATGCCAGAAAAGAAGGATATGCGTCGGGAGTAATTAACGTGATATCGTGATTAAGCTTTTTAAAAATACCATAAAGAGCTAGAATAGAACCTAAAGCATCTCCATCGGGATTGGCATGTGTTATAATAACAATCTTTTTAGGGCTTTTTAAAAGCGTTTTTATTTTTTGAATTATTTTCTTTTCCAAGGTTTAATAAATAAGATGCAAATTTATTAATTTAAAGTAATACATCTTTAAATAATTATTATTTTAGCATATAAAAACATAATTTATTATGCCTGGTAACAAAACATTTACTATTATTAAACCATATGCGGTAAAACATGGATATATAGGTCCTATTTTAGCCAAAATAAATGAAGCTGGTTTTCGTATTTCAGCCATGAAATTTATTCATTTAAGAGTGGAAGAAGCCAAAGAATTTTATGCTGTTCATAAAGGAAAGCCTTTTTTTGAAGCCTTGGTATCTTTTATGTCTTCGGGACCTGTAGTCGTAGCTATACTAGAAAAAGAAAATGCTATTGCAGATTATCGTAAATTAATTGGTTCAACCAATCCAAGCGAAGCAGCGGAAGGAACCATTCGTAGATTATTTGGTACCAATCTTCAGGCGAATGCCGTTCATGGTTCCGATTCCGACGAAAATGCAGAAAAAGAAAGCGACTTCTTTTTCTCTAAGAAAGAGCGATTTTAATTATTCGGGGTGGTATTCCTTATATGATTTGTCGTCGTAAAATATGATGATACGTTCAATTTTTTTCCGACTTCTACTACTGCCATAGTAAGTAGCATCTTCACTATGAACAGCATTTAATATTGCTTTCTTTTGAAAATGTTTGACTTGTTTTACTTCTTCTTCGTGTTTATAATATTCTTCTTCCTTATTTTCTTTTGTAATATTCGTACTTTCTGAGTTGTGTTCAACAACAGGTTCATTTATAATTCGGTCCATTATATTTTCTTCTTTGTATTCTATTTCGCTCGAAAATAAATTAGGACTATTATACATTGTTCCGCTTCCTGTTAAAATCCATGATGAGTTAATGTCTGGAAATCGTTTTAATATTTTCTGAATAAAATCAAGACTTGGATTATTTCTTCCAGATAAAATATGAGAGATACTGGATCGTTGTACTCCAATTTCGTCTGCAAATTTGGATGCCGAAATGTTTTTTGTTTTTAAGATTAATTCTATACGTTTGTTCATAAGGTTAAATTTTAGATTACAAATGTATAAAATTATTAGATTACAAATACAAATTTAAGAAAATTAATTTTGTAAATAATTGTATTATGTAAATAATGGATGTATTTGATTAAAGTAAAGCTTTAGTTATATACATTTAATTATCATTTAAACAATATTATGCAAATGATGAATGTTATTATATATGTAATATACTAAAAAATGAATAATTAGTTAAATAAATACTTTATATAATAATTATATATAACAGAATATAAACATAATAGAATATATTTATGTTTAATAATGTTCATTATGTGTATTGTTTTGTAAAGTTGTTTAATGTAAACATGTATTTTTTAATCAAATACACAGATGTAATCAATAAGCGGTGTGTACATTTGTTAAATTTAATATATTTCAAATGGAATTTTACAAAATATAAATTGAGTTTTGTAAAGTTATATTTTAGATTTTGGCTTTTTTATTTGTTCTTTGATAGAAATTGGAATGCGTATTTATTTTTTTTATAATAGATATCTCCCCTATTTTTTTTAAAAAAATAATACAATTACTTCCCATAATCTGAATTATACATAAAGTTTTTTATATTTTATGTAAGTTTTTGGAAATTAGCGAAATATGTTTTTTGTAGAAATCTGTATTCGAATAAAACAGATATATAAGTCTGATAAATAGTGTTTTATAGCTATTTTAATTTAAAAAGAATCTTTTTTGCTTTTTCTTGTCCATTTTCTTATGAAATAGCCTGAAATTTTAGTTTAATATTTTTTTCTGGCTCGATAATATTCAATTATTAGCAATTAAAAAGGATTTTTTTTTGAAAATAAATAGTGAAAAGCTCTTTTAATCAGTTTTTACTGATTGTTCAGTATACTATATTGTATGCATTTTAAAAATTTAAAAAATTGATGATTGCGTTTTTGTTGTAAATAGTTCAAGAAATTTCATCCCTCTGAGAGAATTTCCTTTTTTATTTAATTTTGGACTCCATACAGCAATGCAATATTTATTTGGATGAATTGCAACAATTCCACCCCCAACTCCACTCTTTCCAGGAAGTCCAACCTTAAATGCAAATTCTCCGGATTCATCATAAACCCCACATGTTAACATTATTGCATTAATTCTTTTTGCCTGACTAATATTTAGAATCTGTTTTTTTTCATTAGTCCTGAAATCATTATTGGTTAAAAAGAGAAATGTGTTTGATATTTCCTGACAGTTCATTTCTAAAGAGCAAATGCAATAATAAAAATCAAGCACAACTTCTGGATTATTTTCAATATTGCCAAAAGATTTAATAAAACTACATAAAGCAACATTACGATATCCCACCGATTTTTCGGAATCTGCAATTTTGTAAGAATAATTTAATTGATTATTATCAGATAAACTTCTACAGAATTCTAAAAAATCTTCTTTAGGATTCTTTAAATGACTTATAAGAATATCACAAATTACAATAGCTCCTGAATTAACAAATGGATTTCTAGGGATTCCATTATCTAATTCTAGTTGACTTAAAGAATTAAACGCAGTACCTGATGGCTCAACTCCTAGCCTATTCCATAATTTTTCACCTTGTATTTTAAATGCTAAAGTGAGTGAAAGCACTTTTGCAATGCTTTGAATTGAGAATTTCTCAAGATAATTTCCAATGCCATAGTTAACGTTATCAACCGTTGATAAATGGATTCCAAAGTTGTCAGGGTTTACGTTCGCTAATTCAGGGATATACGAAGCTACATGGCCATTGTTTTCGCTATTTTTTACAATGTGATAAACATCATCAATAATTTCTTTATAATTCATTATATAATTCTTTTAAAATTCAATTGATACTGTATCCTTAGTGACCTAATCAAGATGTGTTTCATAAATATTAAATGGGGTATCACCTTGAAATTTTATCCGAGAACCTACAGAAATAAATACATTTAAGTTATAAAACCTTACCGGCTTATAAGAATTTGCATTGTGCCTAAAGATTAGATTCCTAGTCATTTCCAATAATATAGCCATTTATTTTTGCGAAAACCACACCATTTCATCTTTAAAGCAAACTTCTACGATATTTTTTCGTCTGTTAATATCAACCTATATTCAGTTACTTATAATTCAAATTCAAAATTAGATATTTTTTTATTTCTGTAAAAAATTTAAGGTTTCTTTTTGCTTCTTAGGAACAAGGAATTTGGTGGTGGATGATATTGCACTTTTCTCCAAAACTAACTATCAGCGATTAATAAAATTCAATATTTTATTTAAAACATTTTTTAAGGTTTATTTCATTAAAAAAATGGCCATGTTTTATTTTTATTCAATTTGTTTAAAATAAATAGCGAGAGGCTTTCCCCGTTAGCTAATTACTGGTGGGGCAGGCACACTCTTTGCCAAGTTTTGGCTTGTGTGTCGGCTTGTGCAACTTGGCAATGTGTGTGACTGCTGTGTGGGTTCATTAGTTCTGATTCTTCTTAAAGTTTTCTGCTTGTTCAAATATCTCAACATATACTTCGTCTCTCTCAACTGGTGGGTAACCATACTCGTCAAGTAAGAGAATAAGTCCAACTTTTAAAGCTGATTTAATATCGTCTCGTTTGTTCCAGTCGGGGAATTTGGCTTGACCGTCAACAAGTTCTTTCACGGCTTTTGCTAATGCTATCATTTTGTCTTCAGGATATTTGAAGTCATACTTTACACAAAGTTCTTTCAGGATGTCGTAAAATGCTTTTTCTTGAAAGTCAATACCTAATTCATCACCTGCCGAAAATTCTTTGTGAACTTCCCAAATCAAGTCTGTCAAAGCGTTTGCCATTTCTTCATATACTTCACTTCTCAAAATGTCGTTGGCATCTCGGTTGTTATAGCGTTCTACCAAGGCTTGCATTTTCTTTGAAAAGTCAATGCCTTTCACCTTGTTTACTTTCCTTATTTCTCCAATTACCTTAGCCAATAGCTGTTGAAGCAATTTGATTTTCGTATTTGGCAATTTGATTTTCTCAATCTTAGCCAAATAGTCTTCATCAAAAATGTCTTGTTCGGTTTCTGCTTCATCACCGAGTTTGAAAATTTCTTCTACGCCTTCACTTTGCAATGCTTCTTTTATCATTTCCCGAACCTTAGCGTTCATTTGTGCTGTGTCGGGTGCATTGCCTTTGGTGAGTTTGAAAACAATGGAACGAACTGCTAAATAAAAATGGGTGTAATCTCTTTCGGTCTGCGTTAATTGTTCGCTTCCAGCACAAATATCATAAGCGGCTTTCAGACGCTTCACCAAGCCCATAAATCGGGTTTCAATTTCTTTGGTCTGTTGCACAAATTCGGCAGCCAAATTCAAGGTGTTTAATTGCTGAATGGTTGTGCCTTTGAAATACTTTGAACTGTCAAAAGTGTGAAACAGTTTAGCCAAAAGGTCTAAATGATTTCTTACTATGATGATGGATTCTGTAATGTCTTCAAAATTGTCTTTGTCGCCTTCGCTGTATTGCTTCAATGCCAAATTCATTTGATTTTTGATGCCGATATAATCCACTACCAACCCTTTGTTTTTTCCTTCAAACTTGCGGTTTACTCTTGAAATGGTCTGAATTAAATTGTGTCGTTGAATGGGTTTGTCAATGTAAATGCTATCTAAGAACGGCACATCAAAACCTGTGAGCCACATATCTACCACAATGGCAATTTTGAAATTCGATTTTTCATTTTTGAATTGTCGGTCAAGTTCTTTGCGTTGTTCTTTCGTTCCTAACAAATCATACATTTCTTTCGGGTCGTCTTGTCCTCTGGTGGCAATGAGTTTGATTCGTTCAATTGGTTTCAGTTCTCGTTTGTCTTTGTCTGTTAGGATTGCACCTTCTTCGGCTGCTCGTATTTCGTTCCAATCAGGTCGTAATTCCAAAATATTTTTATACAACTCATACGCAATTTCACGAGTGCTGCACACAAACATTGCTTTGCCTTTTACGGTTGAACCTTCTGAAACTCTATTTTCGTAATGGTTTACAAAGTCCTTGGCAACTTCTTTCAAGCGGTCAGGGTCGCCAATAATGGCATACATCTGAGCCATTTCTTTTTTGCTTTGCTCAATCTGATTTTCGTTGCTTCCAATCTCTGCACAATGGGCATAGTATTCTTCAATCTCTTTGAGTTTGGAATTATTTAGCAATACTTTTGCTGCTCTGCCTTCATACACAATCCGCACCGTGATTTCATCTTTCACCGATTCGGTCATTGTGTAAGCATCTACCACTTTTCCGAAAACATCAAGGGTTGCATCTATTGGCGTTCCTGTAAAACCAACGAATGTGGCGTTTGGTAACGAATCGTGAAGATATTTAGCGAAACCATAGGTTTTGGTAACGCCCTTTTCGGTCACTTTTACTTTTTGGTCAAGGTTTACTTGGCTTCTGTGTGCTTCGTCTGAAATGCAAATTACATTGGTTCTGTCGGTAAGCAGTTCGGTATCTTCTGTAAACTTGTGAATGGTGGTTAAGAAAACGCCTCCACTTTGTCTGCCTTGCAGCATTTCTCTTAAATGTGCTCTGCTCTCTACACTTACTACGGTATTGTCGCCAATGAAATTTTTGGCATTGGTAAATTGCCCTGAAAGTTGGTCGTCTAAGTCGGTTCTATCAGTTATCAATACAATGGTCGGGCTTTCAAAGTATTCGCTTTTCATCAACAACCTTGTCAGATAAAGCATTGTAAAACTCTTTCCGCAACCTGTGGCACCAAAATAAGTTCCGCCTTTTCCGTTTCCTTCGGGCTTTTGAGCTTTCTTGATATGGTCATACAATGCCCGTGCAGCATAGTATTGCGGATAGCGACAAACTATTTTTTCGTTCTTTTTTGAACTGTCCGGTATGTAAATAAAGTTGCGAATAATATCACGCAAACGGTTTTTGTGAAACATTCCTTGAATGAGCGTAAACATTGAATCTATTCCGTCAACATCTTTAGCAAGTCCAGCAACTCGTCTCCAAGCATAGAAAAACTCATAGGGAGCAAAGAATGAACCTGCTTTGTTGTTTACACCATCGCTGATGACACAAAAAGCATTGTATTTGAATAGTTCGGGAATATCTCTGTGGTAACGAACTGTTAACTGCTTGTAAGCATCATAAATGGTAGCTTCTTCACGAATGGCAGATTTGAATTCAAATACTACCAAGGGCAAACCATTTATATAAACTATGCCGTCCGGTATGCGTTTTTCTGAACCAACAATTTCTAATTGATTGACAAACTTGTAAATGTTGTTGTCAGGCGGATATTGTGCTTCGGGTTCGGCTGCTATGGAAATGACTTCTCCTTCTTCGGGTTGACGGTGTCTATTTAAACCTGCGTAATTGATTAACTGAATGTAAATGTCTTTTTGGTTTCGGTCTTCCCGTTTAAGGATGAAACCGTCTGAAAGCATTTTTAAAAATGTTTTGTTGCTTTCGTAAAGGTCAGAAGATGAAAGTGATTTGAGTTGAAGAATGATAGATTTAATTTCGTTTACGGTAATGCCTTGCCCTGCGTATTGTGTTAACAGAAAGTTTTGCAAATCTTCTTCAATCAATACTTCTTCGGGCTTACGAGTTATAGTAATGCCTAAGTGGTGGGGAAATCCTTCTTGCCCCAATAACTCAGTAAACGCTTTCTCTAATTTTTCTTCTGTGAATTTCATTTAGTTCAATCCATTTAATTCTGTTAAGTATTCACGCATTTTTTCAATAGAAGATTTCAGACTATCATATTCGGCTTTACCATTCTCTGCCTGATGATGAATTTGATTTCTCAAAAATGTGTGAATTGTAACTTCATTTGGATAACCCATCCAAGGTGAGTTTTTAGGCTCTCCTTTTTCTGTATGAAAAAATGAAAAATCGAAATCTTTTATTTTATTACTTGATGCTTTTAATCCAAAAAGCGTTTCATACAGCTCATTATGATATTCTTCAGTTGCAAGTTTGAAAGCAACATAATTAACTTCATTTGCTGATACGTAGGGCAAAACTGCTAATTCAGGATTAGCGACAACAACTGAGTTTTCTGTTTTTGTTAAAATCTTGACTTTAACATTGTTATTGCTCATTGCTTGTTTAATGAACAATGGCGAATGTGTTGTGAGTATTATCTGCGAGTCTTTTGAAAATTCCAAAAGTAGTTCAATGAAATCTGATTGTAATTTTGGATGGAGATGAAGTTCAGGTTCATCAATTAAAACAATCAATTTTTTGTTGCCCTTTTTTGATAAATAATAGGAATAAATCAGTGAAAATATCATTTCATAACCCGAACCAAGTTGATTCAAAGGGATGGATTGTAAATTTTCTTTGTCCGTTCCGAAAAATGCGTTTGTAAATGGTTTCCAATTATCAATCAGTTTTAGTTTCAATTGGTTACCACTAATTTCATTAAACTTTGAAATTGCTTCTGCAATTCCAACAATTACACCTTTGTTTTCAAGATTTTTCACCTCTTTCAAACTATCGTTACAATTAGTAGGATTGTTATCCTTTTGGATGTATTGATAGTTCAAATCCTCCATTATTCTATCAAATCGTGTATCATTATATGTTCCTTTACGGGTTTGGAATGTTCTGTTTTTATCAAGAATCAAGTATTCTATTTCATTGAATCTAGAACCGCTCCAAGGGTTATTAACAGAAAGTCTTAAATCAGGTGTATTGTCTTTTGGTTTCGTTTCACCATCTGCTCTAATATATTGCTGGTCAGTTACCACTATTGACGATAAGAACTCTTTGTTTCCTCTGCTTCGTATGCCACCTTTAAACGCAAATCCTTTACCTTTTAGGTTTGAATTTGGCATTGTTCCTTTGTAATCGTAAACTTGATTGGTGAAAATATTTATCTCAACATTTTCATTTGGGTTATTTATATCTGATATGGAGAATGAATCTGTTTTGTATGAAACATAAGGCATCGCAAACGCATCCAATAAAGTAGATTTACCACATCCATTTTCACCAACAAAGATTGTAAGACCCGAACCATTGTTTACGCCATCCGGAATATTCAAGTCGCTAATCTCAAAATATTCGTCTGGTGAGAATAGCTTGTAGTTTTTTATTTGAATACTTTTTATAAACATACTTCTTT
>Ga0116184_10001431_pt1 | contig 23005 bp, 17 predicted proteins | sample AD_JPNNA5_MetaG_FD_89886 | JGI IMG/M metagenome (GOLD analysis project Ga0116184, IMG submission 89886) | Active sludge microbial communities of municipal wastewater-treating anaerobic digesters from Japan - AD_JPNNA5_MetaG | ecosystem: Engineered > Bioreactor > Anaerobic > Digestate | place... | reverse complement strand
TTATATAGCACAGCGATTCAAATATTCCTCGCAGCCTGATACTTTTTTCGTGTATTATTTTTTTAACATATAGCTCTGCTGCCTGAATATTTACATATCCAGCATCAATACCAAGGCTAATTTTACCCCATGTCCAGAGAGGCATATCTCCTACTATTTTAAACTGATACAGTGTATTTTCCATTCCCTGATAGATTTTTACATCCTCTGGTGGCAGATACACAGAAGTTCCTGGTGTCAACTGATTATCAACAATACCAAACTCACCTTTTTTTATGACAATTGGATCAACGGGATTCCCAATATAAGTACCGCTCGTTTCAAGTTTGAATACTGGTAGCCGCTGTGCTTTTGCCCCCTGCAGATTTCCATGTGCAACCATAACACTTTGCCTGGCAGATTGTATTGAAGGATTATTCTGGAACAGTAAAAACAGGAGATCTTCCAACTTAAACTGCTTCTTATTCTTAATTGATTCCACATATTCACGCTGACCTGTATTCTGCATCATAGCAGCAAGCATTTCACCTGTTCTTGTAAATATTTTATTACCTTGAGAGAGTCCGAGATACCTCTCAACAAATATCGTATATGCACTGTAGTAATCTTCCTGAGCAGAAAGCTGAACAGATAAACCTATAAGCCAGAGAATCAGTAAAATTTTTATGCTATGCCTTACTTGCCTTGCTTTCATTAGTGTACCCTAAGAACAATAAATGGATTTTGATCGGGCATTAGATTTGATGGTGCTCCACTGTCACATGTATAAGGGCTAATAGACCATGTCACTGGAACTTTTCCCGTCTTTTTATCTTCCGGGTTCGTAATATCACTAAGCTCCCAAACCAATTCGCCAAAATTAAAAAATCCATCTTCTATTCCTGTTTGTGTACTTTGTGGTGCAGCTGTTACGATATACGATTTCGTACCCCCAGTAGGAATGGTTAGCGTAATTTCTACACCGCTTATGCCTTGACCTGTACTGTTGTTAACAACACGACCTGAAACTGTTGATCGGAAACGCCACCGTTGTAATGTTACTGTGCCAGCATCAATTGGTTGCTCATTTGCTGGTATCTCAGGAGAAAGCATATACCAATCGCTATTATCTCCTTGCATAGCATTTCTTCCATTTTTATTGATATCACGGTCTCCGTACACCAAACCGTTATTAATACTGGTACCCAGCGGGTTTCCTTCTGTTGGGTCTTCTGCTCTCCAATCTAAATGTGGCCACGTTATAAGCACTTTAGTTTTGTTAACTGTATCAGACATACCTGGCATTTTTTTAAACCGTATAGTAATTGACCACGTCCCATCAGTATCAGTTGTTGTTGTATATGTTGGGCTGTTTGGGAAAATGAGGCTGCTATCAGAAACGGATCCTCCTGAATATGACCAGCAATCAGGGACATACACTGCAATACTTGTATTAGCAAGTGGTGTATTATCTTTCCAGTTGAGTACTTTCCCAAATATTCTCCCTTTATTCCAGATATCCTCAATTTCCATAACAGGTAATTCTGTTGTAACATCAGATACTATAAAATAAGGATTTTCGTTTTTAACTAGTCCGTAATCGGGATGATATACGAGTAAAAAAATCTCTATTCGATCCGCAGTTTTCCCAAATTGTGAAAAATAAGTATGCCATATAATCCCGGAAATTTGAAAATTGCCCTGTGCATTAGTCACAGTGCTCTGAAAATAATTATATTCTGATCTTCCTGGAGCATCAGGAAGTGTTGTCAAATCACCTTCTCGGTAGTTCGAAAAATCCTTTTCCCATGCTTTTTTCTCAGTATAGAGAAACACCCTTGCGTCAGCAATTCCCTGAACTGTCCCTTGTTCCCGCAGCTCTTTATCAATAATTCTTCCATTGATTGAAGAGGTAAAAACCATTGAACAACCCATACTCACATGTAGTACTATAAAAATTACACTGTACCAATAAACCAGACACGATGAATTCCTATTCATTCTACATTCCCCTCATTATAGTCTGAAACAGTTTCGAGTTTCTTTATAAAACCTTTAACACGAACTTTCCCATGCTCCAATGTTTCATATAGAACAGGTACGAGCAACAATGTAATGATAGTAGAGGAAAAAAGACCGCCAAAAATTGCCTGTCCGAGCGGAGCATAAACTTCAGAACCATTACCATGCGCCAATGCCATCGGTAATACACCAAGCAGAGTTGTCGTGGCAGTCATCAGTATTGGTTTGAGACGATTCGAACACGCGTCTAGAATTATTTCTCGAAGCGGTCTATCACTTTGAGTTCTTAGCAAATTTGCATAATCTACAAGCACAATGGCATTGTTGACTACTGTTCCGCCAAGCGTGATCAGTGCCAGCATTGCTATAATTGACATGGAAGAATTCCATAACAGGAGTCCTAACACAACACCAACTAGACACAATGGAATTGAACTCATAATAATGAGCGGCTGAAGGTATCGTTCAAACTGTATTACCATTACGCAGTATACAAGGAAAACACTAATTGCCAGAACAATCGAAAGACTTGTTATTGAATCGGAAATTAACGCTGTTGTTCCTGCTGTATTAAATTTAACACCGCCTGGAATTTTCATGGTTTTTAGTTTGCCAATTACTCTATTCATTACTCCTGATTGATCATCGGTTTTCAAATAACCAATAACTTCAATTGAAAAGTTTCTATTTCTGCGCTCAATAATTGACAGCGTTGGCCTCAATTTCATTTCAGAAAAAGCAGAGAATGTTATAAATCGTTTATCCCTTGTAACAATCGCAAGCCGATTTAATACATCTTCATTGATTGGCTTATCAATAAGATCTGAAGTTATTCTTATTGGATAATCGCCATTTTCAAGCCTTAATTTACCCGCTTCCATGCCATTAAAGAGAATACGGCTTGTTATTCCGGCTTCATATGGCGTTACACCAAGAGAACCCATATATGTTTGACTTAGATCAATGTAGAGTTCTTCTGCATCCGTTCGTACGGAAAGTTCAGCCTTAAACATATCTGGATCCATATTCATTAGCTCAAGCGTTTTATTTGCTGTCTCAACTACATCAGCAAGTTTTGGTCCATAAATTTCTATTTTAAAACCCTGCCCACCAGTACCAAGAGCGAGCAGCGCATCAAAACCTCCATTTAATACCGTCACATCACAGTTAGTTATTTTTTGCATAACCTCTTTTTGGACAACTGGTATAATTTCTTGCACACTGCGTTTACGCATATTATTTGGGATGAGCCGTATGCGTGCGATAGCCCTATTAGGTACTGAACTTATTGCATTAACGCTGCTTGAGCCAACATAGTACACAGCTGTTTCTATTTCTGGTACAAGATCATTCACGAGCTTGTTAATTTCATCTACTTTTTTAATGGTCTCTGTCAACGAATAGCCTGCTGGTGTTGCTATGCGTATTTCAAATTCTCCAGTATCCGAAGGAGGAAGAAAATTTACTTTCAAACTTGTTAGTAAAAAAATGCCAGAAAAAAATATTGTTACCGCTAATGCTATTACATAAAATTTGTTTTCAAGCGCAAACGTTAAGAGTTTTCTGTAAGCTGTTGTGAGTGCATTGATAGCAGCATCAATTTTATTTTGAATAAACAGGAGCCAGGCAGGTTTTTTAACCGTATCCTCTTTTTTAGTATTAAAGACGAAAGCCATGGAACAACAATCACAGCAACCAGTGCACTCGCTGCAAGCGCATACACAATTGTTAACGAAAGATCGTTTAATATGATACCTATGATACCGCGTAAAAAAAGCAGCGGTGCAAATACACAGATACTCGTGAGTGTCGAAGCAAGAACGGCTCCCCCCATTTCAGCAGCTCCACTTCGCGCAGCTTCCTTTTTATTATGAGTCTGTGAAAATTTATTGAATGTGTTTTCAAGAATGACAATAGAATTGTCAACAATCATGCCGATTGCAACAACCATTCCCGACAGGGTAAGTAAGTTGATTGAACGACCTGTTGCATACAGACCAAGCACGGCAAACAAAATAGAAAGAGGAATTGAAAGACTAATGATTATTGTTGCCCGCCAGTCATGCAACACCAACAGTATTACAAAAATAGTGAGCAGTAATCCTGTAATTCCCGTTTCTAATACCGTTTTTAACGAAGTTTTAGTAGTTTCACTATGATCACTGACAATTCGATACTGAACGGCACCATATGTATTTACTACCATTGTATCAAATATTTTTTTTGCTTCTTCTACAATAAAAATTGTATTTCCTTCATCACGTTTTAAAATATCTATCATTACATACTCATTACCAGACTCGCGGATAACGATTTCGGGCTTCTGTTCCTTAATTTCAATATCTGCAACATCTTTTAGATAGATAAGGGTTGAACCACTGTACCCGACAGGAAGATTTTTTAACTCATCCAAACTCTTAAACTTGCCAGAAGCTGTAAAAGCTATTGACTTTCCCCTAAATGAGGCTGACCCCGCAGGAACATTTAAATTGTTATACTGCAATGCTTCATATATTTGTAAAACTGAGAGTTTTCTTGATTCAAGCTCCCATGTGTTTACATTTACAACAGCCTCTCTTTTGTTTCCTCCAACGATATTAATTTTAGAAACCCCATCTATTCGTGAGAGCGCCGGACTGATAGTATCTTCAAGGTACTTAGTAAGATCCTCCTTGTTCATTGAACTATCAATACGCACAGAAAAAATAGGAAGGAACGCACTTGCCTCCACTATGTAAATTACTGGTTCACCCTGAATTCCTTCAGGTAGCTGTCCACGAATTCCGTTGAGGAGTTCTCGTATTTGAGGAAGTTTGTCCCGAACATTAACATCTTTCCTAAACTCAAGTGAAACGGTAGAAAATGAATTCGAACTTGTAGAATTCATGTTTTGTATACCGGGAAGCGTCGACATCTGATTTTCAATTATTCTTGTTATATCTTTTTCTACATCGTTAGCACTGGCGCCGGGGTATGTTGTTACGATAACCGCTGAAGGAAGACCCACTGCGGGTATCATCTCATAGTTCAATGCGGTAAGCGCAATTAAACCGAATACAAGCAGTATTGCAAGCAATATCGATATGATTACGGGATGTTTTACCGAAAAATCTGAAAAGATCATGGTACTACTACCGGGCTCCCTTCCCGAAGAAACGCTGAACCCTCAATAACGCACTCTCTCTCGCGCCATTCCTCTGGAATTACAAAATAATCATCAGAAAAATATGTAAGCTCTACCTGTTCAGTATAAGCCTTTCCGTCCTGAACATACCAAACCCGGTTTGACCCTGCGAGTGCAGAAACTGGCAACATAAGCACTTTAGGTATTCGTGCAAGCTCAATTTCTATTTTTACAAACATGCCAGGCCGGAGTATTTTCTGATCATCCTGTATTGCCACCGTTACTTCAAAATTTTTTGTATCAGCAGAGATAAATGGACTTACCGATTGAATAATACCTTTGTATTGTTCATTATCATTTCTAATTATTAATATTTGAGTTATTTTATTTTTACCAGTAAAAATTTCATAATACTTTTCCGGTATTTTTACTTTAACAATCAGGTTATTGATATCACCTATTGTGACGAGCGGTCGCTCTGGTGCAGCCAGTGAACCTGCTGTTAGATGCTTTGCCAACACTACACCATCAATAGGACTTTTTACAGCGGTGTATTCAAGCTGTAATTTTGCTAAATCATACTGCGAGCTGTATGCATCGTACTGTGCTTTTGCCTGCTCATAATTCTGCAATGAAGTTGCCTGTGCAGCATAAAGTTGAGCGACCCGTTCATACGTTGATTTTGCATTGAGCCATGCAGCTTTTGCCTGCTGTAGCTGCAACTCATACCGTTCTGCATCGATTCGCGCTATTACTTCATTTTTTCTAACCTGCTGACCAGGTTCGACAGGTAATTCTTTTAGAATTCCAGAAACGAGTGGTAACACCGTAACCATGGTATTCGATTCTATGTGACCATTAAACGATATGGTATGAGAAAAATCACCAGCAATCGGTTTCATAGTTTTAACCGGAATGGGGATTGCTTCATAAGTTTTCTCTCGTCCAGCACGCGCAATAAAGGAGACAGAAAGTGAAACTGCAAGCAATACTACCAGACTGATAATTTTTATAAGCGTAGAAAGCTTTTTGTTTATAGTCATGCAATTCCCCTCCCTGTTAAAAGTGGCGACTCCTGCATTGCAGCATACCCTTCCTGAGTCAACATGCCACGAATTACAGCCTTAAGCGAATCCCGTAAGAGGTCATACTTGGTAAAATGATTTTCATCAAAATCAAGGTACAAAAGCCCGCCAATAATGTTGATGAGCATCCAGGTAATGCGCTCTGCATTAAAATCTTCTATAATAAAACCAGCCCGGATTGCCTCTGAAACAATATTATAGATTAGCATAAAGAGTGATTTACTCACCATATTTTCAATATCAGCAGAACCCTTGTCTTCCAGATGTGATTCTAAAGTGTACTGATACAGAGCTTCATGCTTTTGTGTCTGGCGCAGATTTTCCCTATCTAACAAACGTCCCGCATTTTTAAGATATCCAAAACCCTTTTCTACAATATGGTTTATTTTATCGATAATTTGAAGGTTTGCTGACTCCGCGATTGCGGTGAGCTCTGCTATAACCCCTTGCATCCATTGCAAACGGACAGCACGAATAAGGTTATATTTGTTTGCAAAATAATTATATACCGTCTTTCGTGCAACTCGCGCTCGATCAGCCGTAGCCTCCATGGTCAATCCTTCCGGTCCATGCCGGGATAGGATCTCCTGTGCAGCTGATATAATCTTAGTTACCATTTCTTCTGACATACTTCACCAACTATTTATACATAATATACTTGATTTGTGTAAATAGTTCAAGCTTTTTTTCTCTTCACAATCTTCCTGACACTATGTAATTATTGCACCGAACCATGCAATCTGATACTATCGACATATATTGATAAATGGAGACACGCACATGAGTATCATTGAACCCCGTGTATTAAAAGGATTTAGAGATTTTTTACCAGAGCAGGAGATTCTGCGATCTGCGCTGATCGAAAAACTGACTGATGCTTTCAAACGCTGCGGTTTTGTTCCCATAGACACACCAGTCCTCGAATATGAGGAAATACTGCTCGGCAAGGGCGGTGGAGAAACAGAAAAACAGGTTTATCGTTTTACCGATCATGGAGGGAGAGCCGTGGCCATGCGGTTTGATCTTACCGTACCATTTGCCCGTTTTATGGCACTCCATGCACATGAACTCTATCTGCCATTCAAACGGTACCATATAGCAAAAGTCTGGCGAGGCGAAAATACGCAGCGAGGCCGCTACCGTGAATTCATGCAGTGCGATTTTGATATGGTAGGATCTGATACAGCTGCAAGTGATTTCGAAATTGTCTACACGATTTACACAGCACTCAGCAACCTCGCAATTCCAGCATTCACCATTAATCTGAATCACCGCGGTATATTCAATCGATTCCTCGCATCACAGGGAATACTCGACAGGAGCGTTGAAATTCTCAGAACCGTAGATAAGCTTGAGAAAATAGGTCGCGATGCTACGCATGAACAACTTGCAGAGCTAACTAATCCTGCTCTCGCGGATAAACTATTGGCGTTTATCGAACTCAAAGGTGATAATCTCACAATACTGTCTGGTATGACACAACTAGCAGGCGGAGAAGCAGATGATACAAAACGGATACGTGCAATACTTGATCTTGCACAGGCATCAGGTTTTGAACAATCACTAAGGCTCAATCCAAGCATCACACGCGGACTGGATTACTACACGGGTGTTGTATTTGAAACATTTATTAATGCAATGCCTGAAATTGGCTCCATTTGTTCTGGCGGAAGGTATAACGATCTTGCTTCTCTTTATACAAAACAGCATATTCCCGGTGTTGGCGCTTCTGTCGGCTTGGACAGGCTCATCGCTGCACTTGAAGCACTCGAAGTCAAAGTTCCTGTGAGCGGTTACTGTCAGGCACTCATTCTCAATCTCGACGATACGCTACTCACTGATTATGTATGCTGCGCAAAATCATTGCGGGATGCCGGTATTGCCTGCGAAGTGTATCCTGAGACAAAAAAAATACAGCTACAGTTCACCTATGCTGAGAAAAAGGCAATACCATTTGCTATTATCCGTGGAGAGACTGAACATGAAAAAAATATCTGGGTGTTAAAAAATCTTGATACAAGAAATTCGGTGGACTATACAAGTTTAGAGGCACTCGTACAGGCATTTGCACAAACCAACATGCAGAGAAATAGTTGATCTATGGCATTGATTAGAGGGCGCAGGCAGCTTACATTGCAGAACAATTGCTTCTCACTCAGGCTTGCAATTATACTGCTCTGTAGCTTTCTGATTGCAGCTGCAACAGCATGCTCACCTAACCCTCCGCAAATACAGAGCGTGAGCACACGGCTCATTCTCTATCCTGGTGACAATGGAAAAACAGAAGAGCGGCTATCCATGTTTATCGCCGTGCGTGACACCGATGGAATTGGTGATATTGAACATGTATTTATTTACTCGAGCAATGCTGAATTGCTCTGGAATCTAACAAGCGCAAACTGGACAATACATAAGGATGCTGGCGAATACTGGATAGGAAGCAATGGTCTTGCAAGTCCATCTGGAATAATTCCGAGAGATACCTATACACTGGAAATCATTGACAGAGCAGGAGAAAAAATACAAAAACAAGTACCTGTGCTCGCTCCGCAAAAGCTTCCGAATAATCTGCCAGTGATTTCAAAAGGCACACAACACGGGACACTGATCATACAGTCTGATTATACACAACTGACACTCTTTATTTTTGATTCAGGAAACAATGTTCTCAAGGCACTTCCCGTTGCTAACGGAACAATCCAGCTTGAAAAGCTGTGGGGTAACAATTCATGGAAAGAGCAAGCTGTGAGCTGTGCTCTCTACGCATATGATGCTAGAAACCAGATAGGGATGTTTTCATGGAAAATACCAATAAACAAATAGATCCATCAGGACACATTAAAACATATGCACTGCGTACAGGGCGCATGACAGATGCGCAAAAAAAGGCATACCACACACTCTACAGTCGATATGGTATAACTGAAGCAGACAGTGGCATTGTTTCAAGCGAGAAATTGTTTTCAAACAGCAAACCACTCATTATAGAAATTGGTTTTGGCATGGGTCAGGCAACAAGTGAAATTGCACAAAAGCGGCCCGATTACAATTTTTTAGGTATAGAAGTTCACACGCCCGGTGTCGGAAAACTGCTCATCCTTATTGAAGAGTTAAAACTTGATAACTTAAAAGTTTTTCACGGTGATGCTTTACCATTTTTAGCAAATCACATTGCAGATAACAGCTTAGCCGGATTTCACATTTTTTTCCCTGATCCATGGCCAAAAAAAAGACATCACAAACGGCGGATAATAAATAAAGAAAATCTTGCCTTCTTTACCCGCAAACTCAAGCCAGAGGGTTATATTTATTTTATAACTGATTGGGAAGAGTATGCCGAAAGCGCAAAAGCCATATTCGATGCAGAACCAGGATTGTATAATTCCTCTCTACATGAATCAGGCTGGGCGGAGCGTCAGGATTGGCGTCCGGTTACAAAATTTGAATTGCGAGCAAAGCAGGAAGGAAGAACCATACGAGAGCTTTTCTATCGCAAACGTGAAACAAAACCTTCCAGCGAAACATAGTTGCTTTCGCCTGTCAGTTTTCCATTTTTATAATATCGTACATAGGGAATTTCCCTGTTATTAAAAATATTTTCCTTAAACTCCATAAATGTCTCAAACCACGGTACCGTATCATATTCTAGGTAAAAAATCATGGTATTTAAATGATTTTCGGAATGCACTAAAGATTCCACATTCTGTAAATATGTCCGCATTCTCATCCACTGAGGGCACCAGCTTTGTGTTAGTACAATGGCAACACGCGGAGCCGAGAGCAATATTTCACTATCAAATTCACCATGATCCATAGCATAGCGGCACTGTTGTTCTGTCAAAACTACTACCATACTGTATTACCTTCCCAGTGATCCTAATATACCACGAACAATCTTCCTGCCTGCTGTGCTTCCGATACTGCGCGCTGCACTGCGGAGCATTGTTTTTGCCGCCATCTGCAATAGTTCTTCGGTGATATTATCTTCACTTTGAACTCGGCTCTTTGCACGAGAGGTTTTCTTAGTATAGGTTTCAAAATCAGTCTCGCTCGTTTCTTTCCACCCATCCTTTGTTATTAAATTTTCAAGCGTCTGAGCTGCGATTCGTTTTTCTATCATTTCGTATGCAGATTCACGGTCTATAGTTTTCTCATACTTTCCAAAAACCTTCGATTCCCTGATAAGTTTTGTGCGTCCTTCCGGTAAGAGAGGACCTATCTGCGAGCGAGGCGGAACAATAATAACGCGTTCTACAATTGTGGGCACACCATTGCTGTCCAGAAACGACACTAAAGCCTCTCCAACTCCAAGTTCGGTAATAACTTCATCAGTCTTAAATTCAGGATTTTTCCTGAATGTTTCTGCTGCTGTTTTTACCGCCTTATAATCCTTTGGTGTATACGCACGCAATGCATGCTGTATTCTATTTCCTAACTGTCCCAGAATACTTTCAGGTATATCTAACGGAGACTGTGTGATAAAATATATACCTATTCCCTTGCTCCGAATCAGTCTGACTACCTGTTCTATTTTTTGGAGCAGCACCTGTGGCATATCCTTAAAAAGCAGATGTGCTTCATCAAAGAAAAACACAAGACGCGGTTTTTCACAGTCACCAACTTCCGGGAATTGCTCAAACAATTCAGCCAATATCCACAGCAAAAACATTGCATAGAGCTGCGGATGCTGATAGAGCTCATCTGCAGCAAGAATATTGATACAGCCTCGCCCTTCACTATCGGTTACTAAAAAGTCTTTTATATCGAGCATGGGTTCAGCGAAAAACTGAGCCGAACCTTCCTGCTCAAATACAAGCAATGCTCGTTGAATGGAGGCAACACTTTGCGTTGAGATTTGTCCATACTTTTGAGTATATGTCTTAGCATTGTTCTGTACATGAACAAGCATCGATTTAAGATCTTTAAAATCGAGAAGCAGGAGTCCCTCATCATCGGCAATGGTAAAAATGAGCGAAAGGACTGCGCTCTGAACTTCAGATAAGTTCAAGAGCCGTGCAAGCAGTATCGGACCCATATCTGCAATTGTAGCACGAATAGGATGACCTTTTTTCCCAAGCACATCCCAGAATTGTACGGGAAAACCCGTAAACACTGGCATAGCTACGTGGTATGTTTCGATACGTTCTTGCAGTTTTGGAGTGAGTGTTCCCGGTTTTGCTATTCCTGACACATCGCCTTTAATATCAGCAAGAAATACAGGCACACCTATTTCCGAAAATCGTTCAGCGAGCACCTGTAGGGTAACCGTTTTTCCAGTGCCCGTTGCCCCGCTGATAATTCCATGACGATTTGCCATGGAAGATTCTAACGCTACAGCTTGTTTAGATTTTCCAATTAAAAGTTTCATCAGTAATCTTCTCGCAAAAAAACATCACCAAACACACTGGTTACAGCTTAGTAAGTAAATTCCATGCCATTTGCAATCGGTACCGCACCATACCACTTAAAATATATTATTTTTTTATTACTCCAAGCTCTCTGCCGACTTTTGCAAACGCTTCAATTGCTCTGTCAATCTGCTCGGTTGTGTGTGCTGCCGAAATTTGCACACGAATGCGAGCCTTTCCTTTTGGTACAACAGGATAGCTGAAACCTATTACATAGATGCCTTCATCGAGCAGCTTGTCTGCCATTGCATGAGCGAGCTTTTCATCATAGAGCATAACGGGTGTAATCGGATGAACACCTGGCCGGATTTCAAGGCCTGCTTTTGTCATTCCTTCTCTGAACCGCTTTGTATTTGCTTCGAGCTTATCGCGCAAATTAGTGGAAGCTGAAAGGAGTTCAAGTGTTTTTAGCGTACCAGCAGCTATTGCCGGCATCAGTGTGTTGGAAAAAAGATACGGACGAGCTTTTTGTCTCATATATTCAATGATTTCTTTCCTTCCAGAAATACATCCGCCCGATGCACCACCGAGAGCCTTTCCAAATGTCGTTGTAATAATGTCAATTCTGCCCATAACATTATGATACTCATGTGTTCCGCGCCCGGTTTTTCCAATAAAGCCGGTAGCATGGCTGTCATCTACCATCACGAGGGCATTGTATGTTTCTGCGAGTGTGCATATCGTAGGTAAATCCGCTATATCACCATCCATAGAAAAAACACCGTCTGTTGCTACAATCCGATACTTTTTATGCTGAGTTGCCTTAAGTTTTTCTTCGAGGTCATTAAAATTATTATGCTCATAGATAAAGCGCTCGGCTTTAGCAAGGCGTATGCCATCGATAATAGAAGCATGGTTCAAACTATCCGTGATAATGGCACAATCGGCATCCATAATTGGTTCAAAGACTGCGCCATTTGCATCAAAACAGGAGCTAAAGAGAATGGTGTCATCGGTTCCAAGAAATTTGCTCACAGCTGCTTCAAGCTCCTTATGCAGCGTCTGGGTTCCGCAGATAAAACGGACACTCGAAAGCCCATAACCCCATTCATCAAGAGCTTTTTTTGCAGCTTCTCGTATTGCATCATTATTGGCAAGGCCAAGATAATTATTTGCACAAAAATTTATAACTTCTTTGCCATTTTTAACTGCAATGAGTGACCCCTGCGGAGTAGTAATCACCCGTTCATTTTTATAAAGACCTTCCGCCCGAATTTGGTCGAGCCGTTCCTGAAGATCTTTCTGTAATGCTCCGTACATGTAATCCTCCTTTTTAAAAAACACATTTCATACTGATTATTGCAATAAAAAGGAGGATTGGCAAGAGAATTTCCAGGATTCTACCAGCTCAATTATGAACATACAACCTTCGCTCAATTCGTTTTTGATTGCGTTTGAAGCGATGTCAATAATTTTGTTAATTTTCATAGCATTATCTGATATCACTTCCAAAAACTCTTGTGTTGACCAGATTTTAAAGTAACAGTCAGGTATTTTTTCCTCATGGTTTCCGGACTTTAATATCATTTCAGTTCTACAAATGGAATTTACATAATCCTCCCAAACCCTACGCAAGAGAATTCTTTCACCTATTTTGGTTTGTATTCCAGTATCAATAAAATCGACAGGGAACTCCCCAACGTTTTCTTAGTGCCACGAACATTGTGAAAACGCAGATTTGGATTACTACCGGTTTGCTTTTTATGGAAAGTATTGAACATATAGTGCAGTAGGGGAATATATATACAGCGTATTGTGGGGCTAGCAGTATGCACAAGCTTCCTGACACTAAGCAATTTGTGCCAGTTTGTCCGTAAACAAAGTCACCGCTACATGCTTATGGTTAGTAGACGACCAATATACACCACTTGTTTCGGTAAACTCAGTAGAAGCGTAGATATCTCCACTTAACGAAACGGTTCTACTTAAATAAAAGCCGACTTTTGCATCGAGCAAATTATCAAATCGTTCACTTAAAGCTTTATTAGGTCAAAGACTTAACTGCGCAATTCCACCAGAGATTGGCTTCGCAGGTCCAGTACCATACTATGCCTTCATGGCATCATAAATTCCTTCTAGTTCTGGCATATATACAAGGAATCAACTTGCCACCACAAGATTTTATTTATAGGTATTCTGATGCACTATTATAAATTCTTACTCAGTTTTATAAGCTTACCTGATACCATTAAAAGCACCTTGGCCTTCACGAAGTTTTTCCCAAGATACAATTGGTTTTTCTGCCTCAGCAACTGCACATAATGTGGCTTTATCGAGAACATGACCTGAAATTGCCTGTGCAAGTTTATGCCATGTCAAAAAATCCTCTTTAAACAGACAATCGAGAGCAAAAATCATAAATTGATAATAATGCTTTCCTGCTGGCGGACAGGGGCCACCCCATCCGATCTCCAAAAAACTATTCAAGCCCTGACGCATACCGTTCTCAAGCTGTGGATAGTGCTCAACACCTTCAGGCAGCAGGGTTTCATTACCTGGAATATTCCATAAAAGCCAGTGAGTCCATGGCATTGCTGGGTCGGTGATATCGAGACAAACCAGTGCATAGCTTGTCACACCTTTAGGGCAATCAGTCCAGATCAATGGGGGTGATTTATTTTCTGCATCATACCAGCAGTAAAATGGCAACTCTGCACCATCGGCAAATTGGGGACTTGAAAGTATCATACCATCCCTCCACTTTATCTATATAATTGCACTTGCAAGCAGCACAGCTTCAAGCATCAATACCGTTATACCGCACTAAGTATGACAGATATTTTCTTTTTGTCAAGTGTAAATATAGCAAAAATCCTCTTATGTAAATGAATACGTGTGCCACTGTTCTGCAAAACCCCTAAAACCATGCATCGTTGCACGTTCTGGCTGTGTCAACGCCATATCGCCATAGTGCATGAGATACATTTTTGCTTTTATTGCTTCCGGTAATGTTGCTAACTCATCGAGTGATGCATGCACTCCGCCGGTAAAAAGCTGACAATCATGAAAAATCGCTTCTAAATCATAGTTATTCGTTAAAAAACTAATTAAATCGGGATCAAACCTTGTATCGCTCGTATAAGCTACTTTTTCATTAATAACAACTCCATAACTCAGCGCAGATGTTTTCCATGATGCAGCATTGTCTGGAATGTGTTTTGTCCTAAAAATATCAAAGTGCAGCGACCCTAAGGTAAACCTCATAAGATCACGATCTGCGCCTGGAACAGCAATCGGTTCACAGCATTCCCAGAGGTCGTTAAGTTCTAACACTTTCCCATCATGTCGTTCATTATAGGCAGCACCGCCTTTAAGGGATTGATTCCAGAGCATGTGTCCGTATTCTTTGCTCGCAATGAGATGAGGCTTTTTCTTTGCCACATAACGATTTACTAACATTACTTCTTCAAGCCCACCAATATGATCTGCATGAGAATGTGTTATAAGATAGTATTCGATATCGGTAACCGATAATCCCAGCAGAGCCAATGCTTCTGGCGTTCTGCTTCCGCAATCGATAAGCGTATGATTTTCGCTACAGACGACAAGTGCATTGTTTTGAAAAAATTTTTTTGAAAAAGCACTACCTGAACCGATAAAGGTAATAGAGAGTTCTCCATTATTAGTAAGTTCGAGTGCTCCCATATCACCAACGGGTCCTAAATTGTGATGTTGCGTACTCATGGTATCTCAACTATACTGCATACCTCTTGTTTTTTCCATACAATAAAATCATATTTGACAGGAAACTAGTAAGAATGGTATTATATCAGCTACATCGAAGAGAGAGTTTAGTATAAACGATATAATAAGGAGAAGGTTTTGTCGGCACTCCATTCATATAAAAAAATAGAGAAAAGTTTTGCAAAAAAAGTTCATGCACTGCTTGGCAAGGCAAATATATCAATGACAAAGTGGATGTCGAGTGTCATCAAACGTTCGAAACGCTCTATTTCCATTCTGGTCATTCCACATTCAGAGAAAAAAACAGTCAGCTTTAAATTGAGCATGTTTGGTTTTTCTATTCTCCTTGCTGGTTTTGCTGCACTCATGATTTTTGTTGGATATTCACTTGCTCATTATGGCACACTCAATGCTGAACTTGCTGCTAAAGCTAATTCACTTCAGACAACACAATCGACACTTGATTCGATGCGAGATAGTGTAACGAGCCTTATCAAGACATCAAAGCAATTTCAAGTTACCATGGATGCAATCTTTAATCAGATTGGTGTTAATACTAATACATCCGGAACTGGTACTGCACAAGGTGATTTAGCTTCTATCATTAGCAATTCCAAAACCGCGGGTTCCAGTCTTCCTGAATTGAACTACGTTCAAAACCTTAACAGTTATCTTGAACAATCTATCGATCCGCTTACCGATCTCAGTAATCTCATCAAAGCACAGGGCACAATTTTAAGTGAATTCCCTAGTGCATGGCCTGTAAAAGGCGGTATCGGTCATATATCCATGTACTATGGACAAAATCAGCATCCAATCTTTGGCGGCTGGTATTTGCACACCGGTATTGATATTTCAACATTCAGAAGTGGTGATCCTGTTATTGCTACTGCTAACGGAAAAGTTATTTATGTGGGATATGATGTTGGCTATGGAAATTATATCATCATCGAACATAAATATGGTTTTCTCACTCGATATGCACACCTAAAAGCTTTTGCAGCACAAAAGGGACAGGAAGTTCAACAGGGCGATATTATCGGCTATATTGGTAATACCGGTATTTCAACAGGTCCTCACCTTCACTATGAAATCTATCTCGGTACTTCCCGAATTGATCCGCTGCGCTTCATTACAAGCCGGGTAAGAACAGTCACTACTAAATAATACGGTATATCATGCAGTCAAAACAGCAAGAAAGCGAAACCATAATAGGCCAAACTACGAGACTCGAAGGTACGATTATCCAGAAAGGTCTTGTACGAATTGATGGCGATTTTCAGGGAACAATTCAGTCTGATGGAGCTGTGGTTATCAGCACATCGAGCCGCTGTAGAGCACGAATCACTGCTCGAAGTGCAATCATTGCAGGAGTACTCAAGGGCGATATCTTTGTTTCTGAGCATCTCACTATTCTTCAAGGGGCAAAGGTAATTGGTAATATTTTTACACCAATTCTTGAAACCGATGGAGAAATTAGCATTCATGGAGATATCACGATTACCTGTAATCCCGAAACGGCTCTCAAAGAAATGCAGCAATTTATAGAAAAACATCCAAACAAAATGTATTTTTCCAATTCATTGCCACAATTTCCCGGTCTATGAGCAAAATTAATCCTGCAGATTTTTCAAACAATGCATTTCTGCATACGCAAGCTGCCCGTGAAAAAAAACAGGATAAAACAAAACAGGTATTTCGAAAACTTTTTACAACTATACATGAGAAATCTGAAACCACAGAAACAGCCCCTACAATTCTTTTACCTGATGATCAGGAAACTGCTATCGAAGAACTTTTAGATCTTGTTCATAACAGTGGTGATGCGTTAAGAAAAAATATCAGTACAACAACAATCCAGGCATATAAAGCAGCTGTAAAACGCTTTACAAGCTACATTATAAATACTGTTTATGCTATTGAAGAAAAAAATAGCAGCAAGAATCTGTTAAAACGAAAAAAGTATACACAAATTGCTATTATTGATGAAAAGCTTGAACATTTCGCAGCAGAAATCTTATCGAGCCAGCGAGATAAACTCGATATTCTTGCACGTCTTGATGAAATCTATGGATTACTGATAGATTTATTGTATTAGCACAGAGGAGAATACGGATGCATCCGCATTATATAAACGACGACGATTTACACATTGAAGATGAAGTTCCAGTTATACAGGATAACGATTTCATTGATCGATCTAATATCTCAGGAACATTATACAGAATAAAAGTAGATGCAAACAATGAGACTTATTTCATTGCAACTCAGGAACAACTGGCAAGCGGCAGTTTTGTCATAGCGCAAACAAAATACGGAAAAGATATCTGCAAAGTTCTCGGAGCGGTACAGAATCTTTCGAAAGTTTTAAGAACAGAACTCATGACATTTGAACGTAAAGCTACCGACGCTGATCTTGAAAAACGCAAACATGATATAGAAAAAGAAAAACAGGCTTTTGAGATTTGCAAACAAAAAATACAGATACATGGCCTTGCTATGGACCTTATTGGGGCTCACTATCTATTTGATGAACCCAAAATTATTTTCTTCTTTTCTGCAGAAACCCGTATCGATTTTAGAGAGCTTGTTAAAGACTTAGTAGCTATATTAAAAGTGAGAATTGAATTGCGTCAAATAGGTGTACGCGATAAAGCACGCATGATTGGTGGATGTGGTATTTGCGGAAGAATTCTTTGCTGTCATGCAATAACCGATAAACTGATGCCTGTTTCTATTAAAATGGCTAAAGATCAAAATCTCTCGCTTAATTCTCTTAAAATCTCAGGACCATGTGGCCGTTTACTGTGCTGTTTATCATATGAATTTGATTATTATTCCGAAGTAAGAAAATCATTGCCACAAGAAGGCACTCGGGTAAACTTTGAAAATCAAGTATTTAAAGTAGTGGAAATTAACATTCCTGCTTTAAAAATTCATCTTTCCGGTGAAGAGGGGCAGCATATGTGGATTGATGCAAACGCTCTCTATGAAAACGAAAACGGATGGAATGTACGAACAGAGTCAATAAAAACCTAACCTAATTTAATCACATGCTGATTTTGTTAAATATAACTTACTTATCGTACTGAGCATAATCGTAATATCATCAATTATTTCGATTACGGCAGTCTCAAGTGCAAGTCCAAAATGTAAACTTTCTGCCGAGTTTTGTAAGACTTCAGCTGAATTATTGATTGCATCAACTGCTGCGTTTGCTAAATCGGCTCTTGTAAATAAATCAGTATTTATTTTTTCGAGATTTTCAGTATACACATGTACAGAATCCAGAACAGGCTTTAATCCTTTGAGGTTTAATGTATGATCCTTAATATCATGGATAGCTGCTTCGATTTCATCATGTGCAGAAAACAATTCGTTAAGTTCCGTTTTCATTGATTCATCTAATCCCTGCAATTCTTTAATAATAATTGCTATTTCCTGTGCATTCTTTTCAACAAGCATACTGATATCCTGCGAAACTTTTTTTAATTCCTGAGATGAATCATCAGATTTATTGGCAATAATCGACGCATTGACAGCAACACTTTTTATTGTTGCATTTGCTTCTTCAATAAGTTTTACAATATTATATACCCCTTTGATATCCTTTTTTATGTTCTGTACGCTTTGTATCATACTAACAAGTTCCTGTAAAAAACCTTCAAGGCTTTTCTGAATAAACTGTGCGTTTGATGAAATTGCTTCGGTATTATCAGTCATAATATGAATAGCTTCTATTGTTTTATTATTTGCGCTTTTTAATTTTTCCACATTATCCGTAAAATTAATTAAAACAAACTCTGCTTTTGATGTTACTTTCTTCTGGAACGAAATTTGCTTTAAAATATCGGAAGCAATTAACTCCAAACTTTTCCCAACACTTTTTATTTTTTCATTTACAGCTAGAACTTCATTAATTTTGAAAATAAAATCGTTTATCACATCCTTCTTATTGCACTGTAATGCTTTATTTCTTAAAAATTCATCAAAGTAAACCACATCAGGAACAAAAGCTTCTTCAGGTGTTAAAAATACTTCTCGTAAATAATTTGGTATTGCAGCAAGCACCCTTCGGAAGAATAATGGCACCATAAAAACATCGCCAGTAAATTGTTCAAGCAAGTCTTCAAAATACAATCTGCGTTTATCTGCATCCTTAATGCCAATTGAATCCTGCAGTTTTTGATAGAGCATCTCATTTGTATAGCTAAAATAATTATCTCCGCCATGAGGATTGATAAATGGTTCCAATGCAGCATAAAAATCTAACTCCGGCATAAAACGTAAAAAAACCAGATCGTATTTCTTGTATACATCAGGACGCGCATCATCTGCAGACAGTTTAATTATTTCTATAGGAACGTTATACCCTGCAAACAGATCTTTTAAACGATTCAAAAGCTCGCTTGCACCATAATTTATTGAAGAATCCACATAAGCCAGTGTTAACGGTTCCTTAAAATATCCTTCCTCACCATACTTCTTAAAAACTTGTTTTGCAAATTCTGGATTATATGGAAGCGGATCGTTCTTAAGATTTAGAATTGCATCAGATAATGGTGTTGTTGCTATGACTACATCTTTCCCAAAGATATCTTCAATTATGCCATCCTTATCGATTGCCTGAGCAAATGCCCTTCGTACATCCTTAAATTGAGTTAACGCATTTTCATGCTGAAAGTTTACCACAATTCCATAACAATATCGTGATGTATAATGCCGTATTTCTCCCCTGAACCCTTTATCTCTTAAATCCTCTTCCAGTGCAGCCTGTAGACCATATGCAAAATCAATTTTACCTGAAATTAAATCGTCTACAATACTTTCTGAAGTTCTATGTATTTCAATTGCATCAACAAGTGCTTGACCATTTATAAAATAAGGATTTGCTGCAAGTACATCTACATCCCCAGTCTTACCCGGTACAGAACAAAAAGGACCAGATGAAACAATCTGATCTCTTGGAAATTTTTTTCCATAATACAGATCGTTTCGCTTGAGAATTGAACAGAAACCATTCGTTAACAGTGAGAGAAAAAAGTTGCATGGCCTTTTAAGTATAAAATCAAATGCATGATCATCTATGATTCTCAATCCAGCAAGGTGCTCATCTTTACCCGAATAAAAATCTTCAAAACCTACAAGCATATTCAACATATTTGAATATGGTGAATGCAAAACTGGATTTATCAGTCTTTCAAAGGTATATTGTATATCATCCGTTGTAATAGGAGAGCCATCAAAAAATTTTGCATCCTGTTTTATAAAAAAATGCCAGGTAACACCATCAGGATCCAGACTCCACGAATCCGCTAGATACGGTACTATTTTTCTGTCTGTTGAATATCTAACTAAACGAACACAGGTAAAATGAGTGTAGTGAAATTCTCTTACAAGCTGCGCTAATGCAGGATCATACTCTATGATTGGCAGCTCATACATACGTAATACTTTATGTGTTGTATCAACATTTTTATATGCTTTAATCAATGATTCTGCCATGTTTTTTGATTGTGGTAAATATTCCAATAGATTAGAAATATAATAATTTTGCTTACTATTTGTGTTTGTGCAATCATGGATCTTTTGATTGAGCATCATAATCTGTTTATCAAGTTCTGTTAATATTTCAAGAAAAACAGCCAGTGTTTCTTCAAGTTTAGTTTTATCCTGAACCATACCTGCGGTTTCACGCATTTGTTCACGAATCGTTGTTTTTATTGCATCAAGCGTATTAAACGCCTTATCGACATCATCGAGTGTGTGCTGTGCAATTTCAATATTCTGCTGGAGATCACTCAGCATGGTGCTGGTATAGTCCCGAATACGCTGAGCATCTTCGATAACGTTGGTGACCTTTTCTGCCATAGTAGCAGAAAGTCTTGATACTTCAGAAGCTATTACCTTAAATCCCCTAACTTTCTCTCCAGCTTTACTTGCAGTAACAGATGCATTTATCGCAATTAATTTGTTTTCTACAGCAAACTCTGCAATAACTGTTATACGTTTCGTTATTGATTCTGTGATTTCATATACATTTTTCATGCGGTTACTACATTCACGAATTGCAGCCATTGCACCGCGTGTGTTTGCAATTGAAATATTAAAGCCTTCCCTGCTTGTTTCAATAATTTTACTAACAGCTTCCATATTTTTAATGATACGCCTAATATGATCAGAGAAACTCGTCAAGTATGGCTTTATGTTTTGTAACTTTGTTTGCGCATCATGGGTTATATCAAGTTCTTCATTTATCCGTGAGGAAATAGATTGTAACTCATGGGCAAAATTTTTTTGAACAGCTATTACTCTTCCGATGCTTATTTCCAGTTTATTTATTGTACGTAAGGGATAATGAAATACACTTGTATTTAATGTATTTTTCCCTTCATTCGATAATTGAGCGTTATATTTCATATGATATATCTTATACTAATTTATAAAAATTGGCAAATTCAAACTAAAATTCTATTCATCCACAAATATGCAAAAAACACTATAAATGCAATAAAAAATGCAAAAAACAGTCCAGAAAAACTTCTTTTTCTCATTCCAATTGCCTCCAGTAATAGTTTCACTGGTTTACATTGCAATAAAACAAAAAGTATACACCCGGAGATGACAATTATTAATGTTTTTAATAAAGTAAGCCTCGAATAAATACTTTCAGGAATAGCCAAATAGCTCACATCATGCATCAAAGAATTTACAAATCCATATACTGTTTTATAAAACCAATTACCACCAATACCACTTAGTAAACAAAACAGTGTACCTGAAACGAGCGCAATGCTTATATAAATATTCTGCTTACTACAAGTATCATTTTTATCAATAATTGTTGACTGTTCATTATCATGAGTATTCCAGAATATTTGTGATAACTTTATAAATGAAGCGACAGTCCCAATTGAGCTTGCAAACAACAGCCAATACAGTGGTCCAGATTTTATAGCATTAGTAATTAAATTTTTGCTTATATAACCATTCCATGGTGGAAAAGCAGTAATAGAAAATGCCCCAGCTAAAAATGCCAGTAACACAATATATGGCGAAATACCTTTTTGTTTTAGTATTACTAAACTATTACGTATCTTAAAAACATCTCGAGAATCAGAAACATCGAGTACTGTTCCTACAGCAAGAAAGAGAAGTCCTTTAAACATTCCATGAAACAATGCATGCAAAAATGAAGCTGTAAAAAACAATTTTCCAGACAAAGTTTGCAATCCTGCCGAAAGGGCTAAACCCCATGCGCAAACAACATACCCTATCTGACTCACTGAATGATAAGCAAGTAATCGTTTAGCATCATGCTGCCCCAATGCAAGTATAACCCCAATGCAGGCAGTAATTGCCCCAGCATAAGCAAATGCATTTCCTATAAATTCACTAAACGGTAAAATAATTACAAAGCGTAAAAGAATAAATAACGGTGTTTTTATAAGAATTCCAGATAGCACGGCAGAAACTGGATGAGGTGCCATTGCATGAGCATCAGGAAGCCATCCATATACCGGAACAACAGCTACCCTGAGTGCTATCGCAGCAATAATTGCTGTAGCACTTATCATAATTGATATTTGATAATTACCGTGAATCGAAGTGATTCTACTTGCAATTTCCGACAATGCAAGAGTACCTGTAAGATTATATAAAAAATACATTCCTATAAGGTATAACAACATTGCTGTTGCACT
>Ga0116184_10001425_pt1 | contig 23081 bp, 17 predicted proteins | sample AD_JPNNA5_MetaG_FD_89886 | JGI IMG/M metagenome (GOLD analysis project Ga0116184, IMG submission 89886) | Active sludge microbial communities of municipal wastewater-treating anaerobic digesters from Japan - AD_JPNNA5_MetaG | ecosystem: Engineered > Bioreactor > Anaerobic > Digestate | place... | reverse complement strand
GAGCAATACCAACCACCACCACATTCGCAAGGTGACTGGCATGAGGCATCAATTTGCTGAGAGCATTGGCTCCCTTGAACGGGCATAACTAATTCAAAAAGGCCTAGTTCAACAACAATTAGGGCCAATAGCACAATGACTAGAGTTTTCTTCATTTTTCCACCTCTTTTCAATTCGACTGGTTAATCTCTAGAAGCATGTTTATAATCAGGGCAATTGCATCTAATTAAGTGCAGTACAAATTACAGGTTTATCATTTAGGCGAGTCTCTATGTTTGCTGTCTTCTATCCCGGATCCGTTGCATTTTGATGCATTCAACGCGAAATGTGTCTCCTGCAGACACAATCATCCCTTGGCTGACAGGTTGATCATGGATGTTATTTCAGGCGCTATTTATGATCCCTGGGTGCTAACGATACGATAGTGTCAAGCACTCTCTTTGGTCCTGGTGTTGGAAAACCAAATGAATTTGGTTTAAACCTCGCTGTTAACAGGGCTTCTGGACAATTATTTTTGCGTTCTATGGAATCGTCGTCAGAAACTGACCACCGCTTATGGTGAGTATCTTCTGCGGATGAGATCCATCCGTGTGAATGGAGTACAACGTCTGATCCATCTCTTCACCCAGGTTACTCACGATCAAGACAGTATCAGACGCCCAGGCAAGTACTAGGCTTGAAGCATAGCTACCTTGGAATACAACCGAAGTCTCACCAGTGGTTATATCAAGCAACATGATACTAACTATAGCATCCACCCCCTTTTCTGCGCTGGATACGCTCATGAAAGCTGCGTATCGGTTGTCTGGAGACAAAATTGGCCCATTAATGATTGAAGAATACGGGCTCTCGGGATCAACGAGCACAGTTGATTGTCCAGTATTCAAATCCAAAACTAGCAGTTTAGCTTTTAGATCGCCCATCTTCTCACGCTGACTAACCAAGGCAACCTGACCACCGGCGACCGGAATGATATTCCCCGTCATCTTGTTCGAATCGGAGTATATTATCTCTCTTTCCTTCGAGGACACATCGATCAGGAGAGCCTGATCGATCATCAAACCTCCACCGGCGAGATGAGATACCAGTAACATCTGATCACTCATCACCCAACCCTTGACATCCCACTTACCACCACCTGCACCATCAAAGACAAGGTCCATTGAACCTGTCTCGACATCCAAAATATAGATATTAAGCATTCCAGCTTCGCGTGACTCCGAAAAGGCTATTCGCTTGCCATCTGTCGACCAAGACCACGATATGATCCAGGATTCCTGGACAACCGGCTTTAGCTTGTAGTCGCTAAGAGATAGTAAGGTCAGCGATTGGTTGTAACCAGTTGTACGGGGAGAGGTGTGGATTGCAAGGTATTTACCGTCAGGAGAGGCAGCAACGCGAAGAAGGAGTTCATCGGTTATGTTTGCCAAACGTAATGGGGGCTCAGCCTGGGGACTAAGCAGATAAATATCCTGCCCTCCTGTCGAAGCGGGGAGAGCAAACACAATCGAGCGGCTTGCCTCTGGCTCGCGCCAATTCGTGGTGTTTCCTAATGTTGGAAACGGCGTCAGGGTGGCACCAATAGGTGGGACTTCTGGTTGGGGTAATTCTGAGGAAGGGATCTGCTCTTGAGTGGGCTGAAAAGGCGTTGGAATTGACGTTGGAATTGACGAAGAAGTGCATCCTGGAATTATCAATGCTGCCAGGAATGATATCAGGATAGTCAGTATATCTTTGCTATGATTATTATTATTTACAAATGATGGCTTTTTTTTCATATAAGAAATCCCTTACCAGAATGAAATTAGACTTTGCCTCTTTATATCTTTTCTCCAGCGTGCCAATCTTTCGAGGGTGATTTCTTCAATGACACGCTGGAGAGACTCTGATAGTCTAATCTACTATGGCCAGTGGAATAGCGTTACGGTAAGTTCGACTATTTCCCATCAGGTGGTGGAGGGGGTGCATCCGGCGGTCTCTCAAGAGGTATCGTCGGTTCGAATGTGAGGCTATTCACTATCTGATCCAATGTTGTTGCGTGATTTTCCAGAAGAGCTGCATCGCCCTTTGTCCCAGCAATATAAGTGTAGATCCGGAAGATAACCCCTTCGTGGACTGTTTCAAGCGTCAACGAACGATCTCCAGAAGCTTCACCTACCCCAACGTGTTCTTGCCAGGTAATACCGTTGATTACCTTTGCTTCGCCTTGCTTTAGGTCAGATGGATTCATCTTGGGATCAATCATAAAACTGATCTTTACAAAACCCTCTGGTAATCCTCCAGAAAGTTCATTTGGGTTATTAAAGGGCGGAACATTCTGGATGCTTACTTGTAGACTATCCTGATGGTCAACAATATGCCAACCTTTTGGATAGGAAAAGTTGAAGGGTATCACTTTATCCTTCAGAACCAGCGATTGGTGGAATGCCTCCCATTCGATTTGAGATTGCTGTTCGGCAGAAACAGTCTGTACCTGGACATGGTAGAACACCATCGAGAGAATCAATCCAACCAAGATGAGGATGGACCATTCTCTGTGTTGGCTTGGAAAACGTAGCCCATTTCGCGTTGTAGACATACAGCACCTCCTTGTCAAATTTGTAATCTGATTCTTCTCATTCTCCTTTTGTCATCCAATCTATTTCTCACAAATATAGTATACAATATTTCACATCCCCCATCAATTGCCCATCAATTGCCCTGGTAACCAGGGCAATCACATCTTATTTTTCAGGAAAACCACCAAAAATGATTAGAAATTAGGTCTTTTTGAATAAATTTCTCACTCTTTGCGGGTAACACAATTCTGTTTGAGTAGTAATAAGAGATGGATTTGGCTAAAAAGAATTCTTTTTGCCGTGAATCGACAGCCAAAACAGGTTTATCAATCAAACATATTAAGTCAATATGAAATATTATTGGCCATTATTTGAAATTCTCGAAATTTGTTTGAGTGATCTTTCTCGTTTAGATGCAATTGCCCTGAGTTTTTATGTAATTTTTGACTCCAGCTGTATTTTATCCATACATCCTTCTTATGGAAGCACAAAATTATCTTCCGCCACCTACAACTCTTTCCATAATGACTAGCCCGGCAATTGCATCACTGCCCCAACGATTAAAAATTGCGCCAGGTGATAAGTGAAAATGACCCAAAACCGGGATTTCGGAAGGCGGCGGTCGAGCTTTTCCAAGCCAATCATCCCGTCAGACAAGAAAAACAATATCCCTCCAACGCCAGCCATGACTGCAGCACGATCCGACCAGCCTGGTCGGGCAAGGCATAATAATGCGCTCATGCTCATGGCAAGGACCAACGCGCCATACCCCTTAAGATAAGGCAGAATCGCTTGATTAACGTTAGGCGATCCCGAAAACCTGTTTATCACCAAGTGAATTAGAATGACACCCACGAGGTAGGCTACTACCCCAACCACCAAAACCGGCAGTTTGACCATTGAGAGGTTAAAGCCCCAGATGTACATCAACTGAGTAATCGAAAAGGCGCCCATTCCCACCAAAAACCACCGTGTGCCTTTTGGAATCAGAAAAATATCGCCTAGCAAAGAAAAAACCAGGCCAAGCAAAAATGGCAACCTCGCCGGGGTGATCGGCACTCGCAAAACCATGAACAAAAGCAAGCCTAACAGCACCATGGGTTTGGTGATGTAATAAGGGATCAGTCGCTCCTGCCATGCCGAAATCCAGTTGATCAGGCTCACAAGTCCGATTCCAACGACTGGCATTGCTCTAATGACTTCCGCTATGCTAGCCACCCGCAAGACCGATCTGTTTCAGAAATGCCTGGTCGTTCTTCCAGTCCTTTTGGACTTTAACCACCAACTCAAGAAAGACTTTTTGCCCGGTAGCGCGTTCCAGTTCCTCGCGCGCCTTGGTGCCAATTTCGCGGATCATCTGGCCTTTTCTGCCGATCACAATTGGTTTCTGGCTCTCGCGTTCCACGTAAATTGTCGCGTCGATGTACAGTGTGCCATTCTCACGTTCTTTGTAAGATTCCACTTGTGTGGCAATTGAGTAGGGTATTTCATCCGTCAACATATCCATGCAGACTGCCCGGATCATCTCCGCTGCAATATCCCGCTCATAATCCTCCGTTATTTGCTCCTCAGGAAAATATTGCGGACCCCTTGGCAGCATTTCGACGATCTCATGCAGCATGGTTTTTACACCTGTCCCATCCAACGCGGAGATCTGCAGGGTGCGCGCGTTTGGCAGTTTCTCGCGGTATAACGCGGAAAGCTGAGCAAAACTGGTTCTGTTCAGGCGGTCAGCCTTGTTGAAAACGACCAACACAGGCGGTTGCGTTCTTGAAGCCTGGATTGCGTCCAGCAGTTTCTCATCCATCGGGTCAGCTGGATTGCTGGCGTCGACCAACAGCAATAACAGGTCCGAGTCGTTCAGTGCAAACTGGACTTCCGCATTGATCGATTTGGCAAGTTTATCCTTGGCATCCGTGAGACCAGGAGTGTCGACAAAAACGATTTGATATTCCTTGGTGGTAAGAATCCCCAACTGACGCCGGCGGGTGGTCTGCGGCTTGGCAGAGATGCCCGCAATCGGCTGCCCAAGGAGGCGATTGAGCAAGGTGCTCTTGCCCACGTTTGGTTTGCCGATCAGTGCTACAAACCCTGAGCGAAATTCTGTTTCTTGACTTTCTTCCATGTTCAACTCCCTTTGAGGCTAACCTTGCCTCCAATAATTTCATGTCCTTCATGCCGGAGAAGCCAGGTTTTAGTTTCGAGCCCTCCGGGTGCCGAGAAGCCGTGCAGTTTACGGTCTGACCCGATCACCCGATGGCAGGGTACCACAATCAACCAGGGATTGCTGCCCACTGCCGCTCCGACAGCTTGTGAGGCACCAGGTTTACCAACCAGTTTAGCTATCTCACCATAACTCATCAACTCACCAAACGGAACACCTGCGACAACCTGCAAGACTTCCCGCCGAAATCCCTCAATATTTCTCCATGCCAGCGGCAGTAAAAATCTATGTAATCTGCCATCAAAATAAGCCTGCAACTGCTGAACAGCTCCTTGAAGCACCGCGCTCGCGCTTTCTGCTGCTGGTTCAAGCTCGGTGAACAGATCAACTCGGGTCAATTCGCCTGCAAAGGCTTCTATCCGGAACCAGCCAACTGCTGTTTTAAGATTGGTTACGTCCATTTGGGTCACTTTCGCCTTGGTCGCAATATCGTAGGGTAATCGTAGGTCAATCGTCAAGCTATTTACTATTGTTTATTGTAATATAGAGTTCGAAAGGGCGACTTCTCTTCTTCTTCTCCTCCTTAAACACTAATGCCGTGGTCGGCGTCCACGGCATTAGCTGCTTTAAACGCCTAAGATCGTTTTTTCAGGTAGATTTGGACTAAAATCAATCTGATCTTTGATTAATAAGGAGACAGGATGGAACAAAGAGAAGTCTATTCACTTGATATCGCCGGTGTGCGGCGGGATCTACCTCTTTTCGAGGTCAAACCAGGCATGCGCATTGCCATCTTAAACATTCTCGGGGATGTGGAATTGGTGGATGCATGCGCGACCGCCCTTGCCACGAAACTTGCAGACAAACCGTTCGATGTCATCATCACGGCTGAAGCCAAGAGTATTCCGATTGCCCATGAGCTGGCAAAAGTTACCCAAAAACCTTACGTGGTCCTGCGCAAAGAGTACAAACCCTACATGGGCGAAGCCTTGAAAGCGGAGACACTTTCCATTACCACCGGTAAACCTCAGAACCTGTTCCTGGATGAAAAGGATATCAAACTATTGAAGGATAAGCAGATTTTGCTGCTGGATGATGTTATCAGCACTGGCTCCACCCTGCAGGGGATGCACCTCATCGCAGAAAAGGCCGGCGGTAAGGTAACCACTGAAGCAGCGATCCTGACAGAAGGCGATCGTGCGGAGTGGCGCCATGTCATTGCTCTGGGACATCTGCCAATCTTTTACAACTGAGTCGTGACGCTCATCCAGATCGGGCTTGAAAACAAGGTGGAAGGTCGCACTCTCGCCTGGGCGCTTGATTATCCAGGCGTGTTCACCTATGGTTCCGATGATGCCGAGGCTTTACTGCGCATGCCCCATGAGATGTTGAGGTTCGAAAACTGGCTTAACCTTCACACTGATCACCCGTGGGTGCACCTCGATGGATTGGATATGCATATCGACGAAACTTTCGAGGTCTTGCCGGTTTGGTTTGACGGAAGAATGCATGCAGTCTATTCATTTTTCCGGTCAGATTTGGTGCCGTTGAGCGAAGAGGATCTGCAGCAGGCTTTACTGATCTATAACTGGCAGCGTGAGGAGCTGCTGGCAGGCGTGGAAACGCTTCCCGCTGAGATCCTCAAACACAAATTTGAAGGCCAGCGCTGGACAATCGAAGGCATTCTGGAGCATATTGCCCGGGTGGAATCGTGGTATTTTTCCCGCCTTGGAATTGAGTTCCATAAGCCCGCTGAAAGTGGCGTTCCCATGAAATTGCTCGAGGTTAGCGCTGCAGAAACCAACCGCTGCCTGCCTGCGCTAATAGGCTTTGACCAAGTTTTTGAACGCCGTCAGGAAAAATGGAGCGCGCGTAAGCTTGTACGGCGATTACTCTGGCACCAGCGCGATCACATCGACCACATTCGCGATCTGGCGCTTCGTTAACTGCAGAAGTTAGGACAAAAAATCATACCCCCCGTATTAAACTAAAACAGCCGCCTCACCTGCGGCTGTTTTAGTTTCGATCAAAAAAGTGATTTGTCACAATCCGATCCTGTTCGTGCAATTTGAAAGGAGAGAAACAATATTAGCGCGAACAGTGACATATTAACCCGCGTTAGTTAACTCAATTTAAATGAAATGTAAGCAAATTGTTAAAATCCGTTTATATGTCCTTTAAACTGTTTAGACAAGTATGATTGTTTACACATTATCCGGCGCGATTATTTACAGGTTAAGGGCAGACACAGGGGTCTGCCCCTACGAAAGCTACCTTTCCCTCAAATACCAGATGTAGGGGTAACCCCCCGTGGTTACCCTATGGATTGATGCTCGATTGGCAGGCACGGGGGCTTGCCGCTACCACGATTCCCTCCGTGCCTAATTTTTTTAATCAAATTGCTCTCAGCTTTATTTCTATTTGGATGGACCAAGGACTATCCGTACGGTGGGGGTTTACTCCCACCGCAGCCAATCTGATAATTCAGCAAAGCGGTTGGACCAAGGACTATCCGTACGGTGGGGGTTTACTCCCATCGTAACCAGTCTGATAACCCAGCAAAGCGGATGGACCAAGGCCCATCCGTACGGTGGGGGCTTGCTCCCACCGCAACCAATCTGATAATTCAGCAAAGCGGATGGACCAAGGCCCATCCGTACAATGGGGGTTTACTCCCACCGCAACCAATCTGATAATTCAGCAAAGCGGATGGACCAAGGCCCATCCGTACGGTGGGGGTCATGATGCTGGGAGCGAAGCGAGCAGTACTTGCTCCCATCGCCCTGCCAACACAAAAACATTCTTTAATCTCCTGGATGTTTTTCCAGATTTCCTTCTATAATTAAGGGCGTCTCGGGACCTTTTATGCTATTATTAGGGCGGTCATCACGATGAAATTTTGGAAAAAGACACTCCCTTTTATACTGCTTAATATCCTCGTTTCAGCTGCAACAGTGCTGACGGTGCTCTTTTTCTGGCAGCAAAAGAACCCCCTCCCCAACGCGGAATCCACCCAGCCCATCATCACCCCCATCCAGGGCAGCCAATCTCCCGCCCTCACCACCCCGACCACACAGATCCTTGAAGGTCGATTACTCCGGATTGAGGGTGTTTTTGGCGCAGGCGAGTTACAGGTGGAATATATCCTGCTGCGCAACCCCAGCGACACAGCTGTAGACCTTGCCGGATGGCGGATCATCTCTGATGGTGGTCGGAATTACCGCTTCCCTAACTTAACTCTCTACCCCAAAGGTGCTGTCAATATCTATTCCGGTCCAGGCACCGACACAGTCACTGAGCTGCATTGGAATTCAGATACAGCTTTATGGGCGAGCGGCGACGTGCTGACCTTGTTTGACAGCCAGGGGAATGAACACACACAATTCACGGTACCTTAGAGGATACACACTATGACTCAGGCACTTTACCGCACCTGGCGACCCGCCCTTTGGGATGAGGTTGTTGGACAGGATCACATCGTTCAGACTCTCAAAAATGCGATCGCGACTGACCGCGTCGGGCATGCTTACCTCTTTGCCGGACCCAGAGGTACTGGCAAGACCACGAGCGCTCGTCTGCTGGCAAAAGGGGTCAACTGTCTGGAGGACTCGCTCGAAAAACGTCCCTGCAACCACTGCGCGAACTGCGTTGCGGTCAATGAAGGTCGTTTCCTGGACTTGATCGAGATTGACGCCGCCTCCAATACGAGCGTGGATGACATTCGCGAGCTGCGCGACAAGATCAATTTCACTCCCTCGCAGGGTCGCTTCAAGGTCTACATCATCGATGAAGTTCACATGCTTTCCACTTCGGCGTTTAATGCCCTGTTAAAAACACTGGAAGAGCCCCCATCCCATGTGATCTTTATTCTTTGCACGACCGAAATCCACAAAATCCCTGCCACAGTGCTCTCCCGCTGCCAGCGTCACGAATTCCGGCGCATTCCGGTTCCGGTCATCGTTCAGAAACTCAAGGAATTATGCAAGCAGGAAAAAATCAAGATCGATGACGATGCGCTGACCCTCATCGCCCGCCAGGCTACTGGTTCCATGCGGGACGCAATTTCATTGGTGGATCAACTTTCCTCTATTTCGAAGAAAATCACGCTCTCAATTGCCCAGGATGTCTTGGGAACTGCCACGAGTCAATCCGTGATCGACCTCATGGAGGCCAGCCTGGCTGGTTCCAGCGGCAAAGGACTCGAGATCATTCACCAGGCACTCGATAGTGGCGCTGACCCGCGCCAGTATGCCCGCCAGGTGGTGGATTACCTGCGGGACTTGCTGGTCATCAAGATGGAAGCTGGCAAACAACTTGAACTCACCCCCGAGGTACGCGCCACCATGGAAGACCACGCTGCCCGTTTCGGCATGAATCGTCTGGTCAGCATGATCACTGCGTTTACCAACGCAGCCGTCGAGCTTAAAGCTAACTGGCACCCGGGGCTCGGACTCGAGCTCGCCTACGCAGAAGCCCTGTCACCTGAAGTTTTGCCCGCACCCAATGTGACCCCTCAACCCGAGCCCGAGCAATCCCAGCCAAAGTCTAATCCTAAAGAAAAGGCGAACACAACTGCTGCTGGGTCTGCGCCCAAACCTGCGGAAGTGGAACGCCCCACACCGATCACGGGTCCCCTGACATTGGACCTGGTGCAGGAGCACTGGGAATCGCTGAAACGCGCTGTGAGAACGCGCAACTCCATCACCAGTGCGCTCTTGAATTCCTCCCGTTTGGTTGACGTGGACGGCAATACGGTTATTATCAATTTCAGCAGCAACCTGCTGCGGGACAATATGGCCCAAGAACAAAATTCGCGCTTGGTTTGCTCGGTGATGTCTAAGTACTTTGGCCAGGATGTGCGGCTGATTTGTACCACTGGCGAGCAAGATGCCATCCCGCGCTCAAGCGCAAATGGCGGTTTGCAGCAGGTGGAAGAAACATTGAAGAAATTAGGCGGTCAACTCCGCGAAATTCCCACTGAATACTCTGAAAAGGATGAATAATGGCAAAAGGATTTAACGCACGCCCCAGCGCATCTGGCGGCAACATGATGTCCCAACTGGCTAAATTGCAAGAGCAGATGGCCCAGGCTCAGGCAGAAATCGCAAATGAGACGGTCACCGAGACTTCCGGCGGCGGCGCAGTGTCGGTGACGATGACCGGCGACCAGCAATGCAAAGCCATCAAAGTTGATCCCGATCTGCTGACGGATGGAGATGCAGAAATGCTCGAAGACATGCTCCTGACAGCGGTCAACAAGGCACTCGAAAGCTCACGTAAGTTATCGGAAGAGAAAATGGCGCCCTTTACCAATCTGCTCTCCGGTTTTGGCATGGGTCGATAGCAAACATGCGCACCATCCCTGGTCCAGTTCAAAACTTGATCGACGCTTTCGCGCGCCTTCCTGGCATTGGACCCAAAACCGCTTCCCGTCTGACCTTTTTCCTGCTAAAAGCGCCAGCAGAAATCTCGCTGAACCTGGCTCAAGCGCTCGAAGCAATGCGGGCTGAAACCTCTTTCTGCTCGGAGTGCTTCAATATCACCCTGGCAGGCGAGGAAAAATGCGATATTTGCTCCTCCAGCACGCGCGACCAGGAATTGATCTGCGTGGTGGAAGAACCTTTGGACGTGCTGGCAATCGAACGCACAGGTGCCTTCCAGGGGAAATATCACGTCTTGCAGGGAGTGCTCTCGCCTATTGAAGGTATCGGACCAGACCAGATCAAGATTTTTCCCTTGTTGGAGCGCTTAAAGAACAGCCAGGTCCGCGAGGTGATCATCGCCACCAATCCCTCGATGGAAGGGGATGCGACTGCCCTCTACTTGCAGCAGCGCATCACTCCGCTGGGCATCAAGGTCAGCCGCTTGGCCAGAGGACTTCCGGTTGGTGGAGATATTGAGTACGCAGACCAAAGTACCCTCCAACGAGCCCTGTCCTACCGGCAAGAGATGGAGTAATTGGTTAAACCTGGTACTGGAACGTGAATAGATTAGTTCTGTACTGATCGGGGATTCATAGCCTTGATCTAATAAAATTGTGATGTAGGGTCGAGGCCTGCCTCGACCTAATCATGACGAGGAAAAGGCAGGCCTTTTCCCTACGACGACCGTGAATCAAACCAACCTCGTCGGGTTGACGACCGTGCGAAGCCTCCTCTTGCGGGATGCCTTGACCTAATAAAATTGTGATGTAGGGTCGAGGCGGGCCTCGACCAAATCATGACGAGGAAAAGGCCTGCCTGTTCCCTACGACGAACGTGTATCAAACAAACCTTGTAGTGTCGATGGCATGCCTCGACCGAAACGGGTAACCACGGGGGGTTACCCCTACGAGATATTCATGCGGCCGTAGGGTTGATGGCGTGCAAAGCCTCCCCCTGCGGGATGACTTGACCTAACAAAATTGTGATGTAGGGTCGAGGCCCGCCTCGACCAAATCATGACGAGGAAAAGGCATGCCTGTTCCCTACGACGACCGTGTATCAAACAAACCTCGTAGTGTCGATGGCATGCCTCGACCGAAACGGGTAACCGCGGGGGGTTACCCCTACGAGATATTCATGCGGCCGTAGGGTTGATGGCGTGCAAAGCCTCCCCCTGCGGGATACCTCAACCAAGAAGCTGGGGAACAAGCAGGCCTGTTCCCTCCGATGATCTTATGGACAGACCCCCTGTGTCTGCCCGGGTGTACACAGATGGTCAACTCGCTGGAGACCTGACGGTCAAAGGCCTTGTACGGCCTGGTGGAGCCTTCCCTTGGGGGAAGGGGAACCGCTTGCGGTGGATGAGGGCTCATTGCGCTCATTTCTCACTCTCATCCGAGCTTTAGCGGAGGGAGTAAACTCCCTCCGTACGGACAACCCCTTGGCACGGATGGGCTCGCGTGCCCGCGAAGCAGGGTATTAGTCCATCCGGAGAAACAGTGTATTAGTTCATCCGCCATTGTTGCTTATCGACGTATTAGTACTGGGTGACCTTTCGGTCAAAATCCCGCATGCGGTGAGGACACCGGCGCGTTCACTGTCATCAGCCTGTCTTCAGCCGTGTCATCAGCCGATTTCTGTCCATTGTTATCAGGTATAATTTTTTAGTTAATCATACTATTTTGGAGTTATCTTATGTATCTAACCGGCAACCAGGTTCGTCAATCTTTCCTCGACTTTTTTGCTCAGCGCGGGCATACCGTTGTGCCCAGTGCCTCGCTCGTTCCAGGTGGTGACAGTACTCTGCTTTTCACCAACGCCGGTATGGTGCAATTTAAAGACGTATTCCTGGGCACCGAAACCCGCCCCTACACCCGCGCAGTGGACTCCCAGAAATGCTTGCGCGTTTCGGGGAAGCACAACGACCTCGACACTGTAGGACGCGACAACACCCATCATACTTTTTTTGAAATGTTGGGTAACTGGTCATTTGGGGATTATTACAAGCAGGAAGCTATCAGTTGGAGTTGGGAGCTGCTCACCAAAGTTTGGGGTCTCGACCCTCAACGGCTATACGCAACTTACTTCGTGGACGATCAGGGCGACCTGCCTACCGATGTGGAAGCCCGTGACGTCTGGCTGGCACAGCCCGGTTTTGTTGCCTCGCATCTCATTAGCGGTGGACGCAAAGATAACTTCTGGGAAATGGCTGAGACCGGTCCCTGCGGTCCCTGCACCGAGATCCATTACGACTTTGGCCCGGATTTCTGCAATATGCAGCAAGTGCCAGGGCATGTGTGTGAAGTCAATGGCGACTGCTCCCGAATCGTCGAGATCTGGAACAACGTTTTTATCCAATACAACCGCACCTCCCCCACCGACTTCCAGCCCCTGCCAAAACGGCATGTGGATACTGGTATGGGCTTTGAACGCATCGTTTCGATCATCCAGGGCGTCCGCGGTAATTATGAAACCGACCTGTTAAAACCCCTTCTGGATGAAACCCAACGGCTCGCCGGTCAGAGCGACGCGGAACGCGCCGCCAATCTGACGCCCTACCGGGTGATCGCCGACCATGTGCGGGCAGCCGCTTTTCTGATCGCTGACGGCGTTATTCCCGGCAACATCGGACGCAACTACGTCTGTCGGATGATCATCCGGCGTGCCGCCCGTTTCGCCCGCAAATTGAACCTAACCGAGCCATTCATGGCGCACGTGGCAAGGCTTGTGATTGAAAATTACCAGGCTGCCTACCCGGAACTGAAGGCAAACGCTAATTTGATTTACGAAACGCTCACCTCTGAGGAAAAACGTTTCGCTGAAACGCTCGATGCTGGTTTTGCTGAACTGGAAAACCAGGTTGCGCGGCTGAAATCCAACGCTGAAAGCCAGCTTGACGGTAAAACCGCCTTCAACCTCTACTCCACCCACGGCTTCCCGCTCGAGATTACGCGCGATATCCTCGAAGAGGATGGGCTCACCGTGGACGAAAAAGGCTTTTTCGAGGCGATGGAAGCGCATCGGCTTGCTTCCGGCAAAGGGCAGGCTTTTGGAAATATGAATGGTGATAATACCGAATTCTACGCCGCCGTTTTGAGTGACTTGCAAACCCAAGGAAAACTGCCCAAGGACTGCGTCCGTTATGACCCCTACTCATCTTTCACGACTGAATCCAAGTTAGTTGCCATCCTGCGGGATGGAGAGCTGGTTCAGACAGCCCAAGTTGGGGAGGAGGTTGAACTGATCCTCACCGACAGCCCCCTCTATATTGAATCCGGTGGACAGGTGGGGGATACAGGCAAAGTGACATCCGCTGAAAATCCTGCCTGGGAGGTCAATGTTTCTTCCAGCCGCAAACCCGTCTCTGGACTGATTGTCCATTCTGGAGTTGTCAGCCAGGGCACACCCAACGTGGATAGCCCTGTTTTGATCAGTGTGGACGTTGCTTCACGCCGCGCCACCATGCGCAACCACACCGGCACGCACCTGCTGCATGCCGTGCTGCGCCAGGTTCTGGGAGAAAAGGTGCACCAATCTGGTTCAGCGGTGGACCCTGAACGCTTGCGTTTCGACTTCAACTTCCCACGCGCTCTCTACAGCGACGAGTTACTCCGGATCGAATCCCTGGTCAACCACTACATCGCCGAGGAGTACCCGGTTAATAAGCGCGTCAAAACCCTCGAGGAAGCCAAAGCAGATGGCGCCATGGCGCTATTCGGTGAAAAATACGGCAGCGAGGTGCGCACGGTCGAAATTGCCGACCAACGCGGACGCGTTTCATACGAACTCTGCGGCGGCACGCACCTCGACAATACCGCTGAAATCGGTTCCTTCTATATCACCAGCGAGTCGAGTGTGGCTGCTGGAATTCGCCGTATTGAAGCTGTGACCGGCGAAAAAGCGTATGCCTGGGCTCGCGAACGCTTAAATCTGCTCAACGAGGCAGCAGCTTTTCTTGAAACCAGTCCGTTCGAGCTGCTCTCAAAAACGGAAATGCTCGAGACCAGGCTCAAGGAACTTGATAAAGAACTTGACCTTTTGCGCGCGCAAGGAGCCCAGGCAGAGTTCAGCAAGAAATTGCAGAATATCCAACAGGTTGCGGGCGTACCCGTGCTTAGCGCCATTATCCCTAACGCGGATGCGGATGCCCTGCGCAGCCTGACAGATCAGTTCCGCCAGCAATATCCCTCCGGCGTGGTTGTTTTGGGCACCGTCAGCCATGATAAACCCATGTTGATTGCAGCAGTCACCCCCGACTTGATCGCCCGCGGCATTAAAGCTGGCGACCTGATCAAACGCGTTGCTGCGGTGGTTGGCGGCGGCGGTGGCGGCCGACCAGATATGGCCCAGGCAGGTGGCAAAGATCCGGACAAGCTTTCTGAAGCGCTTGATCAGGTTTCTGTCTATATTCGAGAGAATCTGAAGTAAGCCATGTCGCAGGATATCACCCCTCTCCGCCAGCAATACCTGGATATAAAAAAACAATATCCGGATACGATTGTCTTTTTCCGGTTGGGTGATTTTTACGAAACATTTGACGATGACGCCAAGACCACAGCTGAAGCGCTGGATATCGTCCTGACATCCCGCCCGGTGGCAAAAGGTGTACGCGTACCGATGGCTGGGATCCCTTTCCACGCTGTCGATAACTACATCGGCAGGCTGATCGAAAAAGGCCATCATGTTGCAATCTGCGAACAAGTTGGCGACCAGCCTGATAAGGGTCTTTTCCCGCGTGAAGTTGTGCGCGTGGTCACCCCTGGCACGGTTGTGGAGCCCAACCTGCTCCCCTCCGGGCGCAACAATTACCTTGCCTGTGTCTTTTCCCAGCAAAACGGCGCAGGTTTGGCGTACGTGGACGTGTCCACGGGAGAATTTGCTGCCACAGAGCTGACCGATCAGGATGTCTTCGTTCAACTGCGAGCCGAGCTCAAACGCCTTTCTCCTGCGGAAGTGCTGGTTTCGGATGCGGTCAGTCAGCCAGAGGACATTCAGGGCAGCCAGACCATCATCCCCAACTGGTATTTTGAAACAGGCCGAGCCCAGGAACTCATCAAAAGCCGCTTCGGGGTCAGCAGTTTGGAAGGATTGGGGCTAAAATCCATGCCCTTGGCAGTGCGGGCGGTTGGCGCTCTCCTGAAGTATCTGCAGGAAACCCAAAAAGGTCTGGCGGAAGTTCAGTTCAACTTCAGCACCTATAGCCTGAATGATTTCATGGTCCTGGATGCGGAAACCCGCCGCAACCTCGAGCTAACCGAGACCCTGCGCGACAACAAGCCTGAAGGATCGCTGCTGGGTGTGCTTGACCGAACCAAAACCCCGATGGGCAAGCGGATGTTGCGGGCTTGGGTCAACAAACCGCTGCTCGATCTGGATCAAATCAATGCGCGATTGGATGCAGTTGAATTCTTTTACAAAAATGGTGTCCTGCGTCAGAACCTGGAGCTACTGCTTGCGGAACTTCATGACATTGAACGCATTGTGCTGCGGCTCAACAATGGCAGTGCCCGCCCGGGAGACCTGGTGGCACTGCGAGAAGACCTGGACACGATTCCGCGTTTGAAGGCGCTTCTGCCTGCCAATGAACCAGCCCTCCAGTCACTGCTCAGTGCCATTGGGAATTTCGATTACCAGCGGGAATTGCTTGAGAAAGCCATCACCGAAGACCCGCCAGCCACAACTGCCAATATTGGCATCATCCAGCCCGGATTTTCAACCGAGCTCGATGCCATCCTTGCCAGCTCAAAACATGCCCGTGAATGGATTGCCGGGCTCGAAAGCGCAGAACGCCAGCGCACGGGAATTAAAACTCTGAAAGTTGGCTTCAACAAGGTTTTTGGATATTACATCGAGATCTCGCGCGGCATGGCGGACCAGGCACCCGAAAAGTACATCCGCAAGCAGACTTTGGTTAACAATGAGCGCTTCATCACGCCCGAACTGAAGGAATATGAATCACTGGTTTTGAATGCTGAGACGCAAATTCACGAAGTGGAACTGCGCGTCTACAAACAAGTGTGCGCCCAACTGGCGTCCAGCTCAACCGAACTCCTCAACGCCGCCCGCGCGATCGCCAGCCTGGACTGCCTGCTTTCTTTTGGCAGTGTTGCAGCCCTCAACAAATACACCCGACCCCAACTCAACGCTGAGAAAGGTCTGAATATCATCGCTGGACGTCATCCAGTGGTCGAGCGCATCCGCAGCGAAACCCGATACATTCCCAACGACGTGGCCTTTGAAGATGGCGAGATCGTGCGACTCATCACTGGTCCCAACATGAGTGGCAAATCAACTTACCTGCGCCAGGTGGTTCTGATTGTGTTGATGGCGCAAATCGGCAGTTTTGTGCCTGCCGACCAGGCGGAAATCGGGTTGGTGGATAGGGTCTTCACCCGGATTGGGGCACAGGACGCAATCCACCAGGGGCAGTCGACCTTTATGGTGGAAATGCTCGAAACCGCTAATATCCTTAACAATGCCTCCCCGCGCAGTCTCGTAATCCTGGATGAAATCGGTCGTGGAACCAGCACCTACGACGGGCTCTCGATCGCCTGGGCAATTGTTGAGCACCTCCACAGCCATCCAAAACTCAAGCCTCTGACCCTCTTTGCGACGCATTACCATGAGCTGACCGAACTGGCAGACCTCTACCCGGGAGTGCGCAACTACAATGTCGCGGTTTCAGAAGCGGATGGCACGGTCGTCTTTCTGCACAAGATCGTTCCCGGCGCGGCTGATCGCTCTTACGGCATCCATGTGGCGCATATGGCTGGTCTGCCTTCCTCCGTAATTAGCCGTGCAAACGAGATCCTCAAGCAGCTCGAGCAGTCATCCGGAACCACTTTGCCAGCTGCCTCCGCCACGCAGGACCAGCTGCGCCTTTTCCCGGAGAACAATCCGATGATCGAGGCTTTTAAGAACCTCGACCTGGAGACCCTTTCCCCCATCCAGGCGCTGAACTTGCTCTACGAGTGGAAGAGAAAGTATTTTCCGAAAGAAGAGTAAGCCATAGATAGAAATTGGTAGGGTGGGTTGATGTCAGCGGGTTTCAATCTGAAAACATCTGGCTATAATCAACCCACATAATGGCACATTGGATGGTTTGACGGTGGGTTGGCTATTTACATAGGGTTTAATTAATGGCACTTTTCGACGCCAACCCACCCTGTCCGATCCAGAGACCAGCACAAACAACACCGTCATCGCGAGCAGTAGTTGCGCCTGTGCCCGCGAAGCAGGGTATGGCGATCTGTCTTTTCCATCTCATTTGCCAGAGACCTTCGGTCAATTCGCGTGATTAGGCCAGTCGCTGAATCCGCCTAAGAAGATATCCGCGGAGGGAGTAAAACCCCCTCCGTACGGCTGGGCTTCAGTCCAGCCGCTGAGTCCGCTTTGTGACAGATTTCCTGTCATCGCGAGGAACGAAGCGGCATAGCAATCAGCTCGATACTTTTACATATAAAAACGACATCTTAGTAGGGTGGATTGGCGTCAGAGTATCTCGCCCTGCCTGAACATCGAAATAGCCAACCCACCAAAACAGCAATCTTCCTTGCATACAGCGTTGATGAATCAATTTGCTTGTGCTTAGGTGGGTAGGCTACAACTCGGTGTGCTCCTGCATATGCTTCATGACGCCAACCCACCCTTGCTCTTTGAGTCAACCCACCCTTGGTTGCTCTATGAGTGCTCATTCACCGTCCAGCCATCCAGGCTGACCATTGAGAAAGGCTTGCCCGGTCATGGGCTTTTTGCCTTCCGGCTGCAGGCTGTCCAAAACCAGAAAACTTTCGCTTGTGCCGATTGCCGGTAGTCCATTGACCACATATCTCTCGCCGGGCTCGCTGGCAAAACTGTCGTGCACGTGTGCCTCGAGCACCTTCACCCGCTTGCCGTCCAGGGTAAAATATGTGCCCGGCCAGGGATGAAACGCGCGCACCTTGCGATCCAGTTCGAGGGCAGGTTTTGAGAAATCGAGTTCGGCTTCCTCTTTCTTTAGCATTGGAGCATACGTCTGATTAGTTCCATCCTGCGGCAAAGGCGCAAGCATACCGCTCAGATAGGAGGGCAGCACTTCGATTAATGCCTGTGCTCCCAGGAAAGCCAGTTGATGCGAAAGTTCTTCCGCGTTGGTCCGCGGACGGATGGGCACTCTGCGCTGCGCCAGGATCGGCCCGGTATCAAGCCCTTCATTCATCAGCATGATGGTCACACCGGTTTCATTATCGCCCGCGGCAATCGCTGCCTGGATTGGAGAGGCACCGCGCCACCTTGGGAGCAGTGAAGCGTGTACATTCACACACCCCTTTGCAGGCATCTCGAGCACCATCTTCGGCAGAATTTGCCCAAAAGCTGCAACCACGATCAGATCCGGCTTATACTGCGCCAGCTCAGTCACAGCGCTGAGTTTCTTGAGAGACACCGGTTGTAAAACGGGTAAGCCGAGCTCCAACGCGCGTTGCTTCACCGCGGAAGGCATCAGCGTTCGCCCTCGGCCGGCAGGACGGTCCGGCTGGGTAACGACCGCAACCAGTCCATACTTATCGTACAATGCTTCCAGGCTGGGTATGGCAAATTCAGGCGATCCCATAAAGACAATTCGTTCATTCATGGCAGCGATTCTAACACAGGCCTCCGTGTCATTTGCGCTTTTATTCCCAAAGATTTACCATCTCATTTCATGACAGAATTTCCACTTTGTGTTAAGCTTAAGCATATCTGAAAAGAGGTGAATTATGACTGACTCTCAAGATTTCGTGAATGTTGACCCAGGCGATGTCAAGCCTGCAACCGAGCCAAAAGCGTCTCAACCACTTTTGTCGACAAGCGAAGAAAATACGCTGGCGATGATTGCCCATCTATCCATCCTGCTCAACCTGGTTACTGGCGTTCTGGGATTGGTGGCTGCGCTGGTAATTTATCTTGCCTACAAAGACCGCTCACGCTATGTGGCGTACCAGAGCCTTCAGGCGATTATTTTCCAACTGGTGTACTTCTTTGGGGCTGCCATCCTGGCTGGTGTTGTTGCTCTTGTTTCCACCCCACTGGTTCTCGTCTGCATCGGTCTTTTTGGTCTGGTACTGGCACTCCTCCTGGCACTTGTTCCGATAGGCGCGCTCATCTACGGTATCGTCGCTGCAGTGGAAACCAATCATGGTCGTGATTTCCAGTATTGGTTGGTTGGGCAGTGGGTCCGCAAAACATACGTAGGCTGATCAGCAAGCTCTTCAGGAAGGAAACCCTGATGGATCCTTCATCACATTCAACATCCAAAGACGGGATCACCGTTTATGGCGTGAAATGGTGCCCGGATTGCAGGCGAACCAAGGCAGTCTTCGAAGAAGAAAGCGTTCCTTACGTCTGGATCGATATCGATGAAAATAAGGTAGGAGAAAAGTTTGTCCTGACTACAAACCGTGGCAAACGCAGCGTGCCAACGATCATTTTTCCGGATGGTTCCATGCTGGTGGAGCCTGATTCAGGCCGCCTCCGCCAGACTTTAGAGGCTTACAAAACCAAAACTAATGCCTAAGCGCTCAACCGCCGGCGTGCTTTTTTTGCCAGCACAGCAATGCTAACAGAAAGCGCGCCAGCAAACAAAACCCCAAAACTCGCGACGAGGATCGCCCCTAAAGACCGGCGCAATTCGAAAATCCGCGAGTTTTTGAGTTGATCCCTCAAGGATTTCACGTAAGTGTGGCGCGGTCGATGGTGCCCCAATATTTGGGAAAACCGTTCTTCCAACTTTTGGAGGTCATAATCTCTAAGAAAATTTTTATCGTTCATTTCACATCATTTAACGCAATTGTCTTTCTTTAGATACGCGGGTTTTCCAACTCTTTTACCCGATCGCGCAGTTCAAGCAGAGTTCGGTGATAAAGGCTCTTTATCGCGCCTTCTGTCTTGCCAAAAATGAAACTGATCTCCTGATTTGTCAAGTTTTCCACGAATTTGAGCAGCAACAACTCTCTTTTTTGCGGGCTGAGATCGTTTATGATGCCCAGCAGGAAGTCGCTCTCCTGAATTTGTTGCATTCTCAATTCAGGGGTAGGATGTTTGCTTGTATCCGGCAAGGTGAGATTTTCAATGGATATTTCTCTTGTACGCAGCCCGTCGCGATGGTAATTAGCAACCAGATTGTGCGCAATACGGTAAAGCCAGGCGGAAAAGGGCAAGCCCATATGCTTATAACCACCGATGCTTTTTAATGCCTTAAAAAAGACTTTGGAGGTTAAATCTTCCGCATCATTGGTATTGCCTACCCGAAAATAAATATAGTTGTAGATCCGTTCAACATAACGCTCGTATAAGACGCCGAAGGCTTCAGGATCTGTTCGGGCAAGATTGATCAGGGTTACTTCATCGATATCTTCAAACAAATTTACCTTCCAGGGTCTGATTATATACCATGTTTTATGCCCTGTTTTAACGGTCAAGGCTCCCGCTTTGGGGTACAATAAAAACAATGGGACACTATGGCACATCATTGAAAATAATTTGCGCCAGCCGTATTTTGATTCCTGCGTTTTATGCTCCAATCAACCCTATCTTTACATTTTCAGAACAGGCTTTAACCAGACTGTTTCTGCAAATCCCAACCTCCGATAAAAAGGAATTAAACCATGAGTGATTTTCTGTTCAAGAAAGATGTGGATATTTATGATCCCAACGTCAGTGGACTGGTGGAATTCGAAGCCGAACGCCAGGCACGCCGTCTGATCATGATCCCGAGTGAAAGCATTGCCCCCAAGGCTGTACGTGACCTGCTGGCTTCACCCTTCACCAATATCTATGCCGAAGGCTATCCCCGCCCTGAAACCCGCTACCAGGACGAAGAAACCATCATGGATTATGCCTACCAACTTGGGCGCTATCGCCGCCACAGTGACCCCCGGTACTACAAGGGAGTTGAATACGTGGACATGGTGGAAGCACTCGCTCGCAGGCGTGCTGCGGAGCTCTTCGCCGCCAATGACCTGAACGCGGACGATCTCTGGGTGAACGTCCAACCGCTTTCCGGTGCCCCTGCCAACACGGCTGTTTACACCGCCCTCATCCAACCTGGCGACCCCATCCTGGGTATGGATCTCCTGGTTGGTGGTCACCTGACCCATGGCTCACCAGTAAATCGCTCAGGATTGTTTTACAATGCCTTCCACTATTCCGTGGATCCCAAAACTGAACTCCTGGATTACGACAAAATCATGGAGCAGGCAAAAGCTTGCAAGCCCAAGATCATCGTGGCAGGCTACACTTCATATCCATGGATCCCGGACTGGCAAAAGTTCCGCGAGATTGCGGATGAAGTCGGCGCATGGCTGCTGGCAGATGTTTCACACATTGCCGGGCTGATTGCCGCGAAGGTGGTGCCCTCGCCGATCGGTATTGCCGATATCGTCAGTTTCACAACACATAAGACGCTCTGTGGTCCTCGCGGCGCTGTGCTGATCGCCCATGATCGCGAGCTTGGTGAACAGATCGATAAAGCTGTTTTCCCGGGTGAACAAGGCGGTCCTCACGTTAACACAATTGCCGCAATGGCACTGACCTTCAAACTCGCCAGGACAGAGCAGTTTATTGAGCTGCAAAAACAGACCCTGCGTAATGCCGCTGCGCTGGCAAACCACTTCAAAGAACTGGGTGTACGCGTTCCTTACGGCGGTACAAACAGCCACATGTGCCTGGTGGACTGCAAGTCATATAAAAGTTCGAATGGCATCCCGCTCAATGGCGACATGGGCGCCAGAATTCTCGACCTGGTCGGGATAGTGGTCAATCGCAACACCATCCCCGGTGATCGTTCAGCCTTAAGCTCCACGGGTATCCGCATGGGCGCCACCTGGCTGACCCAGCGCGGCTTTGTTGAGAAAGATTTCGCCAAAATTGCAGATCTGATCCACGAAGTCTTCAGCGCAACCTATCCCTATCACATGATTGGTCATTCCGGGAAGATCACCCGTGCCAAAGTTGATTTTTCTACGCTCGGCAAAGTGAACACGGACGTCCGTGTCATGGCAGATGGAAAACCAGCTATGGATGACATTCACCAGCGCCATGGCTATCCCCACTATTTCTACAACGAGGATCATCCCCGCCAGGGCATTGGCGCTCTGATGGTCACTGGCGAGAATGTGCGTGCATTCCTCAACTACACCATGACCAGCGACGTCGAAGCCCTCGAACCTGGTGCTTCGCAGCTGACCATGATGCATACCACGAATGGTGATATTGAAGGCATTCTGACCTGTAACGAATGCAAGCGATTCACTTTGACTGTACCAGCGGAAAAACTCGGGCTGGCAGGCAGCTGGCTGGTGGGGCTTTCGAGCGCTTTTATTTACTATGATCCTGACCTTACTCAGAGGATTCCAGGACCTATTTCAATCCTGAAAGCTGATCCAGTCTGGGTAAAACCTGAAAACGAGAGGGTCGACCTGCGCAAGCCGTATTTCATCGGCATGCCTACAGATGTAAGTCTCCCGGGATTGCCTGAATTTACCTGGGTGGAGCCTGAAGAAGAGGGCTTGAAACACACACCTTTGTATGAAACCCATGTGGCGATGGGAGCAAAAATGAGCGGCTTTGCTGGCTGGGAGATGCCGCTGTGGTACTCTTCCGTTCTGCAGGAACACCTCGCCACTCGCAAAGCGGCCGGGTTGTTTGATGTCACGCACATGGGTGTCTTCCAGGCTGAAGGACCAGATGCCGCGGTATTCCTGGATGTAGTCTGTGGTAACGACATACTATCACTTAAGATAGGTGACTCGCTTTATACCCATTTCATGGATCCACATGCCAACGTGATTGATGACCTGCTGGTTTACCGCCGCGACACGGACAAGTACCTCGTAGTTGTCAACGCCGCCAACGAAGCCAAGGATTGGGCGTGGCTGAATGCCGTCCGTAACGGTGAAGTCATGGTGGATCCGGACCGTC
>Ga0116184_10001424_pt1 | contig 23087 bp, 15 predicted proteins | sample AD_JPNNA5_MetaG_FD_89886 | JGI IMG/M metagenome (GOLD analysis project Ga0116184, IMG submission 89886) | Active sludge microbial communities of municipal wastewater-treating anaerobic digesters from Japan - AD_JPNNA5_MetaG | ecosystem: Engineered > Bioreactor > Anaerobic > Digestate | place... | reverse complement strand
GGAGGGGATTTTTCCGAACCTGTGACTTCTCATACAAAGCGATTCGTGCGCTGCCTGTGGGCGCTTGACCGCGATCTTGCCAACTCGCGCCATTATCCGTCGATCAGCTGGATAGACAGCTATTCGGAATATATAGATGATATAAAGGATTGGTGGCATGCCAACGTAGATAAAGAATGGCAGGATCTGCGCCTTGTCATCATGGAGCTTTTGCAGAAGGAGCAGCGCCTTCAGCAGGTGGTGAAGCTTGTCGGACCGGATGTGCTTCCGGTTACCCAGCGCCTTGTGCTTGATGTGTGCGCCCTTTTTAAGAACGGATTCCTCCAGCAGGTTTCGTATGATGCGGTCGATACGTATTCGTCTGCGCGCAAGCAATTCCTCATGCTCAAGGCGATCGTTACCTTCTATCGCAAGTCCGAAGAGCTCGTGAAGAAGGGAATCGGCATAGCCGAACTGCGGCAGCTGCCCGTCTATGAGGAGTTGGCGCGCATGAAGCAGAGATATACCGAGAATGACCTCGATAAGCTCGAAAGGCTTTCGCAGAAAGTCGAAGAGGCTCTTACGGAAATAGAGCTATAGAAAAAGGGGCATGTATGCATAAAGGCAGCAGTTTACGGGAATATTCGGGGCTCGATGAGGTCGTGGGCCCGATATTCATCATCCGCAATATCCATAACGTCGGATATAACGAGGTCGTCGAGGTCGTCGATAAAGACGGCAAGGTCAAGCTCGGCGTTACCCTCGAGGTGGGCAAGGGAATGGCGGTCGTCCAGGTCCTCGGCGGCACGAGCGGCCTGTCTCTGAAGAATGCGCGCGTCAGGTTCAAGGAGGAGCCGTTGCGCGTGGGCGTTTCGGAAGAGCTTCTGGGCAGGGTTTTCGACGGCCTGGGCAATCCGATAGACGGAATGCCGCGGCCGCTCTCCGAGCATGCCCTTGACGTCAACGGCCTTGCTATAAACCCGACCGCGCGTGATTATCCAAAGAACATAATCGAAACGGGTATTTCCTCGATCGACGTCATGAACACTCTGGTGCGCGGGCAGAAGCTTCCGGTGTTTTCCGGCAGCGGCCTGCCTCATGACCTGATCGCAACCCAGATCGCGCGCCAGGCCAGGGTCAAGGGCGAGAATTTCTGCGTCGTGTTCGCGGCAATGGGCGTCAAATATGACACGGCGCGTTTTTTCATCAAAAGCTTTGAGGAATCGGGTGTGCTGGACCGCGTTGCCATTTTCTTAAGCCTTGCGGATTCTCCGTCGATCGCGCGGTTGTTCACCCCTCGTTTTGCGCTCACGTGCGCCGAATTCCTCGCATTCGAGAAAAATATGCACGTGCTTGTCATAATGACGGATATGTCGAACTATTGCGAGGCGCTGCGCGAGCTTTCGACGATAAGGGGCGAGATCCCCGCGCGCAAGGGTTACCCCGGATATCTTTACAGCGACCTAGCAAGCCTCTATGAGCGGGCCGGCATGATCAAGGGAGTGAACGGTTCCATCACGCAGCTGCCGATTCTGACCATGCCCAACGACGATATCACTCATCCTATCCCGGACCTGACCGGCTACATCACCGAGGGCCAGATTGTGCTCGAGCGCGAACTGCATGCGCGCGGCATTTATCCCCCGGTTGCGGGGCTACCGTCGTTATCGCGCCTGATGAAGGATAACATAGGCCGCGGCCTGACCCGCGACGATCACCCGTCCTTATCGAGCCAGCTGTTCATGTTCTACGCTCATGTCAAGGATATCCGGGCGCTTGCGTCCATCATAGGAGAGGAAGAGCTTTCCTCCCTGGACCTTGCGTATCTGCGGTTCGGCGAAGAATTCGAGAAACGTTTCCTGTCGCAGGGGCCTTATGAACGAAGGACGCTCGAGGAAGGGCTTGACCTGGGATGGGACGTGTTGTCGCTCCTGCCCAGGGAAGAGCTTGTCCGTATCAAGGAAGAAGATATCAACCGGCATTATAAATACCGCAGCGAGTGATGAAATTAAATATCGCGGCAACCAAGACGAATCTTTTAAAGACGCGCAAATCCTTGACGCTCACCCGTGAAGGTTTTGATCTCCTTGACGAGAAGAGGCGCATCCTTCTATCGGAACTGACGGCAATCATTGACAGCGTCGACGAGCACCAGAAACAGGTCGATGACGCGCTCGGCGAGGCGTATAAGGTCGTGGACCGGGCTGTTGTGGCTTCAGGCAGGCAGCGGTGCGAGGCGGTCTCGTATGCGGTGGCCATAAAGAGCGAATTATCCATCTCTCAGCGCAGGGTGATGGGGGTGAACGTTCCGGTTATCTCGCTCGATATCAACGACCGGCCTCCCTATTACAGCCCACACGGGGTCAACCTGTATGTGGACGAAGCGATCGAGCGGTTCAAGGCGCTTCTTCCATTGTTTGCCCGGCTTGCGGAAAAGAAGATCGCCTTGCTGAGGCTTGCGCATGAAGCGCAGAAAACGATCCGCAAGGTCAATGCGCTTGAGAAGATATACATCCCGTATTACGAAGACACGGTGAAATACATAGCCGACCGCCTCGATGAAGAGTCGCGGGACAGTTTTTCCATGCTGAAACTGATCAAAAAGGCAAAGGCGCGGCATTAGTCCGGTAGGAGGCCTGACGAGTATGGGTTTACACACTATCGTTGTTTCGATTGCAGGTTCTGCGGCTTCGCTGGTAACGGCCAAATATGCGATCGCGCTTGCTAAGCTTCTGTCGGTCAAGCTCATAGCATTGTACGTCGTCGACAAAAAGGTGCTGCAGGACCTGTTGAAAAGCCGCATCTTCGTTGACGCGGAAGCGCGGGTCTATGAGCGTGACCTTGAACAGCAGGGGGCGGGCATACTCGAACGTATCGGCAAGATGGCGCAGGAAAAGGGTGTCGCATTCGAAGGGATGCTTATGAAAGGGACGGTCAGCGACGAGGTGCTCAACAAGGTCCAGGAATTGCGGGCCGATCTCCTTGTCATGGGGGAATTGAAAGAGATGACGTCGCGCGCAGAGATTTTTTACGACGAAGGGGAACGTATTCTGCGGCGCTGCCCCTGCCCGGTTGTGATGGTAAAGAACCCCGCCATGGTCGAGGCATTATATAAGGAAACGGTGCGGTAATGAAATTCACCGATTATCTGACAAGGGAATCCTGCATAATGGACCTGCGAGCGTCTTCCAAGGACGGCGCGATCCGTGAACTTGCCGATCTGCTGACGGATCAGGGCAGGATCAAGGATGAAGAGGATTTTATAAAGCATGTGCGCGAGCGCGAGATGCTTGGTTCGACCGGCATCGGCAATCATGTCGCGATTCCCCATTGCCCGACGCAATCGGTCCATGGCGTTGTCGTCGCCTTCGGCCGGTCAAAACAGGGCATAGATTTTCAGTCTTACGACGGTTCCGAAGTCAACCATATATTCCTGATGGGGACCAACCCCGCGGACCTTAATATTTATCTTAAACTGCTGGCAACATTGTCCAGACTGCTCAATGACCGTATTTTCCGCCAGGAATTCGCCAATGCCTCAACAGCGGATGACCTGATTGCGGTGTTCAAAAGACACGAAAAATAAGTTACCATCGCCTGTCTTTTTTTACTTGTATGTTCGTAGTTGTGAACAGAGGCGTTCATATGCAAGGGCGTAGCCCGCGAACATGAACGCCTTTTTTTGTGCCAGTCAGTCCAAGGAGGGCCTTATGAGTATTAGAAAAGAAGTTGTTCTGAATATCAAGGCGGTCGATCTGGAGAAAAATAAGTCTCCGGCAAAAGTGTCTTCATACTTCGCGGAAAATACTTTCAGCATCAGCACGATGAAAAAGCATATAGCCGAGAAGACGTTCGAGGCCTTTAGGAAGTGGATGGACGAGGGAGTTGTGATCTCGCTCGAACAGGCCAATGAGATAGCCAATGCGATGAAAGAGTGGGCGATCTCGAAAGGCGCGACGTATTATACCCACTGGTTCCAACCTATGACAGGCCTCACCGCAGAAAAACACGATAGTTTTATCTCAATTACCGGCCCGGGAAAAGTGATCGAGAAGTTTTCCGGAAGCAAGCTCATCCAGGGCGAGCCCGACGCCTCGAGTTTCCCATCAGGCGGCATCCGCGCCACATTTGAGGCGCGCGGGTATACCGCATGGGACCCGTCAAGCCCGGCATTCATCATCGAAAGTGCTTCAGGCAAGACCCTGTGCATCCCGACGATCTTCATATCATATCACGGGGCAGCGCTTGACAAGAAACTGCCGCTTTTGCGCTCCGACGAGGCGATCAGCAAGTCAGCGATCCGTCTCTTGAAACTCTTCGGCCATGCGGATGTCAAGAAGGTGTATTCGACGTGCGGCCCGGAGCAGGAATATTTTCTTATCGACAAGAATTTCTACAACCTGCGGCAGGACCTGATCATGACGGGCAGGACGCTTGTCGGAGCTCCGTCTCCGAAGGGCCAGCAGCTCGAGGACCAGTATTTCGGCGCAATAAAGGAGCGTGTCGTAAATTATATGTTCGAGGTGGCGGAAGAGGCGTATAAACTCGGCATCCCGGTCATGACCAGGCATAACGAGGTCGCGCCGCATCAGTATGAATTTGCTCCCGTCTTCGAGGAGTCGAACCTTGCCGCTGACCATAATCTGATTCTCATGGAGGTCATGAAAAAGGTCGCGCTGCGCCACAACATGGTATGTCTGCTGCATGAAAAACCGTTCGCCGGCGTCAACGGCAGCGGCAAGCACCTGAACTGGTCTCTATCCGATGATAAGGGCAACAACCTTTTGAACCCAGGCCAGACTCCCGAGGACAATCTGCAGTTCCTTGCCATTCTCGTTGCTGTCCTGCGCGCCGTATATTTGCATGCGGACATGCTCCGCGCCTCCATCGCGCTTGCCGGGAACGAGCACCGCCTTGGCGCAAATGAGGCCCCGCCGGCGATCATGTCCGTCTTCCTCGGAGAACAGCTTGACGCCATCCTGAATACGATCGAAAAGGGGGCCAGAAAACGGGTATCCAGGCATGATATCATAGATCTGGGTGTAGCGCGTCTGCCCCGGTTCAACAAGGATACGACCGACCGTAACCGCACGTCGCCCTTTGCCTTTACCGGCATGAAATTCGAGTTCCGGGCGGTCGGATCATCCCAGAACATATCGACGCCTATCATGATTATCAATACCATTATCGCGGACTCGCTTGATCATGTCGCCGATAGGATACAGGAGCGGGCCCAAAAAATGGATTTTAATGCCGCTGCATTGCAGGTTATAGCCGAGATCATCAAAGAGACAAAAGCAATCCGCTTTGAAGGGAATAATTATTCCCCGGACTGGGTGAAGGAGGCGGCAAAACGGAAACTGCCCAATATAGCCTCGACCGTGGATGCTCTCAAGGCATTGACCAAAAAAGAGAACATCGCGCTTTTTGAGAAGTACAAGGTCCTTAGCAAAGAAGAGATGATCGCTCGCTACCATATATGGGTAGAAACGTATTGCAAGGTGATCGAAATCGAGGCCAATACGCTCAATGAGATGGTAAATTCAAGCATCGTTCCGCCAGGCCTTGAGTATCAGAACCTGCTGGGCGACAACCTCGCCAAGCTCGCCGCCCTGAAAAATTCGGTGAAGCTCGATAAAAAGGCGATTGCTGACCAGAAGGCGCATCTTGCGGATGTGGTCTCCAAAATCTATTATGTGAGGCATAATACGAGAGAGATGATGCAACTGCTTGCTAAGGCACATGATCTGGATGAGGAGAAAAAAGCCAGGCTTTTGTTCGACAAGATCAAGCCGTATATGGAGCATATTCGCAGGCATTGCGATGAACTGGAATGCGTTGTCGCAGATGAGATGTGGGATCTGCCCAAATACCGTGAGATGCTCTTCATCAAGTAAAAAAAGGTTACCACAGGAAGCTGTTTTTTACTTGTATGAATAGAGGCTATGCACACGCCGTCGTGCCGCATGGCATAAGCCGGATCTGAACACAGGCGTTCATATTAACCAACCGAGGTTATTATGAACGCCTTTTTTTTGCGGCCGGGCTGATGAAATATTAGGCATCGAGTGAGACATTTTTAAGGAGACATCTCCATGTTGACCGTGGTCATATCAAAGGATGAGGATAAGATAAAGGCCGTGCTGGCCGATACCCTAAGAAAACAGGGGTATGACCTTATGAAGGAAGATGTCTCAGGCCGTATCGTCAAGGTCATCAAAAACGAAGCGGTATACAATGCCGCCAACCTGCACGACCAGATAGTGGGGCTTATTGAATCAAGATGTGCGGACAGCAGCGGCACTCTTTACCGGCGTATTCTCGATGCGGTTGAAAAACCAATGATCGAATATGTGTTGCGCCGGACCGCAGGCAACCAGCAGAAAGCGGCCCGTTTCCTTGGCATAAACAGGAATACCATGCGCACGAAAATCAGGAAATTATCAATAGATGCCAACCAATGGAAAATGACATGAATCCGCCAGCATCAGGAAAGAATGAGCCCGGGGTTTTATACGATCCGTCGTTTGAACACGACTCCTGCGGCGTCGGGTTCATCTGCAACTATAAAGGCAAAAAGTCCAACGGTATAGTTGTCCAGGCGCTGGAAGCGTTGCGCAGGCTGAGCCACCGGGGAGCTACGGGCGCCGATCCCCGGACCGGAGACGGAGCGGGCATTTTGATCCAGATGCCGCACGCGTTCTTCGCGCAGGAGGCGCTAAAGCTCAAAATCGACCTGCCTCTCGCCGGCCATTATGCCTCGGGTCTGATATTCCTGCCGGCCGATATGAAAGACCGCAGCCTTTGCAAGCGGATCTTCGGCAGGATCGTCAAGGAAGAAGGCGCAGCGCTTCTGGGCTGGCGGGCTGTGCCTGTTGATGACAGGGGAATCGGTCATACCGCAAAAGCAACGCAGCCGGCGATCGAACAGGTTTTTATCGCCGAGGGGGAATCAGTGTCCGTTCGGAAAAAATCGGAGGTCATCGTTGATAATCTGACATTCGAGCGCAGGCTGTACATCATACGTAAGCGGGTCGAAAACGCGGTCCGCGCCGCGTCTTTATCGAAGAAAAGCTGCTTTTACATCACGAACCTGTCCAGCCGGACGTTCTCGTATAAGGGGCTGTTGATGCCTGAACAGGTGGGAGACTTTTTTTGCGATCTCAAAGACCCTGCGGTCGAAAGCGCCATATGCCTCGTGCATTCCCGGTACTCGACCAATACATTCCCGGCGTGGGATCTGGCGCAGCCGTTCCGATATTGCGCCCATAACGGTGAGATCAACACGATCAGGGGCAATATCAACTGGATGAAGGCCCGGGAGGGGCTTCTTGAAAGCAATCTGTTCGGCCCGGAACTCAAACGCATCCTGCCGGTTATAGCCCCGGGCGGTAGCGATTCGGCGACCCTTGACAATGTATTCGAGCTTCTGTATTTATCAGGCAGGCCGCTTGCCCAGGTCATGATGATGCTTTTACCCGCCGCGTGGGAGCAGTCGAAGTTCATGGGCGACAAACTCAGGAGTTTTTATGAGTACAACGCGTGCCTTATGGAGCCGTGGGACGGACCTGCGGCAATAGCGTTCACGGACGGAACGCGGGTAGGCGCGGTCCTTGACCGCAACGGCCTGCGGCCCTGCCGGTATCTCATAACGAATGACGATTGCGTTATTATGGCGTCGGAGGTCGGCGTGCTCGATATCCCGGCTGAAAAAATCCTGTCGTCAGGCAGGCTCGAGCCCGGAAAGATATTTTTTGTCAATACGGAAGTCGGAAGGATCATCGACGACCGGGAGCTCAAGGAAATCATCTCGAGCAGGCAGCAGTATCATGCCTGGGTGTATGAAAATATGCGCGAGCTTGACGATCTGCCGTATGCGCAGCCAAAGACAAGGCCGCGGGGCGCGGATGTCTTGACTCAGATGATGGCCTTTGGTTATACCCGCGAGGACCTGAAAGTCATCATCAAGCCGATGGTCGAGACCGGGCAGGAGCCGGTCGGATCCATGGGCAACGATACCCCGCACGCGGTCCTGTCGCAGAACCCACAGAATCTTTTCTCATATTTCAAACAGCTTTTCGCTCAGGTGACCAATCCTCCCATAGATTCTATCAGGGAAGAAATCGTCATGTCATTATCGACGTATCTGGGCCCGGAGATGAATCTCCTGGAGGAGACTCCGCAGCAATGCCACCGGCTGTATGTACGCCAGCCTATCCTTACCGATGAGGAACTCGAAAAGATACGGCATATCAATTTGAATTCATTCGGGACAAAGACCATTTCATTATTGTTCAATGCAAAGCAGGCAGGCGCGTTTGAGAGAGCATTGGGCCGTATCTGCAGGCAGGCGGAAGCAGCCATCAAAGAGGGATATACATTTATCATATTAAGCGACCGCGGAGTGAACAGAAACCGCGCGGCATTGCCCTCCCTTGCCGCCTGCGGGGCAGTGCATCATTATCTGACCGAAAGGTTTTTGCGCACGCGCATCTCCATTATCCTGGAAACAGGCGAACCTCGCGAGGTGCATCACTTTGCGCTTCTGTTCGGCTACGGCGCCGATTGCGTAAATCCATACCTGGCATACGCGACAGTCGAGCATATTCTTAAGACCGAATCTCTCACGATGGAATGGTCTACGGCCGTCACGCATTACATATCCGCGGTCAATAAAGGTCTGCTCAAGATACTCTCGAAAATGGGCATATCGACCCTGCAGAGTTACCGGGGAGCGCAGATATTCGAGGCGGTAGGTCTCGGCCCTGACGTGATCGAGCGCTGTTTTAAGGGGACCGTATCGCGCATAGGCGGCGCGGATATGAAGACGATTGAAAGAGAAACCCTGATGCGCCATAAAAGCGCTTTTCCCGGCAGGGTGGCGGCAAACGTCAATATCCTGCCTAGCGGAGGGCTGTACCAGTGGAAACGGGACGGAGAATTCCACCTCTGGAATCCCGACAGCATTGCCGCGCTGCAGGAAGCGGTCCGTTACGACAGCGCAAAAAAATATCAGGAATTCAGCAGCCTTATTAATGACCAGTCAGGCCATCCGGTTACGCTGCGGTCATTGCTGAGGTTCAAGAAGGTGCTCTCTCCCGTAAATATCGAAGAGGTAGAGCCGTTTGAATCTATCGTGAAACGGTTTGCAACAGGAGCCATGTCTTATGGCTCGATCAGCGGCGCGACTCACAGGACAATTGCCGTTGCCATGAACAGGCTCGGAGGCAGGTCCAACACCGGAGAAGGAGGAGAGGACCCTGCAAGGTTCGTGCCGCTGGCCAACGGCGACAGTTACCGCAGTGCTATAAAACAGGTCGCTTCCGGCAGGTTCGGCGTGACGACAAATTATCTGGTCAATGCAGACGAGATCCAGATCAAGATCGCGCAGGGGGCAAAACCGGGAGAGGGAGGCCAGCTCCCAGGCCATAAGGTCAGCGTCTTCATTGCCAAGACCAGATACACGACGCCAGGGGTCACGCTCATATCGCCTCCGCCGCATCACGATATCTATTCGATCGAGGACCTCGCCGAGCTGATCTTCGATCTCAAGAACGTAAACCCGAAAGCGCGCATCAGCGTTAAACTCGTATCAGAAGCAGGCGTGGGCACGGTGGCAGCGGGCGTTGCCAAAGGCCATGCGGATATGATACTCATATCAGGCGGCGACGGCGGCACAGGCGCTTCTCCCTGGAGCTCGATCAAGCACGCCGGGCTGCCATGGGAACTCGGCCTGTCAGAGGCCCATCAAACCCTCGTGCTCAATGACCTGCGGTCCCGCGTGCGGCTCCAGACAGACGGGCAGATGCGCACCGGCAGGGACGTGGCTATCGCGGCTGCGCTTGGGGCTGAAGAATTCGGTTTCTGCTCCGCTGTGCTCGTGGCATTAGGATGTGTAATGCTGCGCCATTGCAATCTCAATAACTGTTCGGTCGGGGTTGCGACGCAGGATGAACTGCTTGAAAAGCGCTTCAGCGGCAGGCCAGAATACGTTATTAACTATTTCCGTTTTGTCATCGAAGAACTGCGTATGATCATGGCAGGCCTGGGCACGAGGACGCTCAATGACCTGGTAGGAAGGACGGATCTTCTCGAACTGGACAGGGAGAATTTGCCCTGGAAAGCGCGCCAGCTCGATTATTCGCGTATGCTGTGCCAGCCGGTTGTATCCAGGGAAACAGGCAGGTATCAGATGATAACGCAGGATCACGGTCTGGATAATGTATTGGACGCCAGGCTGATTGAAATGGCAAAACCCGCGCTTGAACATGCCGAGACGGTCGTGATCGAACTGCCTATCAAAAACTCAAACAGGGCTGCGGGCGCGATGTTGAGCGGACAGGTTTGCAGGAATTTCGGCGAGGAGGGGCTTGCGGAGGACACGATTACCTGCATATTCCGGGGATACGCAGGCCAGAGCTTCGGCGCGTTTCTTGCGCAGGGCATTACATTCCGCCTCGAAGGCATGGCAAACGATTATGTGGGCAAGGGGCTTTCAGGCGGAAAGATCATCCTGTATCCTGACAGGGACGCGGCATACAGCGCTCATGAGAACATGATCATAGGCAACACGACCTTCTATGGGGCGATATCCGGCCAGGCGTATATCAGGGGAAGGGCGGGAGAACGTTTTTGCATCCGCAATTCAGGGCTCTATGCGGTGGTTGAGGGGGTCGGAGACCACGGTTGCGAATACATGACCGGCGGCAGGGTAGTTGTGCTGGGCCGCACGGGCCGGAATTTCGCCGCGGGCATGTCAGGCGGCATCGCGTACGTATATGACCGGGACGGAAACTTCAGTAAAAGATGCAATCTTACGATGGTTTCCCTGGAGAAGCTGACCGAAGAGGATTATGAGATCGTGCAGAAACTGCTCGTGAACCATTTGAAATTTACGGGCAGCCCCCTTGCCCGGCGGATCATCGATAATTTCCAGACCGAGACGAAGGATTTTGTAAGGGTCATACCGTTCGAATACAAACGCATCATAGAAGAGGGAAGGCCTTCGCGCCAGCGCATTACAGGGGACATTGAAAATGACTGATAATATTATGGGCAATATCAATGGGTGATCCTAAGGGGTTTATGAAGGTTAAACGAACGCCGGGGGAATACCGTCCGGTCTGCGAGCGTATCAGGGATTTCAGCCCTGTCGCCGTTGCGCGCCCGGATGCGCAATCCGAAGAACAGGCGTCGCGCTGCATGGATTGCGGCACGCCGTTCTGCCACAGTGCCTGTCCGCTCGGGAATCTAATCCCGGAATGGAACGATCTCGTCTTCCACGGACACTGGGAGAGAGCGCTTATGCTTTTATCCGCGACGAACAACCTCCCGGAGGTCACCGGCAGGATCTGCCCGGCGTTGTGCGAATACGCATGCGTGCTCGGAATCAACGACGATCCGGTTACTGTGCGCGAGAATGAACTCGGTATCGTCGAATACGGCTTCAAAAAAGGCTTGATTAAGCCGCGCAGCGTCAAAAGGCGCACCGGCAGGTATATCGCTATAGTCGGGTCTGGCCCTGCGGGCCTTGCGTGCGCCGACCAGCTCAACCAGGCAGGACATAACGTGACGGTGTTCGAGCGCGATGAAAAATGCGGCGGGATCCTGCGTTATGGTATCCCTGATTTTAAACTGGAAAAAAGCGTCCTTGACCGCAGGATCGATATATGGAAACGCGAAGGCATCAGGTTCCTGACCGGAGTGCATGCCGGCATCGATATGCCCGCAGCGAAGATACTGAAGAGTTTCGATGCGGTGTGTCTGGCAGGAGGCTCTCGTACTCCGCGTGACCTTGCTGTCCCCGGCAGGCAACTCTCCGGCATCCATTTTGCGATGGATTACCTGGCGCAGTCAAACCGCCGCGCTGCGGGCGAACATATCCCGGCCGAGTGCGCAATTGATGCTTTTGGAAAATCAGTCGCGGTGATCGGCGGAGGAGACACGGGCGCGGACTGCGTCGGCACTGCGCACCGCCAGGGCGCGTTATGCGTTACCCAGATCGAAGTCCTCGCAAAGCCTCCGGCATGCAGACCGGCAGGCCAGCCGTGGCCGAAGTATCCCCAGATCCTGAAAGAAACTACAAGCCATGAAGAAGGGGGAGAGCGCCAGTGGTCTGTGCTGACAAAGCGGTTTATCGGCGAAAAAGGCCGCGTCAAAGCTCTTGATTGCGTGCGGGTCGAGTTCGTCAATGATGCTGCAGGGTGCGTGCGGATGAGAGAGATCCCCGGTTCGGAGTTCATCATTCGCGCTGACCTGGTCATCCTGGCAGTGGGATTTTTGCATCCCGAGCACAAAGGGCTGCTTGCGGACCTGGGGGTCGAACTCGATCAGCGAGGCAACGTCATGGCCGATGAAAAATATCATACCTCTGTAAAAAAAGTTTTTTGTGCAGGGGATATGCGCCGGGGCCAGTCGCTTGTCGTATGGGCGATATCGGAAGGCCGGAAGGCCGCGCGCGCCATTGACGAATATCTGATGGGGGCGAGCTGTCTGCCTCAGATGTAAGGGATTTCCTATGTGCGGAATAAGCGGGATCTTTAATCTGGAATATGACGGTCCGATCGACACGCAGACGCTCAAACGCATGACATTCATGCTGCGGTCGCGCGGGCCTGACGAATTCGGCTTTTACTGCGACAATCATATCGGTCTCGGACATGCGAGGCTGGCCGTCATCGACCTGGCAGGCGGTTCCCAGCCCATGCACAACGAGGATAAAAGCGTATGGGTCGTGTTCAACGGCGAAATATTCAATTACGTGGAATTGCGCAAAGACCTGGCAGGCCTCGGCCATAGTTTTTATACGAACAGCGATACGGAAGTCCTCATCCATCTCTATGAAGAAAAAGCCGAAGGCATGTTCTCTGATCTGAACGGCCAGTTCGCCTTTGTCATCTGGGATAAGCGTAAGCGCAGACTTATGGCAGCGCGGGACCGTATGGGAATCAGGCCATTTTTTTATACCTTGGCATGCAAACAATTCTTTTTTGCTTCAGAGATAAAGGCATTGTTCGCGGATCCGCGCATCCCCAGGTCTCTGGACGCCAGAGGTCTGGATCAACTTTTTACGCTGTGGGCTACGGTGCCGGGACGGACTGTTTTTAAAGGCATTAATGAGCTGGCTCCTGCGCATTATCTCATCGCGCAGAATGGCAGCGTTTCCACGGAGCGTTATTGGCAGCTTGCCTATACCGGGCCGGACCGCATCGCGGCGCCGGAGGAAGGATTTTATGCCGAACGCCTGGAGTATCTCCTTAAGGATTCCATCCGCCTGCGCCTGCGCGCGGATGTCCCGGTGGCATCATACTTAAGCGGCGGCATTGATTCATCCCTGATCAGTTCGCTTGTCAAAAGGTTCTATAATGACCGCCTCCGGACATTCTCCGTCAGCTTCAAGGACAGGGATTTTGACGAATCATCGTTCCAGAAAAAAGTGGCTGATATGATCAAGACAAGCCATAAAGAAATTTCGTGTTCCTATGATGATATTGCGCGCGTAATGGAAGATGTTGTCTGGTCAGCTGGAAATCCGCTCATCCGTACTGCACCCGCGCCGCTGTATCTTCTTGCCCGGCTTGTGCGCGAGAGCAACATAAAGGTTGTGCTGACCGGGGAAGGAGCGGACGAGGTGCTCGGCGGATATGATTTGTTCAGAGAGAATAAGATACGCCGCTTCTGGGCGAAGTATCCTGATTCGCGTCTGCGGCCGCTTTTGATGAGAAAGCTCTATAGTTATATCCCGAATTGGCCGCGTTCCGCGTCCGCATTTTTAGAAAATTATTACCGCACGAGCCTTGTGCCGGCAGATATCCCGTATTATTCCCATATGCCCCGGTGGGGAATGTCTAGCCGGATCAAATCTTTGTTTTCAGACCGCTTAAAAGAGGAGATCGGGGCTTCAAGCGCCATAGAGGATTTTGTCAGCAGCCTGCCTGATGGTTTCATACGCTGGGACAGCCTTGCCCGGGCACAGTATATCGAGATGCAGACGCTTCTATCAGGCAATCTTCTGTCGTCGCAGGGCGACCGCATGATGATGGCGCATTCTGTGGAGGGCAGGTTCCCGTTCCTGGACTGGCGGCTTGTCGAGTTCGGGTTCAACCTGCCTGCTCATCTTAAGATCAGGGCCCTGAGGGAAAAATACCTGCTCAAAAAGATCGCCAAAGGGCATGTGCCCATTGAAGTCATCGAACGCGTAAAACAGGCATACCGCGCGCCTGACGCAATAAGCTTTTTGCACGGCAGAGGGAATGCGTATGTGGATGATCTGCTGAGTAAGGAGGCATTGCAGCGGTCGGGTTTATACGATCATAGCCGGGTCGCGATGCTAGTAAAGAAACTGCGCAACATGGACGCCCGGTCGATAAGCGCGCGCGATAACATGGCAACGGTCGCTGTCGTGACCACCCAATTGCTGGAAAAGCTTTATATCAGGGAGTTTTCCCTGCGCCTGAATGAAGCGCTTCCGCAGGAGCTTGCATCATGGAAACCACCGGCCTGCCCGGATTAGACAAGGTCATCAACGGCCTGCGGCTAGGGGATAACGTGGTCTGGCAGATAGACGCAATCTCCGATTACATGTATTTCGTGCGTCCGTTCGTCAAACAGGCGCTTGCGGACGGTAAACTCGTGGTGTACCTGCGTTTCGCAGCCCATCCCGCGATATTCACCGCGGCGGATGGCGTGACCGTTTATACCATTGACGCGTATTCGGGCTTTGAATCGTTTTCCTCGCAGGTCAACGCCATTGCCACGCGTCACGGCACCGGCGTGTATTATGTTTTCGATTGCCTGTCGGACCTTCTGCCCGCGTGGTCCAACGATCTGATGATCGGAAATTTTTTCAAGATTACCTGCCCCTACCTGTATGAGCTCGATACGATCGCGTATTTCTCGATCATGCGCAACAAACATTCGTTCAAGACCGTGGCGCGCATCAGAGAGACCACGCAGCTGCTCATCGACGTGTACAACTATAAGGATGACCGTTATATCCATCCTCTTAAGGTCTGGAACCGCTATTCGCCTACGATGTTTTTGCCCCACATGAACAACCGTGGCAGGTTCGTGCCGATTGCCAACAGCGTAGATACGGCAAAACTCTTTTCGGCGATATTCAGTAAAGGCGCTAAAAGCACAAAGCGCAATCTCGATTACTGGGACAGGCTGTTTCTGAAAGCCGAGGACCTGGCAGCAAAGCAGGGCGCCGTTGAGGAGAAAGCGAGGATGGTCGAACAGCTCTGCCGGATCATGATTGCCCGGGAGGAAAAGGCGCTATCGCTTGCACGGGAGAATTTTACCCTTGAGGATCTGCTGAATATCAAGGCGCGCATGATCGGCACCGGCTTTATCGGCGGAAAGTCAGTCGGCATGCTTGTGGCCCGCAATATCCTGCTCAGGGACGCCCCGGAACAGTGGAATAAGCTTTTTGAACCCCATGATTCCTTCTATGTCGGTTCAGATGTTTTCTATACATACATCGTGGAAAACGGCTGGTGGAAGCTGCGCATGGAGCAGAAGACTAAACAGGGATATTTTTCCGTTGCCGAATCCCTGCGCGAGAAAATGCTTAACGGGGTGTTCCCAGATGAGATCAAAGAACAGTTCCAGCAGATGATCGAATATTTCGGCCAGTCACCGATCATTGTGCGCTCGTCAAGTCTTCTCGAAGACGGTTTCGGCAACATATTCGCCGGCAAATATGAATCGGTGTTTCTTGTCAACCAGGGTACACCGGAAGAGCGCTACGCCCGTTTTGTCGACGCAGTGCGTCGGATCTTCTCTTCGACCATGAACAAGGACGCATTGACCTACCGGCTCGTCCGGGGCCTTGATCAGGCTGACGAGCAGATGGCGCTTCTGGTCCAGCGCGTGTCCGGGTCGTACCGCAGCCATTATTTCTTCCCTGACCTGGCCGGCGTGGGTATTTCCTATAATACCTACGTATGGAAGGAAGGGGTGGATCCGAACGCGGGCATGCTGCGGCTTGTCGCAGGCCTTGGCACACGGGCGGTTAACCGGGTCGAAGGCGATTATCCGAGGATCGTAGCCCTTGATGAGCCGCTACTCAAACCCCATGCGGGCCTCGATGACACGAAGAAATATTCCCAGCATGAGGTTGATGTCCTGGATCTCGAAGATAACCGGCTTAAGAGCGTTGCGATCAACGACCTCGCGGCCGGGGAATGCAATGTCAGGATGGATCTCTTGGGAACCAGGGACGAGGATGCCCGGATGCGTCTGGCAGCGGCGGGCAGGGAAACTGGGGCATCCTGGATACTTACCTTCGACGGCTTGTTTCGGTCAACGCCGTTGGTGGACGTGATGGCAAAGCTCATGAAAACGCTTGAGAAACGTTATGGATATCCCGTTGATATCGAATACACGGTGAATTTCAAGCCCGGGGGATCATTTCAGATCAACCTGCTCCAGTGCAGGCCTATGCCGACAAAAGGCATTGGGAAAAAAGTAGAGTTTCCATCCTCGATCGACAAGGCTAATGTCATATTCCAGTCGGTCGGGGGGTTTCTCGGCGGCAACATTTCCCAGCTTGTACGCCGGGTTATCATTATCGACCCGCGGGAGTATTCCCGGCTGACGCAGTCAGGCAAATATGATATAGGCCGGGCTGTAGGCGAATTAAACCGCCTTATCAAGAACAGGGAAGAGCTGCCCTGTGCGGTTTTCGGGCCGGGCAGATGGGGCACCACGACCCCGTCGCTCGGAGTGCCGGTTTCTTTTAGCCAGATATCGAATTTTATCGTCCTGGGAGAGGTCGCATTCAGCGAGGCTAATTGCTGCCCCGAGCTGTCGTTCGGGACCCATTTTTTCCAGGACCTGGTCGAAACCGGAATCTTCTATGTTGCCCTGATGCCCAAGCAAAAAGGATGTTTCTATAACACGAAACTGATAGCCGGCTGGCCGAATGTATTCAAAAAGCTCGTGCCCGAATACAGCCGCTATGATAATGTTATCAAGGTATTTGAAGCCAAGCATAGAGACATGCGCATCATTGCCGATATCGTTTCACAGCGCATTGTATTTTTCTTGCAATAGGCAGCAATATGAGCTATACTTACTGCCGTAGTTCAAGGACGAGCTATGATTTTTCTACAACGGCGTTTTTGACAATTCCCGCTGTCAAAACGCCCTTTTTCATGTTCAGCCGCGAGATAAGGCCAAAACTATGCCAAAATTCATATTCATAACCGGTGGTGTGATCTCAAGCCTTGGCAAGGGCATTGCAAGCGCATCGATCGCCAAAATACTTGAACTGCGCGGCCTGAAAGTCTCGCTCATGAAGCTGGACCCGTATATCAACGTTGACCCGGGCACCATGAACCCGTATCAGCACGGTGAGGTTTATGTGACCGAGGACGGCGCCGAGACGGACCTGGACCTCGGCCATTACGAGCGCTTCACCCATTCGGTTATAACGCGCTTCAACAACATAACAACAGGTCAGGTGTATAATGCGGTCATTGCAAAAGAGCGCCGCGGGGATTATCTGGGCAAAACCATCCAGGTCATCCCGCATATCACCGACGAGATAAAGGGCCGGATCAAGAAAGTTGCCGACGTTTCGGGCGCGGATATCGTGCTTGTCGAGATCGGGGGCACGGTCGGCGACATAGAATCCCTCCCTTTCCTGGAGGCGGCGCGGCAATTCAGGCACGACGTCGGGTTCGATAATTCCCTGTATATTCATCTGACCCTTGTGCCATATATCCGCGCTGCGGATGAGATAAAGACCAAGCCGACGCAGCACAGCGTGGGCACATTGCGCGAGATCGGTATACAGCCGGATATCCTCTTATGCCGCACCGAACGGCCGCTGTCAGCCGAGGTAAAGGAAAAGATATCGCTCTTCTGCAATATCAAAAAAGAGTCGGTCATCGAATGCCGCGATGCGGCGACCATATACCAGATACCGCTCGACCTCAAAAACCAGATACTCGACGAGATCATCATGTCGCATTTCCATTTTATCTGCAAATATTCGGAAATGAAGGAATGGGAAAAGAATGTCGTCGAGAAGGTGCTCAATCCGAAAGAAAGGGTGACCGTTGCGTTTGTCGGAAAATACATCGGCCTGCAGGATGCGTATAAGTCGGTATATGAAGCGCTTGTCCACGCGGGCATTGCCAATGACGCGAGGGTAGAGATCAGGAAGGTTGATTCGGAGGATCTGGAAAATGGCTTGAACCTTGAGGCGCTCAAGGGCGCATCGGGAATCCTGGTCCCCGGCGGATTCGGGGCCCGCGGCATCGAGGGCAAGATCAGGGCGATAAGGTTCGCCCGGGAAAACAATATCCCGTTTCTGGGATTGTGCCTGGGCATGCAGTGCGCGGTGATCGAGTTTGGCCGCCATGTGATGGGATACAGGGACGCCAATTCTACCGAATTCAAGCCAAAGACAAAATACCCGGTGATCAGCCTCATCGAAGAGCAAAAGAAGGTACGGGACCTCGGAGGCACTATGCGCCTCGGCGCATACCCTTGCAGGATCAAAAAAGGCACGGCCGCGTTCGCGGCGTATAAACAGGATTCCATCAAAGAACGCCACCGCCACCGCTACGAGTTTAATAATGCATACCGTAAGAGCATGGAGAAAAAGGGTCTGGTATTCTCCGGCATATATCCCGCAAAGAACCTTGTGGAGATCGTCGAATTAAAGGGCCATCCGTTCTTCATCGCTGTGCAGTTCCACCCGGAATTTCAGTCAAAGCCCGACCAGGCGCATCCGTTGTTCAAAGGATTTATCGCAGCGGCATTGCGCGTCTCAAGGAATAAGTAAGCATGAAAGCCATACTCGCATTATCAGACGGTTCCGTATACAGGGGCGAATCGTTCGGCGCGACCGGAGAGTGCTGCGGCGAGGTCGTGTTCAATACGGCTATGACCGGATACCAGGAAGTCATTACCGACCCCTCCTATAAAGGCCAGATCGTGGCCATGACATATCCCTTGATCGGCAATTACGGGGTCAACAATGAGGACGCCGAATCGCGCCGGGCATTTCTCGAAGGATTTGTGGTGAGGGAATATTCTAAGATCTGCAGTAACTGGCGTAGCACGCAGTCTCTCGGAGATTATCTGCGGGAGCGAAATATCATCGGGATCGAAGGAATTGATACGCGCTCTCTGACGCTTCATATCCGCCAGGGGGGGGCAATGCAGGCGGTTTTATCGACCGAAGACCTTAATGAAAATCGCCTTGTCGCAAGGGCCCGCGCCTCGGCCGGCCTGATCGGCATCGACCTGGTCAAGGAAGTGACGATCGATAAGCCGTATACATGGTCGCCTGCCGGCAAAACAAATACAAAGCTTCTCAATGTGGTCGTGCTTGATTGCGGATTAAAATACAATATCCTGCGTTGCCTGATGAATGCCGGATGCAGGGTGACCGCAGTTCCCGCGAGTACGAGCAGCCGGGAAATCCTGGCGCTCAAACCGGACGGCCTGATGCTTTCGAACGGCCCCGGAGACCCGGCAGCAGTAAAATATGTTGTGAAGACTGCTCAGGAACTGCTGGAAAAATTGCCTATATTCGGAATATGCCTCGGTCATCAGATGCTCGGCCAGGCCTTCGGAGGGAAAACATTCAAACTTAAGTTCGGCCATCACGGCGGCAACCATCCGGTCAGGGACCTCAAGACCGGCAAGGTCGCTATCACCGTGCAAAACCATGGTTTTTGCGTGGACATGGACTCGCTGAATAAACGCGACATAGAACTGACCCATTTGAACCTGAACGATAACACGCTTGAAGGCCTGCGCCACAGGAAACTGCCGGTATTTTCAGTGCAATTCCATCCTGAAGCTGGCCCCGGACCGCACGACGCGGCGTATTTGTTCGCACAATTTGCATCATTGATGAGGGAGAAGAGATAACATGCCCAGGCGAACGGATATAAAAAAGATCCTTATTATCGGCTCGGGTCCGATCGTCATAGGCCAGGCATGCGAATTTGACTATTCGGGCACCCAGGCCTGTAAGGTGCTGCGCCAGGAAGGGTATGAGGTGATTCTGGTCAACTCGAATCCCGCGACGATCATGACCGACCCGCAGACAGCGGACCATACCTATATAGAGCCGATCACCGTTGATGTCATTGAGAAGATCATTGCAAAAGAGCGGCCGGACGCGTTATTACCCACGCTCGGCGGCCAGACCGCGTTGAACGCGGCAGTCGGATTGGCCCAAGCGGGCGTATTGAAACGATATAAGGTCCAGACCATCGGCGCCAATATAAAGGCGATCAAAAAAGCCGAGGACCGAAGGCTGTTCAAAGAAGCCATGCAGCGCATCGGCCTAGATCTGCCCCGCAGCGGCAAGGCATATAATATAAAGGAAGCGTTCGCGGTCGCCCAGGATATCGGGTTCCCGCTCATCATACGGCCGAGTTTCACGCTTGGCGGCACAGGCGGCAGCGTCGCGTATAACCTTGAGGAGTTTAAAAACAGGGCAAAGACGGGGCTGGAGTCCAGCATGATCAGCGAGATCCTTATAGAAGAGTCTGTCGCGGGCTGGAAGGAATTCGAGTTTGAGGTCATGCGGGATACAAAGGATAATGTGGTCATCATATGCTCGATCGAGAACCTGGATCCCATGGGCGTGCATACCGGGGACAGCATTACCGTTGCGCCTGCGCAGACATTGAGCGACCGCGAGTACCAGGCAATGCGTAATGCGTCCATCGCTTGCATCAGGGAGATCGGGGTGGAGACCGGGGGGTCAAATGTGCAGTTCGCGGTCAACCCGAAAGACGGCAGGATGGTCATCATCGAGATGAACCCGCGCGTATCGAGGTCGTCCGCGCTTGCGTCAAAGGCAACGGGTTTTCCCATAGCCAAGATTGCGGCGAAGCTGGCTGTCGGCTACACGCTTGATGAGATACCCAATGACATCACCCGCGAAACACCGGCATGTTTCGAGCCGTCGATAGATTATTGCGTGGTAAAGATACCGCGGTTTACGTTCGAAAAATTTCCACAGGCTGACGCGACGCTGACGGTTTCGATGAAATCCGTAGGCGAGGCAATGGCCATAGGCAGAACGTTCAAGGAGGCGCTGCAAAAAGGGCTACGGTCGCTTGAAATAAAAAAATCTGGGCTGGAAAGCGTCATGTTCAGGGATCCGGCACAACCTGCGTTAGACCCGGCGTCCCTTGAGATATTGCATGACCGATTGCGTGTTCCCAATGCCGAACGGATTTTTTATATAGGCGATGCGTTGCGCATCAACATGGACATCGATACGCTTCATGAAATGACAAAGATAGACCGCTGGTTCCTGCATAATATGAAGGAGATCATCGACTGCGAAAAAAAGATTCTCGCCTGTGGCCCTGACCTGCCTGTAGAATTATTCATGCGGGCCAAAGAATACGGCTTCAGCGACCGGCAGATCGGCCTGCTCATCAAGAAGCCCGAAGAGGATATCTGCAGGATGAGAAAGTCGCTTGGCATACGCGCATCCTACAAGCTCGTAGACACCTGCGCTGCCGAGTTCAAAGCTGCCACTCCGTATTACTACTCTACCTACGAGAAGACGCTTTAGCTAACCTATTTGAAGACAATCAATTGCAATTAAATTCTTTATGAGGGAATCTTGATACATATATAATGAATAAAGAATTTAATTGTAACTAATTGTAATAAATTGTGTTAGCTAAAGCGTCTTCAAAGGGCGGGGTGGTAGAGGATGCCGGAAACTTTGTTGCGTCCTGAATTTTTTGCTTCATAGAGTTGCTGGTCGAGCAACTGCAAAAGACCGTCAACGGTAAGGTCCACTTTTGTCTCTATACTGACAAGGCCGATGCTGATGGTGAAATTCAACGGCTGATCGGGAGAGCCGAAATTAGTGGCCTCGATTTTTTTTCTAAGCCGTTCGACCATGACATAACAGCTTTCAAAATTGGTAAAAGGGAACAGGACCATTATCTCGTCCCCGCCGTACCGGCAGGCTATATCCGAGGCCCGGATATTTTTTTTGACGAAGGCGGCCAGGTTTTCGAGGGCCAGGTCCCCGAGCGCATGCCCCCGCAGGTCATTGATCTTCTTATAAAAATCTATATCGAACATGATGCAGGAAAAGTTGTATTCATAACGCTGTAATTTATGAAGTTCCTGGCCGAGCATTTCGATGAGATACCTGCGGTTATAAAGACCGGTCAGTTCGTCCGTTATGGACAGCTTTGCCAGAAGGTCATTCTTAAGCTCAAGCTCTTCTTCGAGCGACCTGCGCTGCAGGAATATATTCGCATATGCGGCCATTTCCTCCGGGCTCGTGCGTGAATATACGAATCCGTCGATGAGCCCCGAATTGAGCATCCTGAGGCGTTCCTCGCTCTTCTGTTCTTCTTTTGATATGACCAGAATAGGCACGGTCTCCAGTTTGTCATCCGCCCGCAGCGCGATGCACAGTTCTTCGTAATTCTTAAGATCCGGCAGTTCGTTATACAGAAATATGAGGTCAACGCCGTGGTCCTTGATGAGGGGCATCAGGTCCCGTGCAGATGGGCTGTCGAAGAAGCTGAAGAGCTCCGGGCTCAGGGTCACTTTCAGTTTCTCGGAAAGCTGCGCGGGTATCCCCACGCCGATAATGATTCTTTTGGCCATGGCTTTATTATACGCCAAAACATCCATCCCAGCAACTGACTTTGCCTGAAGCACTGTTTGTGCTATAATACACGCTATGGGAAATACGATCGTGGTTGACGACAATGCGTCAGTGAAGGATAACGACCGCCTGCCTGTCCGCGATACGCTTACCGTGCTTAGGTACCGTACTATTAAGAAGAACAATGCGCTGGGCTGGTGGAGCGCGATCGTGCTTCTGGAGGATCACGGCAAAAAACAGGTTTGTTTTTACCGCTGGCGCCGCCACAACAACGAGTGGAAGCGGGACAAGAAACTTCCGTTCAAGACCCGGGCTGAATGGGCGTCAATCAGGGACGCGGTCGAGGCATATATCAACGAGCTTGAATAAAATGGCGGATATCATCCAGACGGGCATCGAGGCGGCTCGCGCTGCCGGAGAGTATCTCCTGGACCATTTCGGAAAACAACATACGGTCCGTGCGAAGGGCGACCGCAATCTG
>Ga0116184_10001423_pt1 | contig 23105 bp, 18 predicted proteins | sample AD_JPNNA5_MetaG_FD_89886 | JGI IMG/M metagenome (GOLD analysis project Ga0116184, IMG submission 89886) | Active sludge microbial communities of municipal wastewater-treating anaerobic digesters from Japan - AD_JPNNA5_MetaG | ecosystem: Engineered > Bioreactor > Anaerobic > Digestate | place... | reverse complement strand
CAGCGCAAAGAGCATCTCGCGCCGGTTTGCGCCGAGTCCGTCCAGAGCGCCGCTTTTAATCAGACTTTCCACGGCGCGGCGGTTGAAATCTTTCCCGTGTATGCGGGCAAGGAATGTTGAAAAACTGCAGTAAGGGCCTTTTTCCTCGCGTTGAGCGATAATTCTCTGGATCAAGCCACGGCCCAGGTTTTTAATGGCCAGAAGGCCGAAACGGATGCACTCCCCTTCCACGGTGAACGTTTCTTCACTGGTATTGACACTCGGCGGCAAAAAGCGTATGCCGAGCCGGGCGCATTCGTTGATATACTGTGAAACGCGCGCCGAGTCGTCCAGGAAGCTGCCGAGCTGGCAAGCCATGAATTCACGAGGATGTTTCAGTTTCAGCCATGCCGTCCGGTAGGCTATCAGCGAATAGGCAGCAGCGTGCGATTTGTTGAAGGCGTAAGAACCGAATGACAGCATATCGTCAAACAATTTGTTCGCAGTGGCGGCGTCAATCCCTTTTCTGACGGCTCCTTCACAGATGATTCCGCCTTCGCTGTCGGTTTTGCCGTAAATAAATATCTGCCGTTCGTTTTCGAGGGCGTCAAGTTTTTTCTTTGATATATATTTTCGGACCGTATCGGCGCCCCCGTAGGAGTAGCCGCCGATTTTCCGGAAAATCTCCATAACCTGTTCCTGGTATAAAATACAGCCGTATGTGACATCCAGAATTTCTTTCAACTCGGGAATGGGGTAGCGGATTTGTTCCGGGTGCTGGCGGTTTGATAAGTAGGTCGGGATAGAGTCCATCGGGCCCGGCCTGAACAGTGAAATGGCGGCGATTAAATCTTCCATCGTTTCCGGTTTCAGCCGAACCAGAAGCGAACGCATGCCCGCCGACTCGAACTGGAAAATACCTTCCGTAAAACCGCCTGCAAGCATCTGCATGATTTCGGGCCTGTCCAGTTCGATTTCATCGATGTCGAAATCGGGTTGAAACCGCCGCACAAGTCTCTGCGTTTTATCGATGACCGTCAGGTTGCGCAAACCAAGGAAGTCAACCTTCAGCAGGCCGAGCCGGTCAAGCGCCACCATGGAATATTGTGTGACAATATCATCTCCGTTCCTTGCCAGCGGAACATATTTGCATACCTCTTCGCGAGTGATCACAATACCGGCGGCGTGCGTGGAAGCGTGCCGAGGCATTCCCTGCAGTTGGGCTGCCGTATCAAGCAGAAGTTTCATGGTGTCGTCTGTATGATAAAGTTCCCGGAGTTCGTCTGACATTTCAAGCGCTTTTTCGATGGTGATACCGTTGGCGTTAGGGATGAGTTTGGCGGCATTATCCACCGCTGAATACGCAACGCCCAACGCTCTGCCGACATCGCGGATAACGGCCCTCGCGGCTAAAGTACCGAAAGTGATGATATACGCCACATGGTTTTCACCATATTTCGATATGACATAATCAATGACTTCCCTTCGTCTTTCGAAACAAAAATCAATATCAAAATCCGGCATGCTGATGCGTTCCGGATTTAAAAAGCGCTCAAACAGCAGATTGTATTTCATCGGGTCAATGCCCGTGATTCCGATACAGTATGCGGCGATGCTGCCGGCTCCCGAGCCACGTCCAGGCCCTACCGAAATGCCCCTGCTTTTGGCAAAGGTAATAAAATCATGCACAATCAGATAATAATCGGTAAAACCCATCGAATCGATGACGCCAAGTTCATAATCCAGTCTTTCCCTGTACGCCGCGGGACAGTCTGTTCCGTAACGGCGTTCAAAACCGGCAAGGCATAATTTGCGGAACCATTCGAAATGATCTTTACCGTCCGGCACGTCAAAGTGAGGCAGTTTCGTATTGCCGAACTCAATCTCCACATGGCATCTGTCGGCAATTTTCTGCGTATTTTCAACAGCCTGCGGACATGCGGAAAAAAGCGCGAGCATCTCCTGCTCGCTTTTGAGATAGAATTCGTCAGTTTTGAATTCAAAACCGTTCTCCTCTTCTACGGTATGGTTGGTTTGGATGCACAGCAGGATTTTCTGCTGTTTCGCATCTTCTTTCATAATATAATGAACATCGTTGGTTGCGGCGAGCGGGATGCCTGTTTCTTCCGAAAGCCTGATGATTTCCGGAACGACTACCCGGTCTTCTTCCAGGCCGTGGTCTTGAAGTTCCAGAAAAAAACGGTCCTCGCCGAACAGCCGTTGATATTCCAGCGCGATTTTTTTTGCCTGTTCAAAGTCGCCGCATAGAATTGCTTTCGGGATCTCCCCAGCAAGGCAGGCGGAAAGCGCAATCAAACCTTCGCTGTTTGCGGCGAGAAGATCCTTATCCACACGGGGTTTGGTGTAAAAACCGTTCACCCAGGAATCGGAAACGATACGCATCAAATTGTTGTAACCGGTATTATTTTCACAGAGCAGTATCAAATGGCTTCTGTCTTTGTCAATGGCGTGTTCCTTGTCAAAGCGGGACCTTGCCGCCACATACACTTCACAGCCGATGATTGCTTTCACGCCGCATTTGCATGCCTCGTCGTAAAAGTCAATCACACCGAACATCGCTCCGTGGTCCGTTACGGCCATAGCCGTCTGTCCCATTTCTTTTGCACGCTTGAATAAATGCCGGATTCTTGCGGCTCCGTCAAGCAGGCTGAACTCCGTATGAACGTGCAGATGTGCAAATGCCATTTATGTTTCTCCGTCTTCCGAGGCGATCTCAACGATTCTCTTTAAGCGGTGGCTGAGTCCGGAACGTGTTATCGGGGCGGGATGAAGGCGAATCATTTCTTCAAGCGTGGAGTATGGGTTATCGACTCTGATGTGGGCTGTTTCTAATAATTGAGGCGGCAAAGCGTCAAGCCGATTGCTGTGCATCAATTTCTTGACAGCGGCAACCTGCTTGACAGCAGCATTGACACTTTTATCGATATTGGCCGTATCGCAGTTTTGGCGGCGCTTTGATTTGTTGATGAAATCCTTGACAATCTTAATTCTCATCAATTCAAGGGCGGCGTCTTGCGCGCCTGCAGCCGTTAAGAGGTCCTCTATACCGGCGCTGTCTTTAAAATAGACAATGTGCTTGCCGTCTCTTACAATGATTTTCGGGTTGAGGTCCATTTCGCTCAACAACGCGGCAATATCGCCGGCCAGCTTGGCCCGCGAAACGGAGAATTCCAGATGATAACTTTTTTCCGGCTCGCTCATGTTGGCGCTCGATAGGAAGGCGCCGCGCAAGAAGGAGCGAAAGCAGCAATCGTTAACCAGATTGGCCCGGTTTAACCGTAAAGAAATATCCGTTTCGCTGTGGCCGAAATATTCCAGGACAGCGCGTCTTGCCGGTTCGTTGACGACGGAGACCGTATAATTCGTTTTTTGAACCGTCGAAATCGAGTTTTCCGGCAGCGGTATTCCGGCCAGCGCTTGTTTGTATAACGCCGCAGTTTGCGCGTGCTCGGTGGTGATTTTAACGGACGAAACCGAAAAATCCCTGCCTAAAAGCAGCAGTCCGTAAGACTGCGCTTTTTGACAGCAAGGAGTCAGCGTTCTTGCCTGCGCAAGTTCATCTTTTACGCGTGAAGAGAAAGACACCCGCCGCCCTCACTTTTTGATGTCGCGGTGTTTGATGCTCAACAGATAGCCGCGGCAATTCAGATGCTCGAATATTTTCTCGGCAAAAACGACGGAACGGTGACGACCTCCCGTGCAGCCTACCGCAATGACAAGGGTGCTTTTACCCTCTTTTTTATAGAACGGAAGTAGATAATCCACCAAATCGAGTATTTTGGAAAGAAATTCTTTTGATTGCGGCCATTTCATAACAAAATCGCGCACCGGCTCATCCAGGCCGGTCTTTTGCTTCAGGTCGAGCTCATAAAATGGATTCGGCAGGCATCTGACATCAAATACGAGGTCGGAATCGCCGGGGATGCCGTATTTATAACCGAAAGACACGCAATGAACGCCCACAGAACTGTTTGGGTTTTCGAGAAACAGGGAAGCAACCTTTTCCTTGCATTCGGCCGGCATAATATTGCTACTGTCAATGACATAATCTGCAATCTGACGGACAGGCTGCAATATTTCACGTTCGGCTTGTATGGCGTCGATAACCGAGCCGTTATTCTGTTCAAGCAAGGGGTGTTTTCTTCTCGTCTCTTTAAAGCGGCGTACCAGCACCTCATCGAGGGCGTCGAAGTAGAGAACGCTGACGTCATATTTCATCGTCTTTAATTCGTCGATGGCGCAGAAAAGGTCATAAAACGAGCCGCCTGCACGAATATCGCTGACAATCGCCACTTTATCGCGCTTTTCGCGCGAATCTGCTGCCAGCCCGACAAAGGTCGGGATTAATTTCGGCGGCATATTGTCCGCGCAAAAATAGCCGATGTCTTCCAGCGCATCCACGGCCACCGACTTGCCTGCGCCGGAAAGGCCGGTTACAATAATGACTTTCATATCGGGCCTCCCGCTTCAGGCAAGATGCTTGATTTCCGTTTCAAGTTTTATGCCGGTTTGTGTGAAAACCTCTTGTTGAATGATTGCGATAAGTTTCAGAACGTCTTCGCAGGTCGCCGCGCCGGTATTGACAATAAAGCCGGCGTGCTTTTCGCTGACCTGTGCGCCGCCAACCTTCATGCCTTTGAGGCCGCAGTCTTCGACCAGTTTGCCGGCGTAATGGTTTTGCGGCCTTTTAAAAACGCTGCCGGCACTCGGATATTCGAGCGGCTGGCTTTCCTTTCTGCGGCTGTAGAAGGATTCCATTTTGGCCCGAATCGTTTCACGGCTGCCCGGCCGCAAGCGCAAAACTACATCCGTTATGATTTCGCCTATGGTCATGAAAGTGCTGGTTCTGTATTCAAAATTCAGTTGTGAACGGTCGTGCGTCAGAGAATTTCCGCAAGTGTCCATAGCGGAACATTCCGCAACTGCGCTTTCAATTTCGCATTCGTATGCTCCCGCGTTCATGTATACGGCGCCGCCGACAGTTCCGGGTATTCCGTATGCAAACTCCAGGCCCGAAAGACCGTTGTCGGCAGCGAAACGGCACAAAGAAAAGAGGTTTGCACCGGCCTGACAATCAATGACGCTGCCGCCGCTGAGCGCAAATCGATTCATCCGGGTAAGGCAAATAACCGCTGCGTCGAGGCCTTTATCTGATACCAATAAATTACTTCCGTTGCCCAGAACAAACGTTTTGCATTCAATTTCGGTACAGATTTTCAGGATTGACTGAAGTCCCTCTTTTGTTTCAGGCCAAAACATCAATGCGGCCGGCCCGCCGATCTGAAACGTGGTGTAACCGCTCATCAAAACGTCGCGGCCGTACTTGATATTCAGTTTGTCGGCTTGCGCGGCAAGCAGTGCCCCGTTGCGCATAATCAACCGCCGTTAATAGTCTAATAAAGCCGCGCCTATGATGCCGGCATCATTACCTAAAACCGCCGCGCAAATCTGCGTTTGTTTGCCGGCATAAATACTGTATCTTTCACGTTCTACATGCCTGCGCAGCGGATCGAGCAGATAAGCGCCTTCGTTGCCGACACCTCCGCCGATACAGATAATTTCGGGCTGGAGGGCGTTGACAATGTTGATAATTCCACATGCGACATAATATATATAGCGGTCAACAACATGTTTTGCGGTTTCATCGCCTTTGCGCATAGCGTCAAAAGCCGTCCTGCCGGATACGGCGTCGATGTTGTTGTTGACCAAATCCCACATAGCGCTGTCCTGGTGATGTTTCATCGCGTCTTTGGTCTGCGACACAAGCGCCACGGCCGAAGCATATCTCTCCCAACAGCCCCGTCTGCCGCAGCTGCATTGCTCGCCGTCGATCATGATAACCATGTGCCCCATCTCGCCCGCGGCAAAATTGACGCCGCCGACAATTTTGCCGTCAAGGACAATACCGCTGCCGACACCGGTGCCCAGCGTGATCGCTACGAAACTCGACACGCCTTTGCCGGCTCCCGCCACCGCCTCGCCAAGCGCGGCGCAGTTGGCATCGTTGTCAAGGTATACGCTTTTGCCTATTCTCTTCTCAAGCATTTCTTTGGCGGGTACCTGTTGAAAATCAAGGTTATTGGCAAACTCAATATAGCCGGTGTTCTTGTTGACGGAACCGGGTGTTCCGACACCGACAGATTGAATTTGGTCCATGCCGATATTTAAGTCGCCGGCAACCTTTTTGACAAGAAAGCCGATATCGTCAAAGATATCGTCAGCAGGCCTGGGGATATTGGTTTTTACCGACGCTCTGCCGATAATCCGCAAATCCTCGCCAAGTACGCCGACGGCGATGTTCGTTCCGCCAAGATCCACTCCGATTCTGAACATGAAAGTGCCCTCCGTATGTTTATTTTATGTGAATCAGAAATTCTGCCATACTTCAATTTCGTTTTTGCCCGGCTGAATATCGTCGCCGATACCCAGGCTGTTCAGCAGTTCCGTCGCCGCGTTATAACCCATTTTCTTCTGCCTGTTGTTCATCGCGGCAGCCTCTATGATGATGGATAGGTTTCTGCCGGGCTTGACCGGCACAATTGATATCGGAACCTTGATTCCGAGGATATCGGTAAACTCGTCGTCGAGTCCCATGCGGTCGTAAACTTTGGAACTGTCCCAAACCTCCAGCTGAACGACCATATCGATTTTTTCGGTTAGCTTTACCGCGCCTGTACCGAATATCCGCCTTGCGTTAATGACGCCGATGCCGCGCAATTCGATAAAGTGACGGATATTGTCCGGCGCCGAGCCGACCAGTGTTTTCGAAGAAACTTTTCTGATTTCAACCGCGTCGTCGGCGATAAGCCTGTGGCCACGCTTCATTAATTCAAGCGCTGTCTCGCTTTTTCCGATTCCGCTGTCGCCGAGAATGAGGACGCCTTCGCCGTAGACTTCCACCAATACGGCGTGCCTGGTAATACGCTGCGCAAGTTCGATACCCAGGTAGGCAATAAGTGTCGCCATGCACGATGAGGTTGTATCCGGCGTCCGCAGAACAGGCACCTCGTATTGTTTGGCAAACTCAAGCACGCATCCGGGAAAGTCGAGGTTTCTGGTAATCAGCACGCAGGAAGGTTTCAGGCGGAAAAGACTTTCCATTCTCTCTCTGCCGCAGTCTTCGCCGAGGCTGGTAATGTAATCGAGTTCGGCAAGGCCCAGGAACTCTATCCGCGCAGGGTCGAAATGGTCATAAAAACCCGCGAATACAAGGCCCGGGCGGTTGACGTCCTGCGAAGAAATATAAATATCGCCCGTGTTTTTCGGGCTGTATATCACCTCGAAAAGATGATCGTTGACGATTTTCGAAAGGGACACCGAATATTTTTCCGGCAATGAAATACCCCCTAAAAAGCCCCTTTGTTTTTTTGTTTGACGATTTTCGCCGGAACTCCCACCGCGGTGCAACCGGGTTCGACATTATTCAAAACGACTGATCCTGCGCCGATAAAAGATTCCGCGCCGATTGAAATACCCTGAAGGATTTGAGAACCGACCCCGACTTGCGCATACTCGCCGATTTTAACCGCGCCGGAAATATTGACGGCGGGATACAGCGTCGCATAATCGCCCAGCTGGGCGTCATGGCCGATGGTGCAGGCATTGCTGACGAGCACAAAGTCGCCGATGACAATATCGGCAGTCAGCACGCAGGAAAAAGCAATAATGCTGCCGCGGCCGATCTGCACGAATTCTGACATAATTACATTCGGCGCGATGATGCTGGGAAAAGAAAGGTTTGGATTGACTCGCAGAAGTTGATAAAGTTTATTCCTGACAAACGGACTGCCGGCGCAAAGGCATACCGATGTTTCTTTGTTGTATTGCAACAGCGACGTTGTTGCGCCAATAACCGGTACGCCGTGGATCTCCCTGCCGTGTAGCTGTTCGTTGTCGTCAACGAAGCCGAGGATACGGTAGGCGGGCTTTTGCTTATTGATTTCATGGAGTTGGAAAAGCGTCTCTTTGCCTAATCCGCCGGCACAAACAAGAACAAGGTCATTCATGGGTCAGCGCATCCCTTCAACGAGGACAATATTATTAAAATTATACCATAGCGCCGGGAAAGCTTACAACCTTTCAAATGCGGCGAGAACAGCGGGCAGTTCGCGCAGGCAGGCGGAAGGGGTATTCCCGCGCATCGAGTATAGGGAGGAAACACGGTCGCCTGTCAAACCGTGAATATATGCGGCGGCTGCGGCGCTTTCAAATAAACCGAGTCCCTGCGCGGCGAATGAAACCATGACACCTGCCAGAACATCGCCGCTGCCTCCTTTCGCCATACCCGGGTTGCCTGTCGTATTGATACAGACCGCGCTTCTATCTGGCGCGGCAATCAGCGTCCCGGCGCCTTTCAGCACGCAGATACAGCCAAAGCGTTTTGTCAGCGCGCGCACCGCGGAGAATCGATCGGCCTGGACAACTTCGACGGTTGTCCCCAGCAGTCTTGCCGCTTCACCCGGATGGGGAGTTAAAATCAGCGCGCTTTGATTCGGTTCAAGGATATCCGGGTAGCGGGCGATGATGTTGAGCGCGTCCGCGTCGAGAACGGCGGTACATTTGAGGTTTGCGAGCAGATGCCTGACAACTTCGACCGTGTCTGCGCTGACGCCGAGTCCGCAGCCGATGAGCAGAGCGTCCGCGCTTTGCGCGTGCCTTAAAAGTAACGGCAAAGAGGTTTTGCGTATCATACCGTTTTGCGACGTATCAAGCGGCAGCAAAACCGGTTCCGCCAATTTGGCGGCTATCGCCGCGTACGCTTCTTTCGGGAAAGCCGCCTGGACAAGTCCGGCCCCCGAAACGACAGCGGCCTGTGCGGCAAAATAGGCGGCGCCGGGCATGCCGACACTGCCGCAAACCGATAAGACCCGGCCGTAATCACCCTTGTTCGATACCGGGCGGTGAACGGGAAAGAATGCTTTGATTTCGTCTGCGCCAAGGGTAAAATCGCAGTCCGGAGCCGCCGCGTCGTAATCCGCATCGGATAAGCCGATATCTCCGACAAAAATTCGGCCGCAGTTTTCTTTGGCCGGCGGCAGAACATGGGCGGGTTTTAACACCGAAACGGCAATACAGTAGTCTGCTTTTACGCAAGCGTCCGGCAAAAATCCGCTGTCGCAATTGATTGCGCTTGGCACGTCAATGGAAACGACACAGGCTTTCGACTCGTTGATTTCTCGGAACAATTCGGCGTCTTCCGGCCGGGCGTTCCCCTGAAAGCCTGTGCCGAACATACAGTCGATGAGCATATCGCTTTGCATAATCAGGCGGCTGAGCCCTGCATCTCCGGCGTGAAGGTGCAATATTTCCGTATCAAGCCGTTCGAGAAGGTTCAGCATTACAACGGAGGCTTCACTGCGCGGCGGACCTTTAACCAGAACTGTATTTATCTCATAACCGTCAGCCGCCAGTTTTCGCGCGATGACAAGACCGTCTCCGCCGTTATTGCCGCTGCCGCAAAGCACGGTAATCGTCTGCACGTCGGATAAATCGGGCAATATCCGCTCACGGATGATTCTTGCGCAGGCAGAACCGGCATTATCCATCAGACGGATTTCATTGATGCCGCGCATAGAGGCGGCTTGTTCGGCGGCTCTCATTTGAGCCGAAGTCAGCACTCTCAAGGCAAAGGCTCCTTTCCCTTATCAACTGCTGCAGCCGGATAAGCCAATGCAAAGACACAAGCGATGGTGCCTTCGTGCGATACGCTCACCGTAAAAGAAACCCCCAGTTCCTTTACAAGCTGCGCGGCTTTGCCGCTGAAAGCATAGTAGGGTTTTCCTTTTTCATCGGTTAGTAGTTCGACATCCTTAAGCGAAAAACCGCTGAGCCCGGTTCCGACACATTTGGCGAATGCTTCTTTCGCGGCAAAAGCCGCCGCGACACCCTGTGCGGGAAAACCTTTTTTTTCGAGGCGTTCCCGCTCGCGGCCGCCCAAAACACGCGAGACAAAAGCAGCGTTGCGCATCGATTTTTGAATGCGCGGTATACTGATTATGTCTACGCCGGCGGAAAACATATAAGCACATCCTTAAAAGATGATATTTATTATATCACAAACCGAATGACCGTCCGTTCGCGGCAGCGAAGAAATATCAGAATTTGAGGGATAATACTTGCGTTTCTCGTAAAGTTATGTTATATTTTGCAAACAAACGCGATGACGGAGACAAGTATCCGCGGATACCCGCCCAGAGAGAGCCCTCCATAGCTGAAACGGGCTTGCGGGATAGGCGGTGAAATTCACTCCCGAGCGGCGTTTCGGAAAAAGCTCGATCGGCTTGATTATGAAACGACGGCTGTTCACCGTTGACGGAACATAGAGTGTTTGCTCTTACGCGCAATGCTGAAAGCAAAAACGCAGGGTGGTAACGCGGAGTATTCCTTCGTCCCTAGAAAGGATGGAGGACTATTATTTTTTGAAAGGATCGTCGCTATGAAGGATCGCATTGAAACAACAAGGCGGAACGCGCTTGAGGAAATCGCGTCGGCTCGCAGCGGAACGGACCTCGAGGCCGTCAAGGTGAAATATCTCGGCAAAAAAGGCGAACTGACATCGCTGCTTAAAATGATGGGCGGTTTAAGCGCCGAAGAAAGGCCGGTTGTCGGTAAAATCGCCAACGAAGCACGGCTGTCGATTGAAAGCGCCTTATCGCTCAGAGAAGATGAAATCGGCGCTGCCGAAGTCCACAAAAGGCTTATCGAAGAAAAAATCGATGTAACACTGCCCGGCAGAAAGCGGGAGCCCGGTCATAAACATCCGCTGACCATCGTCCTCGACGAAGTGAAGGATATTTTCATCGGCCTCGGGTTTCAAATCGCCACCGGACCCGAAGTCGAGTGGGACCACTACAACTTTGAAGCGCTGAATATACCGAAAGGCCATCCTGCCAGAGACACGCAGGACACCTTTTATATCACGGAAAATATGCTGCTTCGCACGCAAACCTCTCCGGTGCAAATCAGAGTGATGGAAAAGCAAAAGCCGCCTATCAGAATTATCGCACCCGGCAGAGTTTACCGTTCCGACTCCGTCGACGCCACCCACTCCCCTCTTTTCCATCAAATCGAAGGGCTGGTAATCGATAAAGGCATTACCATGAGCGATCTGAAGGGCTGTCTGGAAGCGTTCGCACGCAGGCTTTACGGCGATGAAACGAAAATACGCCTTCGCCCTCACCATTTTCAGTTTACGGAACCCTCTTGCGAGGTGGATGTCTCCTGTTTCCGATGCGGCGGCTCGGGCTGCGCGATGTGTAAAGGAGAAGGATGGATTGAAATCCTGGGCGCGGGGATGGTTCACCCCAACGTGCTTCTCAGGGGTGGAATCGACCCGAAGGAATACAGCGGCTTCGCATTCGGAATGGGCCTTGAAAGGCTGGTTATGTTCCGTTTCAACATTGATGATTTGCGCCTTTTTTACGAGAACGATTTAAGATTTCTGAGCCAGTTTTAGGAGGCATACGGATGAAACTTTCAAAAAAATGGCTGAGCGATTTTGTTGATATCAACAGCGGCGAGAAAGAGTTCGCCGACGCGATGACGATGAGCGGCTCCAAGGTCGAGGGATGGGAAAAGGAAGGCAGCGGCCTTGCGGGTATAGTAGTCGGACACATAGAATCCGTTGAGCGAATAGAGAATTCACAGCGGCTGTCTCTCTGCATTGCGGACGTGGGAACAGCTGAACCGCTCGGCATCGTAACGGGCGCCGCCAATGTCAAAGCGGGAGATTACGTGCCGGTCGCTCTGGATGGCTCGACGATATATTCCGGCAAACGAATTACCGCTGGTATGATCAGGGGCGTTTTCAGCGGCGGCATGCTGTGCTCGCTTGCCGAACTCGGCCTTTCAATCAACGACTTCCCTTACGCCTGCGAAGACGGCATTTTCATACTCGGCGAGGATTGCGTTTGCCAACCCGGGCTGGACATCCATGAAGCCATAGGCTTGAACGACACGGTCTTCGAGTTTGAAATCACTTCCAACCGGCCCGACTGCCTGTCGGTGGCCGGCTTGGCTCGGGAAGCCGCCGCAACGTTTCGTATCCCGATGAAAGAACCCCTGCCGCGTTTCGATTCCAATGATGAAAATGTGGACGACTACATTAAAATCATTGTCAGCGACAAAGAAAAATGCGCGCGCTATGTCGGCGCCGTGGTCAAGAACGTCAGCATCGAACCGTCGCCGAGATGGATGCGCGAAAGGCTGCGGGCCAGCGGCGTGCGGCCGATCAACAATATCGTCGACATTACCAACTACGTAATGCTTGAATACGGTCAGCCGATGCACGCTTTTGATATCCGTACGATTGAGGGGGGGATGATCGATGTCAGAACGGCCCGTCAAGGTGAAAAGATTACGCTGCTCGACGGCAGCGAAAAGACACTCGACACCGATATCCTTGTCATTGCAGACGCTGTAAAGCCGATTGCCGTCGCCGGTATCATGGGAGGCGAATTCAGTTCCATCGCGCCCGACACAAGCGTTGTCGTTTTCGAATCAGCCTGCTTCAACGCGGCAAGCGTCAGAAACACATCGAAAAAAATCGGTGTCAGGACCGAATCTTCCTCGCGTTTCGAAAAGGGGCTCAGCGCTTGCGGCTGCCTTGCGGCGGAATATCGGGCGTTGGAACTCATCAATATTTTATGCGCCGGCGAAGTGGTCGGGCAAGTTGCTGATATCGGGCGCTTCTGCGACGGCGAGGCAACCGTGCCTTTTGATCCCGACTGGACCAACCGTTTTATCGGCATTAACCTGGACGCCGGCGAACAGGCGGAAATCCTGCGCAGAATCGGATTCACCGTGGAAGGCGGCCAGGTCAAAGTCCCGCACTACCGCGGAGATATCGAAGGTCTTGAAGATATCGCCGAAGAAGTAGCGCGTTTTTACGGCTTTGAAAAGATCCCCAACCGTCCTCTGGCCGGTATTGCCGACGGACGGCTGACGCCTTTGCAGCATTTTGAAAAACTGATTTGCGGCACACTTCTCGCTTGCGGCCTCAACGAGGTTCAAACATATTCCTTTATCAGCCCGAAAGCGTATGACAAAATAGCGCTCGCAACGGACAGCCCGCTTCGCGACAGCGTCGTGATCATCAATCCGCTCGGCGAGGACACCAGCGTGATGCGGACCACCGCACTGCCCTCGATGCTTGATGTCGTCGCGAGAAATCTTAACTTCAAGAACGATGAAGCGTCGTTTTTCGAATTGGCCACCGTTTATTATCCCTTGGGGTTTGACCGGCTGCCGCAGGAGAAACAGCGGCTTGTTTTGGGAATGTATGGCCCTCAAAACGATTTCTATGCGCTGAAAGGCGTCGTAGAGGCGGTGATGAAAGCCGCCGGTATTCGACAATATGAAATAAGTCCGGCAGATGACAACCCTTCCTATCATCCCGGAAGATGCGCGAAACTGACCTTGAGCGGCAAGTTGCTTGCCTGTTTCGGCGAGGTTCATCCGGCCGTATTAACCCGCTGCTCGATCGAACAGCGCGTCTGCTGCGCCGATATCGATTTTGACGCGCTGTTTGCGAACAGAAATTTGAATAAGGCCTATCAACCGCTGCCCAAATATCCGGCGGCGGAAAGAGATCTGGCGTTGATTTGTGATAAAAACACCCCATCTGCGGTTCTTGCCGACGCGATACAGGCTGCCGCGGGTCCGCTTTTGGAAAGCATCAGACTGTTTGACGTGTATGAAGGCGCGCAATTGCCGCAGGGCAAAAAAAGCCTGGCTTATCATTTAATCCTTCGTTGCCAGGACCGCACCCTCAACGATGAGGAAACGGACGTCATTATTCAAAAAATCATCGCAGAACTTGGCCGAATCAATGTACTTTTGCGCTGACAACCCTCAAAACCGGCTTTTTCAATATTGAGAAATCCGAGACATGCGTGTATAATAAATAAAAGGAGGTGTTCTTATGCAGGATAAGACCATCACTTTTACGATTAAAGACGAACACGAAAAACTGATGCACAAGAATCTGCTCGAGGTCTATAACGCTCTGCAGGAGAAAGGTTATAACCCCGTCAGCCAAATAGTCGGTTATCTGCTATCGGAGGACCCGACTTACATCACCACGCACAACAACGCGCGCAGCATCGTCAGAAGAATTGACAGGGATGAACTGCTGCAGATACTGGTAAAGCATTACCTCAAAGAACAATAAACGGAGATGACCATTATTAAAACCAAAAAAGGCGGCGGCTTTCTTACGTACAAAGGCAAACCGCTTGTTCGCTGCGGAAACACCATTTATTACGGCAACATGAACGAGGATTATGTTGTTATTATCAACATCACCGGTACCCGCGAGGTTCACGGCCTGAAAATTGCCGACAGGGTCATTGTACAGCTTGTCAGCAATGATGAAAGCCTGAGACTGAAGGATCGAATTATCAACAAAGCGGAACAGCGCGGCTTATATAACGCGCTGGATATCGGGTCGGTGTGGTTGGAAAGAAAGCTTGAAAAATAGCGGCTGAACATAGAAAACGGCTCCCGAACGGAGCCGTTTTTTTATGTCCGAAGCTTTTTATTCTCTCCGCAGCGCCTCGATGGGAGGCATATCTGCGGCTCTCTTTGCGGGATAAATACCGAAGAATACGCCGATAGCGGAGGAAAAACCGACGGCGATGAGAACGGTCGTCAACTCAATATCCATCGGTATGTGCATATATGCGGAAACGCCGATGGCTCCGCCGACACCGATGGCGAAACCGATGGTGCCCCCAATCATGCAAAGAATAATCGACTCGGTCAAAAACTGAAAGAGAATGGTTGTCGTTTTGGCGCCGAGGGCTTTTCGGATACCGATTTCCCTTGTTCTTTCCGTAACCGACACGAGCATGATATTCATCACGCCGATGCCGCCGACCACAAGCGAAATCGCGCTTACGGCTGCAATAAACGCGGTGAAAACACGAATGACGGTATCAAGCAGGTTGATGTAAGTGGCCATATTCACAACGTTATACGCTTTGCTGCCGAAGTTGCCGTGCCTGGAATATAAAACATTGGCGGCGGCGTTGCCGGCTGTGTCAAGGTTGTCGTCCGTCGTCGAGGTGAGGTAAATCATATCATACAGTCCCGAGCTGCCCATCATGGCGTCTGTTGTAGTGGCGGGCATCATCAGCATGCACATGGCCTGCGAGGATGAGCCCATCAGGCTGCTGGAACTGGAAAGTATCGAGGAAGAATCCTGGTCCCCCATCATAGCCGACTCGAAAACGCCTATAATCTTCGCCTTAATAAATTTATCGTTCGCGTTGAGGACAATCTCCTCGCCGACGCAGTTTTCATAACCAAACATGACAACGGCGCTGATAACCGGAATGACGGCTACGGGCCGCGCGGAGGCATATTCCTCTTCGTTGAAAAAACGGCCGTATTTGATCTGGGCGCTCATGACATGCTTAAGGTCCGTCGTGCCGGAAATAACGTAGCATAATCCGGCTTCCCTTTTTGTGCTCGCGTTGCCGATGGTGATGGCGACGGGGGACACATATTCCACGCTGTCAATATTTTTGATGGCCGCCAGGTCTTCACGGGTGATATAATCCGAGGCGCTGACATTGCTGGTGTTCACCGCGATACTCACGGTATTGGAACCCAGAGACCGAATCATTCCAACGATATAGTCGCGCCCGCCGTTGCCTACGGTGATAATGGCAATCACGGACGCTACGCCGATGATGATGCCCAGCATCGTCAGCAGCGAGCGCATCATATTCGTTCTGATGCTGTAAACCGCTATGCGTATATTTTCAGCAATGTTCAAACGTAGTCCCCCGGGATAATATTTATCAAAGCGATGGCGTTACGGATATTTCGGGGTGACTTTATCGCCGTCTGCCAGGAGGACGCTGGGCGCTTTTATAATTTTATCCCCTTCTTTGCAGCCGGATAAAATCTCATAATACGCGTCGCTGAAAATACCCGTTTTCACTTCGGCGCGGCGGACGGTGTTGGACTTCTCATCTAAAATAAAGACATATGCCGCCTTGCTGTCGAACTGTAACGATTCGACCGGTATCAGCAAGGCGTTACGGACGGTTGCGATGGGGATGGAAATATCGACATTGAAACCGATAATAATACTCGTATCGGGCTGGTCTATCGTCACTTCCGCTTCCACCCCGCTGGAACTTCCGCTTGAACCGAGCAGCGAACTGATGTTGATGCTGTCGTTTGTGGTGGCGACGGGGCTGATATAGCTGATACGTCCCTGAAACGTGCTGCCGCCTGCCGAAGATATCTCGGCTTTTTGATCCACTTTCACTTTTAACACGTCATACTGCCCGAGTACAATCTTTGCCACAAAAGGATAATACTCGATGATGATTGCGCTTTTCTGCTGGCCGAGCAGCGAACTGAGCATACCTGTGATATCCGTTTTACCCGAGGTGACCGCGCTGATGATCGTATTGACGTCGAAACCCGCCGATGAAGTTCCGCTTTCGGGGGAATACACTTCGCCGGCCGTGATGTTAACCTCGCGAACAATCCCGTTTGTTTCGGCTGTCCAGCCGTTTTTGATCGAATCAACGGCTGCCTGGGTATCGTCGAGTGACTTTTTCGCGGCGTCCGCAATGGCCTTGTAAGCGGTGCCGAGCATTTGATTTGATTGTGTTTCAAGCATTGTCTGCTTGGCTTTTAACTGCAGCAGCTCGAGTTGTTTTTGGGTCAGTTGAGTCTCTTCACTCGATAGGCCGAACATGGAGGAAATATCGTAAGAAGCGCCCGAATTTCCGATAAGGCCTTGAAGCATTTGAAGGATTTGGGAAGAATTATTGCCCGATGACAAGAGCCGCTCAACAAGAGCGCCGAGCTGCGTATCGGTCAACGAGTCGCCCAAAATGGATTGGACCAGTTTGTAAACGGCATTTTGTGAATCACTGCCCGTGTCGTTATTGCTGCCGGGTTCATCCTGCGGTTGCGCATCCACCTTTTTCTGGAGAATGGCAATCTCCTCTTCGAGGAGAGGAATCTCTTTGTTGAGCTTTGCCAATTCGTTTTTTGAATCGGCAGCATTTGCGATATATTTTTCATAGGCCTCGTCCGCCGCCGCGTAGGAAGCTTTTTTTTCCGCTAGCACATCATTGAGAGAATACGGGTCGAAAGTGGCGAGAACGTCGCCGGCTTTCACAGACTGGCCGGTTTTCACCCTGACATCGACGACTTTCACCCCTTCGGGCAGGACAAACTTGCCCTGCTTCCCGGACTCGACCGTGCCGGAAGTTTCCAGTTTTTGCGTTACATCTCCCCTGCCGACCGTAACGATATCGAATGCTTCGCCTTTATCGGGCCTTAAAATATAATAGAGGAGCCCGGCAACGCAGGCCAGCACAAGAAACGATGCGATTGCAGCCGCCGCCTTCTTTTTTGTGCTCCATTTTTTCAACGCGTTCATGGAAACCCCTTTCAAATAATAAAAATCAATGCCGCTGATTTATACTACAACCCTCCCGGTAGTGTAAATAGCCGCATTGTGTAAATAATTTGTAAACAAATTTAAATAGCGCGCGCGCCGATATCGGTGCGGTAATGCATGTCTTCGAAACTGATTTTATCAATCGCTTGATAGGCCGCGCCGAGCGCTTCACGCAGTGAATTCTTCTGCGCTGATATGCCCAAAACCCTGCCCCCGTTGGTATAAAAGACGCCGTTTTTGCATAGGGTTCCGGCGTGATAGACAGTCACATCCTCTGCGCAGCCGCGGCTGTCCAAACCTTTAATTTCATAACCTTTCGCATAGGAAACGGGATAACCGCCCGACGCGAGAATCACGCAGGCGCTGTTTTGCCGGGACCATTCCAACTCCATTTGAGCCAGGTTGCCGTCGATTACCGCGTCGACAACATCTATCAATGGTGTTTTCAGCAGCGGCAGCACCACCTGCGTTTCGGGGTCACCGAAACGGCAATTGTATTCGATGACCTTCGGCCCCTGCGCGGTCAGCATGAGGCCGAAATACAGACAGCCCTTGAACTTTCTGTTTTCGGCGTTCATCGCGGCAATGGTGGGAAGGAAGATATGTTCCATGCAGAAGCGGGCATGCTCCTGCGTGTAAAAAGGATTCGGCGCGATAGCGCCCATACCGCCCGTATTGAGGCCACGATCTCCTTCAAGCGCCTTTTTATGATCCATCGATGAGATCATGGGTGAAACGGTTTCCCCGTCCGTAAAAGCGAGGACAGATACCTCCGGCCCGGTTAAAAACTCTTCCACGACGATTTTGCTTCCTGCGTCGCCAAACACCTTATCGTTCATGATGTCTTGCACGGCGCGTTGCGCCTGTTCGAAACTCTCGGCGATGATTACGCCTTTGCCGAGAGCCAAACCGTCCGCTTTGATAACCGTCGGATATTTGCCGACAGACGCGATATATTCGACGGCTTTTTGCGCGCAGTCGAAAACTTCATAATCCGCGGTAGGAATGGCGTACTTTTTCATGAGCGACTTGGCAAAAACCTTGCTGCTTTCAATTTCGGCCGCCTTTGCGCTCGGGCCGAAAACACGCAAGCCTGCCGCTTGCATCGCATCCGCCATGCCGGCCGCGAGCGGATCATCCGGCGCCACGAAAACAAGATCCGCTTTTTCTTCCAAAGCAAGCCCTACCATGGCTTCGATATCGGTAACCGGTACCGGGAAACACTGCGCATCGCAGGCAATCCCGCCGTTGCCGGGGGCGCAGATGACCTGCTTCACCCTGTCGCTTTCTTTCAATTTTTTAATCAGGGCATGTTCCCTTCCGCCGGAGCCAACCATCAGTATTTTCATGTTGACCGCCTTGTAATAAAAATTAATGTTTGAAATGGCGCATGCCTGTAAACAGCATGGCGATCCCCGCTTCGTCGGCCGCTTTAATGCTGTCTTCGTCCCGGATCGAGCCGCCCGGCTGAATAATGGCTGTAATTCCGGCCGCCTGAGCAGCCAGCACACAATCGGAAAACGGGAAATAGGCGTCGCTGGCCATGACAGAACCGCAGGCATTTTCACCCGCGTACTTGATAGCCAGTTCGAGCGCGGTGATGCGGTTGGTCTGGCCGGGTCCTATGCCGACGGTCCGTTGGCCTTTTGCCAGAACAATGGCGTTGGATTTCACATGTTTGACCACTTTCCATGCCGTCATCATATCTGCCTTTTCCGTGTCGCTCGGTTTACGCTGCGTGACGCAGACCAGTTCTGCTTCATCGAGCAGTTTGGTGTCGAGTTCCTGTACGAGCAGGCCTCCGGCGACCTTTTTCATATCGAGCGTTCCCGGACGGTTCGCCTCGGCCAGTTCGGGCAATTCAAGCAGCCGGAGATTCTTTTTCGCTTTGAGTATTTCAAGGGCCTCTGCGGAAAACGCGGGAGCAATAATTATTTCAAGGAATATATTCGCCATTTCCGCGGCTGTTGATGCGTCCACTTCGCGGTTAAGCGCGACAATACCGCCGTAAATTGAAACCTTGTCCGCCTCATAGGCGTTTTGATAAGCTTCAAAAATAGTCTCGCCCGTACCGACGCCGCACGGATTGGCGTGTTTGACCGCAACCGCAACGGGGATATCGAAGCTGAACTCTTTGATGACGTCCAGCGCGCCGTTGGTATCGTTGATGTTGTTATAGGACAGTTCCTTTCCGTGAAGTTGGACTGCGTGGGGCAGCGTATTTTCCGCGCAGCCGATTTCCGCATAGAACGCCGCATTTTGATGCGGATTCTCGCCGTACCTCATATCCTGTATTTTTTCGAAAGTCATGGTGAATTTATCCGGCATCGAGGTTTCGCCCCGCTGCGCGCGCAGATAAGTATTGATCATGCTGTCATACTGCGCCGTATATTCGAACACCGTGTTGGCGAGGCGGAACTTTGTCGGTTTTGTGACCTCGCCGTGCGCTTCGAGTTCCGCAAGTACCGTGTCATAGTCGCGCGGATCGACAACAACGGCAACATCCTTCCAGTTTTTTGCGGCGGCTCGCAGCATGGTCGGTCCGCCGATGTCGATATTTTCTACCGCTTCTTCAAGCGTGACGTCTTTTTTCAGAATGGTCTGTTTGAATGGATAAAGGTTGATGCAAACGATATCGATCGGGTCGATTTGAAGCTTTTCAAGCTGCTCCATGTGTTCAGGGTGGTCGCGCATCGCGAGAATGCCTGCGTGTACGGCGGGATGCAGGGTCTTTACCCTGCCGTCAAGGCACTCCGGAAAACCGGTGATATCCGATACGTTCGTGCAGCCGATACCGGCATCGGCAATCGCCTTTGCCGTTCCTCCGGTGGAGATGATCTCGTAACCGAATTCCGCCAGTTTTTGCGCGAAAGCAATGAGTCCGGTTTTGTCCGACACGCTGATGAGAGCCCTTTTCATCATAATATTCCCTCCGATATTTTTTTGCAGAGCATCGCTACGGCTTTGGGAAGGATTTCCCATTCGGCTTGCTCCATAATTCGCTGCTGCAACGTTTCAGGGTTATCCCCTTCCAGGACCTCGACTGCTTTTTGAAGAATGATTTCCCCGCCATCCGGAATCTCGTTGACCATGTGGACGGTTGCGCCGCTGACTTTGACGCCTTTTTCCAACGCCGCTCGATGGACCTTCAGGCCGTAAAAGCCGGTGCCGCAGAAGGCCGGAATCAGGGAAGGGTGAACATTGATAATCCTGCCCGGATAATGTTCAATCAGCGGCTTTCCGATAATCGGAAGAAAGCCCGCGAGCACAACGAGTTGTGCGTCGCAGGATTGAAGCTTATCAAGTAAAGCCATATCGAATGCGCCGGGGCTGTACTGCTTCTTATCAATTACACAGTAAGGGATACCGGCTTTTTGCGCCCTTTCAAGGGCGAATACGCCGGGTTTGCTGGATATGACGCAGACGATTTGGCCGCAGCCGAGTTCGCCGGCTGCCTGGGCATTGATCAGCGCCTGCAAATTGGTGCCTCCGCCGGATACAAGCACCGCGACGCGGACAATCCGGGATTTATCTATATAAGCAATACGCCATCATCCCCTTCCTTGACACAGCCCGCTTCGAAAGGTTTCTCGCCGCACGCTTCAAGGGTCTTAAAGGCTTCGTGCGCCTGTTTTTCCGCAACGCATACGCACATGCCCATGCCCATATTGAACGTGTTGTACATATCGCGCTCCGGCACACCTTCGGCTTGAATAGCCGAAAAGACCGCCAGCCGCGGAATGTTGCGTTTGGCAATCTGCGCGCAAAGCCCCTGCGGCAGCATACGCGGAATGTTTTCGAAAAAGCCGCCGCCGGTGATATGGGATACGCCGTGGATATCGACGGCTGAAAAAAGCTGCAGGATTTGCGTGACATAGATTCTCGTCGGCATCAGGAGCTCTTCGCCCAGCGTTTTCCCGAAATCGGCAACATAAATACGCAAACGTTCTTCGCTGATATTAAACAGTTTTCTGACCAGTGAAAAACCGTTGGAATGGACTCCCGAAGAAGGAAGGCCGATGAGGATATCCCCCGGACGGACTTTGCCGCGTGCCCGAATGCTTTCCATATCTGCCAGGCCGACGCAGAATCCTGCCAAATCATATTCTTCGGGCGGATAGAATCCGGGCATTTCAGCAGTTTCACCGCCGATCAGCGCGCAGCCCGCTTCCCGGCAGCCGTCCGCAACCCCCGAAACAATGTCCGCTATTTTTTCCGGAATATTCTTGCCTACGGCGAGGTAGTCGAGAAAAAACAGAGGTTTTGCGCCCGAACAGACAACGTCGTTGACACACATGGCGACGCAGTCGATGCCCACAGTATCATGTTTGTCCATCAGGAAAGCCACTTTGAGTTTCGTGCCGACACCGTCTGTGCCGGATACCAGCACCGGGCTTTTTATGCCGTTGAGATCCGGCTTAAAAAGCCCGCCGAATCCGCCGATGTCTGAAACCACGCCGGGTATTTTTGTTCTGGCAACATGTTTTTTGATCAGCTCGACCGATCTGTAGCCCGCGTGAACATCCACGCCCGCATTTTTATAGCTTGAGTTGTCGGTCCCCATTCGAAACCTCCGCTGTTAAAAAATTATAACCGTTCGAGTTTTTTGCTGAATTTGTCACCGCTTTTTCCCGCTTCAACCGGATAATGGCCGGTGAAACACGCGTCGCAGATCCCCCGGCTGCTCCCGGTTGCTTTTCGAAGCCCGCGAATGCTGAGATACCCGAGGGAATCCGCTCCAATCTGGAGCCTGATGTGTTCAGCCGCCTGCCTGCGCGCGAACAGCAGATCGTCCCGGCTGATATCGGTGCCGTAATGGCATGGATAAAGAAACGGCGGTGACGATATGCGCATGTGAACCGCGGATGCCCCCGCCCTGCGCAGATTCTCGACGATGTGGGCCGACGTGGTGCCCCGTACAATCGAGTCGTCTATGAGGACAACGCTCTTGCCGCGCACTTCGGCAGCGAGCGGATTGAGCTTGATCGCGACGGCCTTTTCGCGGGCCATCTGATCGGATTCGATGAACGTTCTGCCGACATACCGGTTTTTCACAAAACCGTACGCGAAACGTATGCCGGACTCGAAAGCATAGCCAAGCGCCGCATCGATACCAGAGTCCGGTATTCCTGCCACGATATCCGCCTCCGCCGGCTGTTCGAGGGCTAATTGCCTGCCTGCGTTGTATCTCGCCTCGTGAACACCCAGCCCGTTGATGATCGAATCAGGCCTTGCGAAGTAGACATATTCGAAAACACAAAAAGCGCCTTTTTCGGCTTTCGGAGTGCTGATGCTCGTGACTCCCTGCTTTCCGATTACCAGTATTTCGCCTGGTTCCACATCTCTGATGAGTTCTCCGCCGAGACTGGTGACGGCGCAGCTTTCACTGGCGACAACAAAGGCCTCGCCCACTTTTCCGAGACACAACGGCTTTTGGCCCCGCGGATCGCGGAATGCAATCAGCTTGCTTCGCGACATAAGCACGCAGCAGTAAGCGCCTTCCATCATCGGCATAGCGGCTTGTACCGCCTGCTCGAGTGTGCCCTTCAGCAGTCTTTGCCTGGCGACGAGATGTCCGATGAGTTCCGCATCGCTGTCTGTTTGAAAAATAGAACCGTCCTTTTCCAGATTTTGCCTTAAAGCATCGGCGTTAACCAGGCACCCGTTGTTT
>Ga0116184_10001413_pt1 | contig 23230 bp, 18 predicted proteins | sample AD_JPNNA5_MetaG_FD_89886 | JGI IMG/M metagenome (GOLD analysis project Ga0116184, IMG submission 89886) | Active sludge microbial communities of municipal wastewater-treating anaerobic digesters from Japan - AD_JPNNA5_MetaG | ecosystem: Engineered > Bioreactor > Anaerobic > Digestate | place... | reverse complement strand
GGTCGCCTGAGTTCCGGGCGTCGTAGGCCTCCGCCAGCAGTGCATCGACACCGTTGGGCGCGTGGGGCGAGGCATCATGCTCCGGCAAGACGCCGCGCGCCGGCGGAGCCGTGGGGGGCTCAGCGTGCATGTCGGACGGCAGGAGGCCCGGATCGACCTCCACCGGATTGGCCTGCTCAGGCGCCTCGGGCACCGGGGCGTCGGTCGGGTTGGCTGTGTCGGCTTTCAGCACATGGCCACACCTCCGACAGAAATGGTTGTTGATCGAGTTACGAGTCCCACACTCGGGGCAGAACAAGGCCGCTCACCCCCAAAGCACCATGGACGCTCGACACCGTCCGATCGATCGATGCCTGTGTGCCAGTCGGCGCGATCTGTCATGCTGCCGGATCACTACGGAATGACCTTATTCAGCGGATACTCGATGATCCCCGAGGCTCCGGCTGTCTTGAGCGCAGGGATGATCTCCCGCACGGTGGCTTCATCCACGATCGTCTCCACGGCGACCCACTCCGGATCGGACAGCGCCGACACCGTGGGGTTCTGGAGCGCGGGCAGCAGAGCGAGCACTCCTTCCAGGCCGTCGCGCCGGACGTTCATCTTCAGCCCCACCTTGGCGGATGCCCGGAGTGCCCCCTCGAGCAACAGGGCAATGTTCTCCATCTTCCGGCGCTTCCATGCATCGGCGTACGCCTCGTGGTTGGCGATGAACCGCGTCGTCGTCTCGAGCAGAGTCTCGACGATCCTCAACCGGTTCGCGCGCAGTGAGCTGCCCGTCTCGGTGATATCAACCACGGCATCCGCCATGCCGCGTAGCTTGGCTTCGGTGGCACCCCACGAAAACTCGACCTCGGCCTCAACACCACGTTCGGCGAGCAGGCGCTTGGTGACGCCCACGAGCTCGGTGGCGATACGCTTGCCCCGGAGCTGCTCGATACAGACGATCTCGGATTCCTCGGGGACAACGAGCACCCACCGCGCCTTGCCGGCCCCCTGCTTGGCGTAGGCCAGGTCGCAGAGCTCGACCACATCGGCCTCGGTCTCGATCACCCAGTCGTGTCCGGTTAGACCACAGTCGAACACGCCATGTTCCACGTAGCGAGCCATTTCCTGGGCGCGGATGAACCGGGCTTCGAGCTCGGGATCGCCGGTGGAGGGCGCATAGGACCGGCGCGAGGCCACCGCCACGGGGAACCCCGCGCGACGGAAGAGCTCGATGGTCGATTCCTGCATGCTGCCCGCGGGCAGACCGATCTTCAGGACACGCTGCTCGTCGTTCATGACTCACCTTTCGCAGCCGCAGGCTCGGCAAGACGGGGACTCCGCGGGCCCATTATGCGGGATACGCCAAGAGATGAACAGCCATGGGTGGGCGTGGAGCCGTGGGGCAGACTCCGGACTCCAGCCGAGCGCGGCCTGCCCCTCCGCCCTGGACCCATGCGCCGTTCCAGCGCGGAGGAGGAAGTATGGGCAGCCCTGAGGGGAGTGTCAACGCGAGGGCGACCTCGACCGCCTATGCTCCGGCCGCCGCCCTCAGATCTGCCTCGGTGACTGTCACATGCTTGATGGCCTTGCGATCCCAGGTGTAGACCACGTGGATGACCCCCTCAGCGTCCTGTGCCATGGCCGGGTATGAGAACTCGCCTTCGCCGGACTCCAGCGCCACTTCGACGGGGAAGGTGTCGCCCTCTTCATCGCTGAGTGCCAGGGCCAGGGGAGTGCGGCGGCACTCGGACGGGTTGTAGGCCAGGAGTACGGCGCCACTCGCGAGCCGGAGCAGGGCCGCCGCGGAGTCGGGGTTTGGCAGCGTGGTCGGTGTGGGCTCGGTCCACGAGTGACCGCCATCGGTCGAGGTGGACCTCAACAGCCAGTGGGGCGGGTCGGTGGTCCGCATTAGGGCCACAAGTGAGCCATCCGCGCGCTCGATCACGGTCGGCTGGATACACCGACCTCGTGCCGACAGCACACAGGGATCGGTCCACGTCGACCCATCGTCGGGCGACAGGCTGAAGAGTGATGCATGTCGTGCACTGTCGTAGAACGGTAGCAGCCAATCGCCCGACGAGAGGACGATGGGCGGATTCCGCGGGATCCAGCCGGGGATGAAGAACATCTCGCGGGGCCGAGACCACGTGGCCCCCTCGTCCGATGAGAAGCGGGAGAACATGCGCGCGACCGACCAGGACCGCTCCGGCAGCGTCACGTAGAACAGCCACAGGCGCCCGTCAGGCGCGCGCCCGAGCACCGGGTTGCCTTCGGAGATGCCGGGGTTATCCACCAACGCCTCGGGTCTCGACCAGGCCTAGGCCACTCGGTTGTACCGGGACCAGTATATGGCGACATCCGGATGGCGCTCTTCCGTGCCGGCGTAGAAGGCGGCCAGCACGTCTCCGCCCACCAGCGGGGCTATGGTGGCGCCGTGGTACATGGGTACGCCCGGCACGGTGGGGATCAGGGAGCTTTGCACCACGGCGGCGGGGAGCGCGGGCCCAGGCGGGCAGTGGCATCCCGAGAGCAGACCAGCGACCGCAACCGTCGCCATCGGAGCCAGGAGTGGCAGGCAGCGGGAGGAACGGCGCATACTGATCACCCCACGAAGCATCATTTCCGCGTCGGGTCCGGTCTGGCCTTGCATCCCTCCCAGGTTGGCAGCATCCCCGAAGTTGGGCGTGACGCCGCGCCGTGGCGCTACCGCCCATACACACCCCGGTAAGCGCGAAGGATCGACTCGGCCTGCGCCTGCATCCGGTCGGAAACGGGTGGCCGCGCAGTCATCTCGTTGATCGGGCTGCCCTGGCCCGGCGCCGATAGATGCACATCGACCATCTCGTTCCAGCTGTAGAAGCCGATGCCGTGCGCGAACCGGGCCGGCTCGAAGCCGTACAGCTCCGAGACCACGGTGGGGTCGGCCCCGCCCTCGGCCGGCGGGCGCCCCCAGTCGCTGTAGGTTCGGTAGCAGAGGACGACCTTCTGGCCCGTTGCCCGGATGTGGCTGGCCAGGGTTTGCCGCTCGACGTCGTCCATGGGCCCGGTCATCCGCAGGAAGAGGACGTCGGCGTGGTAGGCCGTGCTGGGGTTGGCGTTGCAGCCGATGCGGTATGCGACGGCGTGGGGGTGTCTCGATCCGACTGGGTACGGCAACTCGCTGGCGATGAGTAGGTCGGGCATCTTGGCCCGGAGCCGATCCTTCATGGCCAGCAGCCCTCGGTTTACCATCTGGGAACAGAACTCGACATGATCTTCAACGGCCTGTGGGTGGGCCGCGCGTCCCTCGATGTGTGCCGGACGATCGAACACCATGGTGTCTCTGGGGTCGATGTCGGCGAACGCGCCATATGATGTGCCCCAGGCACGATTGAGGCGAGACACTTCGTCCACGTACCGCCGGCGCAGCCAGTCGCGGAAGAGTCCATTGGTGCGCCCGTCGAAGCTGGCGCCATCCCAACCTAGCTCGACGGTGAGCGCCACGCACGGACGCGTCGTGCCCCGCCAGCGGAACCGCGCCAGGGCGCCCTCGTCGAGGTAGCGCCGGACATATTGCTCGGCATAGGCGGCCCCAGCCGCGACGGTCTCCTCGTCGTAGACCAGCAGGCTCGAGGGCTTGCCGTCCTGCGTGACGCCCTGCGTGAGGTTCGCCCCGAACCATTCGCGTGCCAGGCCGATGCGCCCGGGGTCACACCCCATATCGCTCCACGTCTTGAGCGAGAGCCAGGGCAGGATCTGCAGTCCCGCCTGCCGCGCCAGACGATGCCCGCGGTCCAGCAACCCCCAGTTGCCATCGATGGCCTGGGACCACTCGTGATCGACCAGCAGCGTGTTGATGCCCATGGCCTTCAGCCGCGCCAGGTCGCGCAGCACCGTCTCATCCGAGGTCTTCCACGGTTCCCACCAGTGGGGGAAGAAGTAGATGGCGCACACGGGGTCGCCGTTGGGGGCGCGAAGCGGCTCGTTGGGGGTGAGCGCTCCCGCGAGGGCAGCCCCGTGGGCCAGAAGCACAGCGACGGGAGCCAGGTTGAGAGCGCGGGGGGCCCGTACCATGACGCGTGAGCTCCTCATCCGGGGGCGGTTGCCCCGCTTTGATCGTTTCCCTCCGTCGTCTCGCCGTGCCTCCCAGCGGAGTGTTCGTCTACAATACGGGCACCACCAGGCCGCGGCCAGTCTGAAGGCCGGGCGCCCATCGGTCCCAGGCCATGCGTCGAGCACCCGTGACCGAGGGATGCGGGGAGCGAACCCCGGCCGGTTCCAGCGGGGAGGCAGTGACGGTGCGGGGAGACGATGGATTCCGGCACATCCGGGAGGTGGCTCGGCCCACTCCCATGGACGCCGTACTGCTCATCATCTGTGCGGGGTGCTTCACTCTCCTGCTGGTGGCGACACGATACGGTTGGGAGTCCTCCGGTTACGCGTTTTGTGGAGGTTTGGCGTTTTCGCTGTGGGTGCTGAACATCGTGAACCGAGTGATTGGGACGCTGCGGGAGCTCCACGATCGGGTGCGGCGGCTCGAGCTCCGGCTCCAGGGGCTGCTGGACGACATGGGCGATGAGGAAGCGGCTCATGGGCGCGACGAACGACGTAACTGACCTGGCCACGGCGGACCGCAAGCCTGGCCTGGGTGCCCCATGACCTGGCCTTTGGCCTTCGAGTACCCGGCGGCTCTGTGGCTGCTCTGGCTGCTGCCCGTGGCGTGGCTCGCTAGAGCGCGCAGTCTTGCGGGCATGTCTACAGCGCGCCGGCGCGTCGCCACCGTGGTGCGCTCGGTGGTTCTCATCCTTCTCGTGCTCGCCGCGGCCGGGGTCCAGCGAGTCAAGCTTCGCGACTCGATGTGCGTCCTCTACTTGGTCGACACCTCGGACAGCATGGATCCCACACGGCTCGCCACCGTCCGTTCGTACATCAACGAAGCCAGCAAGCATGCCCGGCGCGACGACGTATCGGGCATCGTGGTCTTCGGCGAGGAGGCTCTTCTCGACACACTTCCGGTGCTGGATCTGAAGGTAAGGCAATTCCTTTCTGTTCCGTCGACCAACCACACCGACATCGCCCAGGCGATCCGCCTGGCGCTGGCGGCATTCCCATCAGGGTCTGCCAAGAAGATTGTCCTGTTCAGCGACGGCAATGAGAACCTGGGGAACGCCATCGAGGAGGCGCTGATTGCCGAGTCCAATGATGTGGTCATTGATGTCGTCCCCCTGGTGCGCAACTTGGAGAACGAGGTCATCCTCCACAAGCTGACAACTCCCCCGCGCGCGAAGCGCGGCGAGCCATTCGAGTGCGAGGTGGTCGCCGAGGCGACCAAGGAGACGCCCGTCATCATCGAGTTGTGGCGCAACGACTCATTCATCGACAGCTACCGCGTGAACCTGAGCGGCGGGAGGAAGGAGCGCGTCTCGTTGCCGGCCCTTTCCCTTGCGAGCCCGGGGTTCTATACATTCGAAGCGCGTCTTCAGGTGGGCGAGGGCAATGACACCATCCCCGAAAACAACGTCGGCATGAGTTTCACGCGGGTCCAGGGCGAGCCGAAGGCCCTGCTCGTGAGCTCCGATGTGGGCCGTGCTCGATTCCTGCACCGCGCTCTGACCAACGCGCACATCGAGACCCGGCTCACCACACCCGCGGCAATCCCACTCACTCTGGGCGAGCTGGCGGCGTACGACACCGTCATCCTCGATAGCGTCAACGCGGTGAACTTCACGGCCAAACAGATGAAGATGGTGCAGGGAGCCGTCCGCGAGCTGGGCATCGGTCTGGTCATGATCGGCGGCGACGACAGCTTCGGCCTCGGTGGTTACTACAAGACGCCCATCGAGGAGGCGCTGCCGGTCGACACCGACGTGAAGCAGAAGAAGCACTTCCCCTCCACCACCGTAGTCATTGCCATCGACCAGTCGGGGAGCATGTCCGCCATGGAGGACGGGAAGCAGAAGATCGAGATGGCCAACGAGGCGGCCTGTCTGGTGACCGATCTCCTGACTCCCCGAGACGAGATCGCCGTCCTGGCCGTTGACACCATGGCCAAGGAGGTGGTCGAACTCACCCGGGTGGAGGACCCGGATGGCGTCAAGGCCAAGATCCGGACCCTGCGGGGCGGCGGCGGCGGCATCTACTGCTACACGGCGTTGTCGAAGGCGTTCGAGGTCGCCCGAGCGTCGGAGGGCAAGATCCGCCACGTGATCCTGCTCGCCGACGGCAACGATTCCGAGCAGCAGGAGGGCTGTCTAGAGCTGGTCAGGCAGATGGCTGCCGAGAGGGTCACCGTTACCACCGTGTCCATCGGCGCCGGCATCCACAGTGATTTCCTGCGCGACGTCGCCCACTGGGGCAAAGGCCGGTTCTACATCGCCAACAAGATGGCCGAGCTCCCGCGCATCTACACCAAGGAGACGTTTCTTGTGGCCCGGTCCATCGTGATCGAGGAGCCGTTCAGGGTCCAGGTGACCGATCCGTACGACGAGGCGTCCCGCGGGGTCGACTGGGCCGCGGCTCCTCCCCTCCTTGGGTACGTGGGCACGACGGCCAAGGGCCGGGCCCACACGCCGCTGCTGACCCACAAGGCCGACCCGCTCATGGCCCACTGGCAGTACGGTCTGGGACGTTCGCTCGCATTCACGTCCGACGCCACCAACCGCTGGGCCGCGCGGTGGCTCGAGTGGGAGCAGTTCGGGAAGCTGTGGGCCCAATGGATCCGCTGGACCCTCAAACCCAGCGATCCGGCCGCGTTCGAAACCTCCGTGACCATCGAGCGGGGACGGGGGACCATCACCGTCGACGCCGTGGGCGATAACCACGAGTACCTGAACTTCATGGAGAGCCGGGCGCGGCTGCTCCCGCCAGATCTCGAAGGCAAGACGCTCGAGCTGGAGCAAACGGCCCCGGGCCGCTACCAGGCGACGTTTGAGGCCAGGGGCACGGGTGTCTATATGATCAACGTGACCCAGAAAGACGGCCAAGGGAATTCTGCTTCGCAGACCACCGGCGCGGTCGTGCCCTAGCCGGACGAGTACCGGGACCTGAAGCCCGACACGTACCTGCTGTCGCGGCTCGCCGACACGACTCACGGCAAGATGCTCGACCTGAAGGATACCGCATCGCCGTTCCGCAGGGACCGCCGAGCTGCGCGCACCCCGGTGGACATCTGGTGGCAGCTCCTCCTCTGGGCCGTGAGCCTGTTCATTCTCGATGTGGCAGTTCGCCGGGTCGCCATCGAGCGGCAGCAGGTTGAGGCGGTCTGGGCCAGGATCGCGGCCGTTCGGCACCGGGCTCGCTCTCGTGGCGAGGTGCAGCCTCACGCGACTCTCGGCCGGCTCAAGGGCGTGAAGCAGGCCGGTCGCGCTTCCGGGGCGGCCGCCACAGCGCCACCGATCGCGGCGACGCCGACGCCATCCGAGGCCCTGTCGGAGACGGCGGCGCTCCAGCGGCAGCTCGACGAAGCGGTGCGACGCGCCCAGCCGCCTGTCACACCCGGCGCCGCTGAGTCCGCGCCAGACTCCACCGAGCCGCCAGATGCCCCGTCGGGCGACACCATGGGCCGGCTGCTGGCCGCCAAGCGCCGAGCGAGGAGGTAGGCACCGGGCACTGGCGAGCACGCGTCGGCGAAAGGGGATCACAGCATGCCTTCCAGGAAGCGCGCGGTAATGATCGGCACCGGTGGATTCGGCGGCTGGTGGCTCCATAACTGCCTTCCCCGGTTCGCTGGTGAGCTCGAGATCGCGGCGATCGCCGACGTGAACGCCGAGGCCCGGTCCGCGGCTGGCGAGCTGCTCGGGCTCGAGCCCTCGAGATGCTTCGCCGACATGCACGAGGCCATGGCCAAGGCCGACGCCGAGCTCTGCATCGTGGTCATCCCGCCGGCGCACCACCGCGAGGCGATCCTGGCCGCCTGCGAGCGGGGGCTGCACATCCTGACTGAGAAACCCATTGCCGACACGTGGGAGGCCTGCCTCGACATCTACCACGCGGTGCGCTCGGCCGGCGTGAAGTGCCAGGTGGTCCAGAACTACCGTTTCGCGCCGCACAACCTGACGCTCAAACAGGCCATCCAGGAGGGTCGGATCGGCCAGCTCGTCTACGTCGTGGGGCGCTTCGCCGCCGACTACCGTACGCGCGGGGCCTGGGGCATGTTCCGGCACGAGATGCCCCATGGCCTCCTGGTGGAGGGAGCCGTGCACCATCTTGACCAGATCCGCAACTTGACGGGTGCGGACTGCTCCATGGTGGCCGGATGGGACTGGAACCCGGGCCATGGGAGTTTCGACGGCGAGTGCTGCGCCTTGCTGACCTTGCGGATGGAGACTGGAGTGCACGCCCAGTACGAGGGCCACTGTCTTGCCGCCGGCTGGCGGAATGCCTGGTATGAGGAGGCCTACCGCGCCGAGGGGCTCGAGGGCTCGCTGGTCGTCGACCGCGACCAGACGGTTCGCCTGCTGCAGCATCGCCCCGGCCGAGGCCTGCGCACGGAGGAGTTGACCACCCTCCAGCCCGAGTACGCATCGCACCAGGCGATCATCCGGCAGTTCCTCGACTGGCTTGACGGGGGCCCGGAGCCGCCGACGGCCATCGAGGACAACATCCGGAGCGCCGCCCTCCTGTTCGGTGCCATTCGAGCATCGGAAACCCACGCCGTGGTGGACGTGGGGCAACTGGTTCGTCAGGTGCAGGCGTGATAGCCGACCGGCCCACGAGCGTCCAATGTGGCAGGATGAGCCGCTCTCTCTGCTGGATCGGAATACTGTGCCTGGGGACCGGGTTGGCTGCAGCCGGCGGCGCACGCGCTGCGGACGGTTTCCGGCTCCAGTGCCCGTACCCCGGTCCTCATCTGCTCCTCTCGGCGCGCGATCTCGAATACCAGCGGTGGCTGGTCACGCGGCACGCGTTCAAGCAGGATGCGCTGCGTGCCATGCGCCGAAGGCTGGTTCGCGTGACGGAGAGGCCGCCGACCGTTCCACCTCTCGAGGCCGTAAAGCGTCCGCCGAACCTCTACACGACCGGTCCCGGCCGAGACGGAGGAGTTCGTGAGTTCTTCTTCGAGAAGGGCACGCTGGCCGCGGACGACGCCCGAGACTGCGCGTTGGTGTTCCAGTTCACGCGAGAGCTGCCATACCTCCACAAGGCCTCCGAGATCCTCATGGCATATGTCGGCACGCTGAACCCCCTTCCCCAGGACTACGCCAACAACATGGCCGCCGTCCATTACGTGTCCATGCCGGTTCTCAAGTTCGCGTGGACGTACGACCTCATCGCCGAGCACCTCTCGGCATCGGACCGGGCGGCGGTCGAGGACTGGTTGCTGCAGGCGGCGCTGTTCATCACGGAGCACGACGACCCCGCGGCGTCGCTCTCGACGCTGCTGTGGGCCGATGCGTGCGTGCTGGCCATCGGTTACGTGACCGACCGGGGCGAGCTCGTGGACTGGGCCCTCAATCGACCCGGGCGCGGACTCACGGCTCAGATGGTTACGTCCATCGCCCCCCACGGCGAGATCACGGCCGAACGCGGGCGTCATACTGTCGACCGGCGGAGCCTCGATCTGGGCATCTTCGATCTGGAGGCCATGGCTGCCGCGGCGGAGATGGCCCTGCATAACGGCACTGACCTGTGGGATCCAGGGCAGCCCGGAGGAGCCCAACTCCGGCGCTGCTCCGCGTTCTACGCCGGCTATGCCTCGCGTCATATCGGAAGGCCGGTGCCCGAGGGCGATGCGTACGCGGGAGAGAAGGTCTCTCCGCACAAGGCCCCGCTCTTCGAGCTGCTCTACCTGCGCTTCCGCGACGAGGCGCTGGCCCGCGTTCTCATCCGGCACCGAGGCGGGTACGACGGCCACCTGCTAGGTGACGCGGCCCTGGCCTTCGGCGTGCCGCTGGGGTAGGGGCGCCCGGCTCACTCGTCGAGGTAGGCCCTCACGGGCCCGTTGAGCAGCGTGCTGCCCCCCTCGATGGTTCGATCGGGGGCCACCGTTCCATCGCGCGTGGCCAGGCTGCTGTAGGCGTAGACGCGGTTCAGCGACCGGTCCACCAGGTACCCGGTGCCGTCGGAGGCCACGACTACGGAGGTGAGCGTGCCGGCACCCGGTACCGTGAGCTCCGCAGTGGGTGTCACGAGGCCGTTGAGCGTGGACGCGTCCTCGAGAATGCTGACGCGATCCGCGACCGATCCCACCACGTACATGCGATCCGACGAGTCCACGAACACGTCGTAGATCCCCGAGAAGCTGCTGCATCGGATCACGCGGGTGGCGGCGACCTCGCCCGCCAGCGTCCATGGTCTGGCGTACACCGCGACGCGGTTCGTGGCATTGTTGGCCACGTACAGTTCATCGCCGGCCAGGCATACCCCGAAGGGGTTGCTCAGGTCGGCACTGGTGATCACGCTGGCCGGAGCAACGTCGCCGCCGAAGGCGGGTAGCGAGGCGCCCGCATACCGCATGATGCGGTCCGCACCGGTCACGTCGGCGACGTAGAGCAGGTCGCGGGCCGCGTCCACCGCCAGGCTCGTGGGGTCGACCAGCTGCGAGTTGGCCCCGGCCACAATGCTTCGGGGCGCCTCGTTCCCATGGGCGGTCTCAGCGTTCGAATACACGGTGATGCTGTCGGCGCCAAAGTTGGCCACGGCCAGAGCCTCGCCAATCACGACCACATCGGCGGGGTTCGCGAGCTCCGTGGCCGTGCCCGAAAGGACGGCGTCCGGGGCCACATTGCCGTCCAGAAGCCCCGGATCGACGAAGCCGACCACGCTGTTGCCGATGAGGTTCGCCACGTAGAGACGGGACGTGGTGGCCGCTTCGACGGTGATGGTGACCGTGTCAGAGTCGGTCCCGCCGTGGCCGTCATCGACGGTAAGCAGGAACGTGAGCACGGCGGAGCCGGCCGGCGCGGAGAACGTGGCCTGCGCGGTGTTGGCGCCGGTGAGCGCCACACCCGGCCCGCCGGTCTGCGTCCAGGCGTAGGTCAGCGCATCACCGTCCGCGTCGGTGCTGGCCGAGCCGTCGAGAGTCACTTGGGCCCCCGCCGCCACGGTCTGGTCCGCGCCGGCGCGGGCCTGTGGCTCATCGTTGCCACTTGCCGAGAGCTCGCATCCGGCGCCCGTCCAGCACAGCAGAGCTGCGAGGGCGGCCGTTGCCACGGCGCGGTGGAGCTCGAGACGTGAACAGGCCATAGCGGCACCTCCTACGCGGTCGCCGGAACACAGGCATGCGGGCCGCGACGGGGCAGCCCCACGGGCAGAATCACTCACCTCGCTGCTAGTGTTCTACGTTGGCGCGCCGAGCCATTCAAGACCTGGATATCTCCCTTGGGGCGCTTGCCGGGGGCCAGCGGGGTCCGCTCCGCGCCGCCCTGCACGATTGGCCATCGATCTCCGCGGCCACAGGTCCCACCGACCTCGACTCCCCCCATGGCCGACGCACGACCGCGGCGGGTATCCCCGGCGGCGTCGTTGGTCGGGTGCTGTTGGGCGGATTCGGGCCGCGGGGGCTGCTGTCCTATGCAGGACTCGCCGGACGTGGTCCGCGAATAGCTGATGCCATGACGAGCCGAGAGCGGACCCTCACAGCCTATCGCGGTGGCCAGCCGGACCGGGTGCCGGTGCGCATATGGGGTGTCGAGCCCGGCATGGAGCCGCCCCATCCCGTCTACGCCCCTCTGGTGGCGGCAGCTCAGGAGAGGACGGACATGGTCGCGAGTTGGGCGGCCGCCACCGGTGTCTTCATGACCGTGAGTGATGAGGTCTCGGTGCGCACCGAAGAGCGGCCCTCGCGTCATGCGGAGTACCGAGACAGCATCACGACCTACACGACGCCCGCCGGCGAGATCACCAGCGTATTCACCTTCAGCCCAGCGGGGCGGCCCGGCTACACGGCCAAGTACCTGCTGGAGACCCGTGAGGATATTGAGAGGCTGCTCTCGATCCCCTATGTCCCGCCGCGTCCGGATGTGTCTAGCTACTTTGAGAAGCAGGAGAGGCTGGGAGACGAGGCGCCGATCTGCGTCGGGTTTGGTGTCGACGCGATGTATGCGGTGAACTCGATCATGGGTTCCGAGACCTTCGCCATCATGAGCATCGAGGACCGGGCCACACTCCGGCGACTGCTGGATGTCTTCCAGCAGCGCACATACGAGTACTTGGAGTATCTGCTCCAGCAGGGGGTAGGCCCGCTGTTTGGCTACGTTGGGCCCGAGCTGTGCATCCCGCCGCTGCAGTCACCGATGGACTTCGACGAATTCGTGGTGCCCTACGACCGGGAGCTCGCCGATCTCGTGCACCGGTACGGTGGCATCATGTGGGTACACTGCCACGGACGCATGGGGCCGGTGCTCGAGAAGTTCGCCGACATGCATGCCGACTGCCTGAATCCCATCGAGCCGCCGCCCATGGGTGACGTGACGCTGGCCGAAGCCAAGCGACGTGTCGGTGGCCGCCTGGCTCTCGAGGGGAACATCCAGAGCGGAGACTTCTACCGAGTGACGCCCGACCAGATGCGGCGCCTGGTGCGCCGAGCGCTTGAGGAGGGCGCGCCGGGAGGCGGGTTCACCCTATGCCCGACCTCGACGCCCTGGAATGATCCGACCGTCGATGGGCAGACCATCGACAACTGGCTCGCGTTCATCGACGAGGCGTCGAACCAGTAGCGCCGCCCCGAGGCTCGAGGCCGCCCCGCGCTTCGCGACAACCGTGACCATCTTGGCTTCCACGAAGCCCGCCTGGGCTTTCGAGAGGCCACCCACACCGTCCACCAGCACGATGCTGCCGATGTCGTCCAGCGGGTCCAGTCCCAGAGGAGACCGGCCGCTCACGTAGATGGCTCCGGTGGCGTCGCGGAGGATCCAGTCGGCTCGGCGCTTGGGCCGACCCTTGTCGACGCCGGGGCCCCGCTCCGTGGGGGACCAGCCCCGGTACTCGCCCTGGATCGTGATCGGCTTGCCTCTCAGGTAGCGAGCCCATCGCACCACATCGGCGGCAGTCACCGCCTGTTTGGACCATAGGCTGGTCATCTCGATGCGCCGTGCGCTGGCGTCCCACTTGGCCTCGCACTCCAACGCGCGCGCCGCCAGCCGCGCCGGCAGGAAGCCTTTGCCGTCCATGAGCTGGAAGGCGAGACCCTCGTCGACCGCCTGACCGTTCCGCTTGGCCGTCGACTGGTTGAGGACGAAAACCGCGGTCACCCGCGGCAGGCGAACGGTCATCTCCTTGGTTTCGGGCTTCCACTCACTCTCCGCGCCCAGGGCTTCGAGGAACTCCCGAGCGGGGAGGAACACGGACTCCTGAACCAGCCGGGGACGCATACCGCCCTCGATGACGCTCCCGTCGACCACCATGGTGATCGGGCCGTCCTGGGCCTGGGCAGACACGCCCAGGACGACGGCCATGGTCATGGCCACACCCACTCGCGGCGCGGCGCTACCCCAGCCGGAACAGACGCCTCGCATTGGCCGAGGTCACCTCCGCGACGTCCTCGGGCGGACGCCCCAACGCGCCCGCCAGGGCAGAGAGCACGTGCCGCACGAAGGCGGGTTCGTTCCGCCGTCCCCGCCGCGGCTCTGGCGCTAGCCAGGGGCAGTCGGTCTCGATGAGCAACCGCTCGCTGGGCACCGCCCGGGCCGCTGCCCGCAGGCTTTCAGACTTCCCGAAGGTAATAACGCCCGTGACGCCCACATGGAGCCCGAGGCCCACACACGCCGAGGCCATCTCGGTATCGCCGGAGAAGCAGTGCATCACGCCGCCGGCCGCCGGCACGCCATCACGGCGCAGGACTTCGAGTGTCTCCGCGTGAGCATCGCGGTCGTGGAGCACCACCGGCACATCGCGCTCGCGAGCCAGCGCCAGGCAGCGGCGGAACGCCGTGAGCTGGGCCGGACGGGGCGCGAGGTCGCGGTAGAAATCGAGGCCGGTCTCACCGACCGCCACGACGCCCGGTTCGGTCAGCCACTCGCCGAGCCGCGCCAGGGCCGCCTCGTCGACGTCCGTTGCGTCGTGAGGATGGATCCCCACCGCCGCGTAGCAGTCGGGCTCGCACCGCGCCATCCCGACGGCCCGGGCTGAAGATGCCAGATCGTACCCCACGTTCACGATGGCGACCACGCCCTCGCACCGCGCCCGGCCCAGTACCTCGGCACGGTCATCATCGTAGTCGGCGTGGTTCAGGTGTGCATGGCTGTCGACGAGCTCCACGGGCGTCCCCCGGCCGTCTGGCTCGCGCCTAGTATCCGCGCACGCGCACGCTGTTCGCGTGAGCATGCAGTCCCTCGGCTTCAGCGAGGGCAATGGTGGCTCCGGCGTCACGGCTCAGTGCGGCCGCCGAGTAGCGGAGGATGCTCGATCGCTTCATGAAGTCCTCCACGCCGAGTGGAGAGGAGAAGCGGCTGGTGCCCTCGGTGGGCAGGATGTGGCTCGGCCCCGCGATGTAGTCGCCCAACGGCTCCGGCGTGTGGGGCCCCACGAAGATCGCACCGGCGTTCCGGATACGCTCCAGCAGCGCGTCCTCTCCACTCGAGACGAGGACTTCGAGGTGCTCCGGCGCGACCGCGTTGGCTACGTCGGCGGCCTCATCCAGGTCGCGGCAAAGCACGAGAGCGCCGCGTCCGTCCAACGAGCTCAGGGCCTCGTCGCGCCTCGGAAGCGCGGCCAGCTGCCGTTCGAGCTCACGCTCCACGGCATCTGCCAAGGCAGCCGACGGCGTCGCGAGCACCGCCGACGACTCAGAGCCATGCTCGGCCTGCGACAGCAGGTCCGCTGCCACGTACGCGGGCTCCTGCTCGGCGTCCGCGATGATGAGCACATCACTGGGGCCGGGCAACGACTCGATGCCCACATGGCCGAAGACAGCGCGCTTCGCCAGCATGACGTAGATGCTCCCCGGCCCGACGATCTTATCGACGCGGGGGATGCTCTCGGTCCCAAATGCCAGCGCCGCCACGGCCCAGGCGCTGCCCACCCGGACGACCCGGTCCACCCCCGCCAGCCGCGCGGCCACGAGCACCAGCGGGTGCAACGTCCCGTCCCGCCGCGCGGGGCACGCGACGACCACCTCGCGCACACCGGCGACACGGGCCGGTACGGCCGCCATGTACAGCGACGACGGGAGTGGCGTGCCTCCGGGAACGTATATGCCCACTCGATCCAGTGGCAGCACCCGTTGGCCCAGGGTCGCTCCGTCGAACGTGTGCTGCCAGCTCTGCGGCACCCGGTGCGCGTGGAACCGCCGGACGTGATCGCAGGCGCGCCGTATCGCGGCGATGTGCTCGGCCGGCGCCGACGCGCATGCCGCGTCGATCTCTTCGGGCCGGACCTCGAGGTCGGCCGCCGTCAGACCCGGCGTGTCGAAGCGGCGCGCGTACTCGAGCACGGCCTGGTCGCCTTCGGCGCGGACGCGATCCACGATCTCTTGCACCTGGCGCATGGGCTCGGCGTACCGCTCGTCCAGAGCTGGACGAAGCACCCGCCCGATCTCCGCCGGCGTCAGCGCCTGTGTGGATAGCTTGCGGATGGTCACTGCGACTCCTTCTGGGCCCGACGGGCCAACCGGCCTCACGTGCCCGCCGCGCACCACACGGCAGCGGCATCGTCCACCACGGCACCCAGACGGCGCCGCAGATCCTCACTCCACGACGCGCGGTACTGCTCGGGCAACCGGAAGACCCGAGGACGTCCGCCATCGGCCACGTGGAGAATCACATCACGGTCCCCCGGACACGCGCCCAGTATCTGCCTCACACGGTCCAGCAGTGACCGGTCGGCCGCGCTCAGCCGAATGTGGATGGCCCCGCCGCCGCCACATTCGCTCCCGTTGCCGCCGCCGTTCTGGAGCGCATCGAACCCCGCGGTCGGGTCGTCGCTTGCGCCATTCAGCTCCTCCAAAGGCGCCCCGGTATCGTCGAGGCGCTTGGCGAACCGGACGGGCGCCCGGTCGGCCGGCACGATGGCGTCGGCGACCACCTTGGCCATTCCCGATCCGGGCGGCGCGCCCGCGTCTCGGGGCGAGTTGCGCCCCGTCACGACGATGGCGGCGTCCATCACGAGCAGCGACCGCACGGACTCGTACGTCTTGGGCGGAACGACGATGTCTGCGTCGCCTTCCAGGTCCTGGATGGTCAGAAACATCATGGGCTTGTTTGCGCGAGTCATGTACTCCCGCACACGCGTGATGACACCGCCCACGGTGACGGTCGCGTCCGCCGCTTCCTCGGCGAGTTCGCCGCACGTGTGATCCACTCGCCCATCGAGGGCGCGGACCACATCCTTGAGCGGGTTGTCCGTGACGTACAGGCCCAGCAGCTCCTTCTCGGCTGAGAGGATCTGGTCGCGGGTCCACTCGGGCACGTCGGGCAGTACCTGCGAGTCCGTCCCCACCAGCGCATCGTCGTCATCGCCAAACAACGAGGTCTGACCGACCGCCCGGTCACGATGCAGGCTCTGAGCCTGCGCTTGCGCCATGTCGAGCACGGCCATCTGGGCCGCGCGGGAGCCCAGCGAGTCGAAGCCGCCGCAGCGGATGAGCGCCTCGGTCACCGCCCGGGTCACCTGGGTGCTCGGCACCCGCCGGCAGAAGTCGAAGATGTCGCGGAACGGCCCAGCAGACCTCGCTTCGAGAATGGCCCCCACGGCGGCGCGCCCCACGCCTTTCACGGCGGCGAGGCCGAAGCGGATCTGTCCCTCGGCGTTCGGGGTGAAGTCCGCGTCGCTCTGGTTGACATCCGGCGGCATGACCGCCACGCCCAGACGCCGCGCCTCCTCCACATAGAGCGCCACCTTGGTCTTGTCGTCCATGTAGCTCGAGAGCTGCGCGGCCATGAACTGGGCCGGGTAGTGGGTCTTGAGATAGGCCGTCTGGAAGGCCACCCGCGCGTATGCCTCGCTGTGCGGCCGGTTGAAGCAGTACCCCGCGAACTCCGCCATGGTGTCGAACAGTGCCTTGGCCGTGTCCTCCGGCACGCCGCGCTGGCGCGCTCCCTCCATGAACTTGGGGCGCATGCGCTCCATCACGTCGACCTGTTTCTTCCCCATGGCGCGGCGCAACACATCGGCCTCACCCATGGAGAAGCCGGCCAGGTCCCGGGCGATCTGCATGACCTGTTCCTGATACACGATAACGCCATAGGTCACAGACAGAATGGGTTCCAGCAAGGGATGGAGGTACCGGATCCGCCTGCGGCCGTTCGATGTCTCGACATAGGCATCGAGCATGCCGGTCTTCATCGGCCCCGGTCGGTAGAGGGCCACCAGGGCCGAGAGGTGCGCCACACTGGTGGGCCGCAGGTTCACCGCCAACTTCCGCATCCCGGCGCTCTCCATCTGGAACACGCCCGAGGTCTCGCCTCGCGAGAGGGAAGCGAATGTCTCGGGGTCGTCCGGCGGCACCTCGTCGAGCTTCACCTTCTGCCCCGTGGTCCGCTCGATCCACATCAGGGTGTTGCGGAGCACCGTCAGCGTCTTGAGACCCAGCAGGTCCAGTTTCTCAACGCCGATCTTCTTCAGCGCGTCCATCGAGTACTGGGTGGTGATGGTCTCGTCGTTGGCATGCCGCATGAGCGGTGTTAGCTCACTAAGGGGCTTGTGAGCAATGACCAGGGCGGCCGCGTGGGTCGAGGCATGCCGAATCAGCCCCTCGATGGCCCGGGCGTTGTCGATCAGCTCCGCCACTCGGGTGTCGGTCTGGTACAGCTGTCGCAGCTCCGCTTGGGCTTCGAGTCCCTCATCGATGGTGGCCATGCTGGGAATGAGCTTGGCCAGACGATCCACCTCGGCCAGCGGCACGTCCAGGGCCCGGCCGGTATCACGCACGGCCGCTCGGCCTTGCAGAGTCCCGAAGGTCACCACCTGAGCCACGCGGTCGGCCCCGTAACGCTCCACCGCGTAGCGGATGATCTCGCCCCGCGTGTCATCGGGCACGTCGAGGTCAATGTCGGGCGGATCGTCACGCTCGGGGTTCAGAAAGCGCTCGAAGACCAGGTTCAGCGCGATGGGGTCCAGGTCGTGAATGCCAATGGCATACGCCACGACACTCGACCCGGCGGAGCCGCGGAATGACAGGGGAATGCCCCGTTCGTGCGCCCAGCGCGACAGATCCCAGACAATGAGGAAGTAATCGGCGTAGTGCTTACCGATGATCACCTCGAGCTCATACTCCGCGCGCTGCCGCACTTCTTCGGTGATGGGGTTGTACCGCTGGGGCAGCCCTTGAGCCACGAGCTCGCGGAGCATCTCCGGGGCTGTCCGGCCCTCGGGCAGTCCCGAGAAGCGCGGCATATGCACGACACCGGTCTCGATCCGCAGATCGCACTGATCGGCCACCATGAGGGTGTTGTCCAGCCAGTCTTCGCGGCCAAAGGCGTGACGCATCTCCTCGCGCGTCTTGAACCAGAACTGGTCGCTGCTGAAGCACAGGCCTGACTTGTCTTTCACCGTGCGGCCGGTCTGGATGCACAGCAGCACATCGTGCGCGCCGGCGTCGCCACGCGAGGTGTAGTGGCTGTCGTTGGTGGCGACGATAGGGATCTTCATATCGCGCCCGAGGCGCTCGAGCATCGGTACCAGACGCACCTCTTCGTCCAGTCCGTGAGCCATGGCCTCGAGGTAGAAGTTGCCTTCGCCCAGCGCGCTGAGATAGCGCTCACACGCCTTGCGGCCCGCCTCTTGCCCTCCACCCAACAGCGCCTGCTGGACCTCGCCCTCAATGCAGGCGCTCAGGCCGATGAGCCCCTCGCTATGCTCACGCAGCAGATCCATGTCGATGCGGGGCTTGTAGTAGAACCCGTTCAGGTACGCCTCGGTGACCATCTGCATGAGATTCACATAGCCGCGCGCGTCCCGGGCGAGCAGAACCAGGTGCGACCGCCGCTGATCCTCCTTCGGGTCGCGGTCGAAACGGGTACGGGCGGCCATATAGACTTCGCACCCCACCAGGGGCTTGATGCCAGCCTGAGTGCACGCCGCATAGAAGTCCAGGGCACCGAACATGGACCCGTGGTCGGTGATGGCCAGGGCCGGCATACCGTACTCCTGGGCCCGGGCGATCAGATCGGGAATGCGGGACGCACCGTCGAGGAGGCTGTACTCCGTGTGGACGTGAAGGTGAACGAAGGGTCTGTGTTCGGCCAAGCTGTGCCTCCGTACCGCGGCGCGGTCCAGCGAGTCGCAGTCACGTCAGTCCTGGCAAACGGACCGGAGCGGCCCCAGTTGCCGAGGCGCCACCGCGGGATGGAAGCAGGCGATGCCGGTCTAGCCGTTCAGAGCCTCGAGCAGCTCCCACAAGCGTGCGCGCGCGCCCTTCAGCTCGGCCGCCGACACGTCCGGAACACCGCGTGCCAAAGCGCTGGCGGCTCCGTGCAAGTGCTCCGCCACCCGGTCCAGACCCTTCTGGGCCTCGACCGGCGCGATGGCCTGAGCCATAGCGATGAGCTCCTGGATGGCCTGAGAGCCCTGCCCGGACTCGATCATGCTCGATGCACTCTGCGCGTGTGCCTGAAAACTCCTCAGGGTGCCCTTCAGCTCGATATCTCCCGCGAGCTGCACCGCCCGCTGGATGGCGCTCTTGGCCCCCTGCGCATCGCCAGCATTGACCCGCGCCATGGCGCGGTCACAGTTCTGGCGAGCCACCAGTGCCGGGAACTCGGACACCACAAAGCTCAGCGCGGTCTGGGCGCGGGTCACCCGAACAGCGGCCTCCTCGGTCTTGCCCTGCGAGATCTGCCGATCGGCCTCCTCCACCTGGTTCAACGCGATGGTCAGGTCCGACCGCAACTGGGCGAGGAGTTGGTCGCGTTCGGACGGGCCGCTCGCGGTCGTGCGCGATCCCGCCGATGCACCCGCCGGAGCCGTCTTGCCCGAACCTTTCGCCGCCTGAGAGAGCGCCTCCGGCGACTTGGCTTCCTCCGCCGGCTGGCTCGAAGCGTCCGCCGCACCCTTGGTCGACTCGCCGGCGCCGGTCGTGCCCTGAGTCGCTCCTGCCTCGTCGGCGCTGGTCTTCTCGCCGGTTTCCGCCTCGGGCGGCGCTGATGGCGGCTCTGCTTCCAGATCGACCGGAGGCCGAGTGCTCTCCATCACCGGAGCCGACGGCGTGGACGGCTCGTCGCCGCTCGCGAGGCGGTCGGAGATCCGCTGGCATCCCGCCAGCACGGCGAGACTGATCACCACGAGAAGCGCGACGATAGGGACCCGCTTTCGGACCATCCGCGATCACTCCCACCGGGGCGGCCGCATTATAGCGAAGTGGCCGGACGGGCGGCAACCGAGGTGCACCACACTGCCACGACCGGGGGAGACACCAGGCTCCGCCCGAACGTCTATCTTCTGCGGACGTAGCCAGACCTCATGCCCGGTCGCGTGTTTGACGCCGCGCAGCGGGGGCCTCGATAATGGTTGCGGTACGCTTCGGCGCGTCCGGACCATTCCCCTGCGTCCCGCCAAACGCGGCCGGAGCCGATTCCGGGAGGCGCGCGTGGTACATCCAACGAGATTCCCAGGCTCACCGTGTCTGACGGCGTGGCTCGCTGCGCTCGCCGTCTTGCTCGCCGGCTGTGGCGGTTCTCCGATCGATGTCACGCCCGGTGGGAACGGCAACTCCAACAACAATGGCGGCACTGCCGCGTTCGGCGAGGGAGACGCGTTCTACATCACCGTTCCCGCGCCCAGCGGCACGGGCAACGCCTACCTGCCTGGACCCGGCCTTTCCTCACCGAGCGGCAGCGCTAACGATCCGCCTCTGCCCCCCGGCCAGGACCCGACCTCTGGCGAGGGGGTCGTCGGCGTGTTCCTGGAAGGGCTCGACGGCACACTCACTGGGTCATCATTCGACGTCGCCCGAAGCGAGGCCGACGTGAATGCGTGTGGCGGTGGGTGTCTCCTCGCCTCCCGCTCCGCGACGTCGGGGAACGCCGTGGTCCGCGTCATCCTGGCCAACGCCACCGGTACGGTCTGGGACGTGACCGCCCTTGGCACCGTCAGCGGCGATACCGTGCAGGCCAGCACATTCACGTACCCCGGGACGACGTCTCTGGGCGGTGTGGGGGCGATGACAGGCGGAACAGTGTACTTTGACTCTGGGGTTACCCACTCGCTTGCCTCTGCGGTTGCATCGGGGCAGATCACTGCGACGTTACCCGCCAGCCGAGCCGTCGGGGCCGACATGATCTTCGAGATTGACGTCGTGACCGCCGATGGGCGGTCCCTGGCCGGTACTCTCACCGTGCCGCTTGACGACGTGTTGCCAGTCTACGCCCCCAGCTAGGTGCGCCGGCGTGTGTTGGACCAGTACGGCGACCGCCCCTTCTCCGGATTCACAGCCAGGCAGCAGGGCAAGGTGGCTTTGGCACCGGCAGTCGCTGGCACCGAAACCGGGGATCGGCTCGCGGGCTCCCGGCACGCGCATCGCGGCTTCATGGAGCGAACACTCGAGGCGGTGGGGCGACAGCACGAACCGGATGGCGATGATGCGGCCCACGGCCCTGAGGTAGTCGATATGCCACCGGATCGCCCCCGCTGGGCGAAGGTGGCGCAGAACGCGCTGCCGAACACCGCCCAGAGCGCTCCCGGAGTAGACATAGGTTCCTTCGTCGACCTCCCAGGTGCCGAGGGCGCCGACCGAGAGCCGAGTGGCCGGAACCCGGAGGATGAGCTGGTAGGCGCCGGGAACACTGTCCGGTACCTGGTTGCGCAGAGCTTCCAGGCCCCATACGGTGCTGGGCTCGGCCATCTCGGTGCCTCCCGGTCATCGAGGAAGCGCGGGGTCTGGGACCCCTGCACCACCCACCGTTCGTAGGAGGAGGGCTTCGCGGCCGGTACGGCCGCCCGCGGAGCCCCAGCTGAATGGGTCGAAGCTCGAGGGACCATACTCCACCTGGAGGCAGGTCAGTCCGCGATATCCGCGATCCGCGTCCCGGTGAGTGCGTGTGCCATATCGCCGATGCAGGGGCTCGCAGGGCGCGGGCGACGTGCTGGGTGAGTCAGGGACTCTCTGTAGGTCGGGCGTGCACCTACGTCCTCTGCGAGGCCCATGCTTCGCATGCCCTTCACCAGCTTTCGGAGACCCACGATGTACGCGAGCTCAGTGCATCGGGCGCCCTGAACCTCTACGGCACCGCCGACCTTCGTTGCTGGATCCTGGGTGTCGCACACGGCGACGCCACGCCGTTTCTCTCGTGGGCGCCGGGGACCTGCCTGGTCCTGGACGCGGCGACTGCCGTCACGGGTGCCGAGCTGATCGAGGCCTATCCGGCGTTCTTGGGTGCCCTTACGCGGTGGGCTCGCGACGTGTCCGCCACGGTGGTCGTCCAGCATGACGCGGACGAAGACGACCCCCGTGCTGTCAACGAAGCACTGCAGCACTTGGGTGCCGTCGTGTCGGGTGATTGGGTTGTCGACAACCCCTTCTGCGCTCCCGCGATCGACGACGGCGGAGACGCCAATCGGCAGCTCCTCGCAGACCGATTGCACGTCCTCGCCGGTCTCGCGAGCCCCCCGGAGGCGCGCGAGTTGCCGGAGCTGCTCGAGGATGCCCCGGACATCATCTACCGGGTCGATGGGCGCGGACGTCTCACGCACCTGAACGCCGCGTTCGAGCGGGCAACGGGCCGCCCGCGCCAGCAGCTCATCGGGCGCCCGTTCTCAGACCTGCTCGCCCCCGAGGACGCACGTCGCGGGCGCCAGTTCATCCAACGCCTGCTCAAGGGCGAAACGGTCGAGGAGGATCTGGACTTCGCAGTCGCCGGTCAGCCCGCGCGGCCCTACTCGGTGCTCGGGCATGCCGTGCCCGGTGCCGGTCGCAGCATGGCCGCCATCGGCGTGGCGCGCGACGTCTCCCTCCACAAGGAGATGGAGCGCCAGCTTCTCGAGTCCGAAACAGGCTACCGGGCCATTCTGGATTCCGCGCCCGTGTCGGTGATGCTCATCGACGAGTCCGGCGTCGTCCGCGACGTCAATGCCTGGCATGTCGAGCGTATCGGCGGACCCAGGGCCTCTCGGGCCGACTATATCGGACAGAACCTGCGAACCTCACCTCGAGAGGCGGCAGCCGGCCTCTCAAGCTTCTACGACCGGCTGTGCCAGGGCGAGCCGTTCGACCTCTCCGAGGTGTACCTGCCGGAGACGGCCACCGGGCGCCCCGTGTGGGTCAACATTCGCGGAGCCCCGCTCTATGGCGACGACGGCAACATGCGCGGCGCCATCGTGATCCACGAGGACATCACCGAACTCAAGCAGATGCAGCAGCACATGCTTGTGTTCGAGCGTTTCCGGGCACTGGGCG
>Ga0116184_10001404_pt1 | contig 23299 bp, 18 predicted proteins | sample AD_JPNNA5_MetaG_FD_89886 | JGI IMG/M metagenome (GOLD analysis project Ga0116184, IMG submission 89886) | Active sludge microbial communities of municipal wastewater-treating anaerobic digesters from Japan - AD_JPNNA5_MetaG | ecosystem: Engineered > Bioreactor > Anaerobic > Digestate | place... | reverse complement strand
TCCAGGAGTCGATCATCAAGCAGATGATGTGGGGCAACCTGAACACGCAGGAGTTCCGGACCTACGCCGTGCTCTGCGAGGCCGACATCGACGCGGAGATCCTCGACAAGGCCGGGATCAAGCAGAAGGCGGACCGCATCGACCCACTCGCGCCGCGGCCCTGCCCGCAGTGCCACACCATCGGCGGGCCCGGGTCCCGATACTGTTCCATCTGCGGCCAGGCGCTGACGACCGAGGCTGCGGCGGAGATCTCGGACGCGAAGCGCACGCTTTGGGCTGACCCGGACATGTTGATCGAACTGGCCGCGGAGATCCGCGAGCGGAATGCGCGGGAGGTGGAGCTCGCAACTATGTCGGGCGCCGCCCCTCAAGTGCCGTCTGCGCCGACAGCGTGAGAATGCATTCAATCCTTTTCCTAGAAGTCCTCTCACCCAAAGACTGACACCATAGGTTATGGATGATGCCTGCACAAGCGGCGATTTTGGGTTTATATGCCGCCTTAAAAGTATAGTTATGGAGGTGAAAAAACCTCGATCACAAATAATAGCCGTATTTCTATGAGTGTTGAGATATTAGAATTTGTAAAAAAGTGATATTCATGAAAAAATGTGATGCAATCTTTAAGGTGCTGGAGGACGCCGGGCAGCCCCTTCATTACACGGTGATCGCGTATACGATCAAAGATCAGAACCTGTATCAATCCGCCTCGCAAAACTGGAACCGAGCCGTTAACTCAGATTGTTCGAAGATTGTTCGTTCGAAGGAAGCAAATAGCAGCGAGCGGGGGCTTTATCGGCACTCGCGGGGGTTCTACGGCCTGAGTAAATGGAAGAGGATAAAAAAGCACGAAGCCATCCGCATGGTATTGAAGGACGCTGACCGGCCACTCTCCGTTGAAGAGATTACAGACGCGATGCAAATACGGGGTCTGTATTATACGACATCGAAGAATCCGGTGAACGCCGTTGGAGCGGATCTCTCTAAAATCATTCGCGTGGAGGAGGAGAGAGGCGCGGAACCGTGGGTATACCGAGAATCTCCCGGCGTCTACGGACTCACCGAATGGAAGAAGGAAAAAAACAGCGATCCCTGAGAAGGTACCCAAATCTGAGACAACACCTCCAACCGCTGCTGTCCCGTTGCCCTGGCCGCAACTTCTGCCGGCGCAGCGACAGAGGCCGGCCCGCCGAGCACGACCTTCGCGCTCCTCTACGGCGCACCGCTGATTGAGTGCGAAAAGGAGCGGGGGTTCAGAGTGAAAATATCCCGGTTGTCTGGGTCGTGACTACTCACAGCTTTTCGAACCAGGTCTTGATCTTGTTCGCCATAAGTCGGCGTCGCTCCTCGAGGAACTCGTTGTAGTCTGTCAATGACCCCTCAAGCAGTCCCATCGGGATGCAGTTCTCCTTCAGGTTCCTCAAAAGTTCGCCTTCGTCGGTAATGCCGCCGTACTTTTTCTTACCTCCGCGCACTTGGTTTCGGAGATGAGTGAAGTAGACTTCGGGAGCGCTGTTCCCGATCTTGATGTTGATCTCGCTCTGCGCCAGGACAAAATTCGCAATCTGATTGTATCGGCCCCGCTCCAGGCCCTGCTTCTTGAGGTAGTCCCGGGGGAAGACGTGGTGGACATCGCTACGGTTCAGCAGAAGGTCCAACACCTTGATATCACGTGAGAGGAAGCCCTTGTCCCCGAGCTTTGCCTGGGCTGCCTTATATGCGGAGAAGTACGGGCTGTTCGAGGCCGACGTTTCCATGTTCTGCGGAAGCGTTCCGGTCCAGAAGCTCTCCGGCAGCTCGGCATCGATCACCGCGTCGGTATATCGCTTGAGGCCCTGCGCATCGATCTGGCGGATGTCGAAGTCGAACGCTGTCTCGGGGCTCGAGGAATATCGACCGCGAAGGACCGACATCGCGTACCATCGACTTACCATGCGCTCGAGATCGTGCGAGGGGATATCCTCTGCCCGCCCCGTGAGGTAGAGAATATAGGCGAAGTTGACAGCGTTCTGACTCTTGATCAGGTCGTTCGTGACGATGCCTGCCGACCTGAGGATCATCGTGAGGCGCTCGAAATGCGTTTTGTTCATGAAGTCGAGGACGCCCGCCTTGAGAGTGGCGAAGGACTGTTCGGCGATGGCCTCCTCGTACTGTTTTGTCTCGAAGTTCCTGCCTGAAAGGAGCGCAACGAGGTCCTCGAGCCGCCCGCGCCGAAATTGCGAGGTGAACGCGACGCGCAGCATGTCGGTGTACGACGGGTCGTACAGATCGTCCTTGGCGTTCTTCAACCACTTACATGACGGCCAGTACTGGCAGGAGGCGAAGGCGGTGTCATTCTTCTCAATCTTCGAGGCGAAGTCCGGAGCGATGGCGAGGTGGCAGAAGTAGTCGATCGCCTTGCGCAGCTCCGGCCCGCCGTAGGTCTCATTCGCCGCGATCTTGGACATGGCGAAGTCGGCCTGCGAGAGGGGCGCCCCGGCCGAATTCACGCGTATGAAGATCTCCGTCACGGTCTCGATATCAAGATCGCTCGCCAGTTCGATGATTCCGACATGGTTATGGGTGATTTTTCGTAGATTGTCGAATGCTTCATAAACCGCATCCTCGTCCGCATTGGCATTTGCGTCGACGTAGGATCTGGTGAGCTTAAGCAGACTTGCATTAGGAGAGAAGACTCCGGCGATATCGGGGATCCACGACGGATCCTTCTGTAACGCCGGATTGGAGACCTCGAACTTCTCGGTGAGGGGGTTGAAGGCGATTCTGATGTGCACCGTCTCGTAGTTCTTCGTCAGCACTTCATGCCCGAGCAGCCCGGCCATTAGTGCTGTTACTCGCTGCTGTCCGTCGATCAGGATGCGCTTGCCTTCTGACTTCGAGCCGTCCTTGAGTCGAACGGCAGGGTTTCTCCACGCGATGAGATAGCCGATCGGAAAGCCCTGGTAGAGCGAGTCCAGCAGGTTCCTGACCTTCACCGCGTCCCAGACGAACGGGCGCTGGATCTCGGGAATCGCGATATCTCCCGATTTGACCCACGTCAGCAGCGTTTCAATGGGTTGTGGTGTGACGGAGTACCGTTGAGTTGACAAGTTCCTCACCAAGCGACGTCGAATCTTCTTATTTTTCTCATTCCACGGGATACGAAGGCGGAGCTAGGTACCTTCTCCTTCGGGGCAGGCATCTCGAAAGGTCACCGCAGATGACGCGGGGTTTCCGACAGCATTGGGATATCGGTTTTTCCTAGGATTAAGCATGTCCGATCATAGTCAAATACCCAAAATATCTGTTTGTCCGCGGTAACCAACGACGGTATGTGGTAGGTCATCCGCAAGACATCTGCAGCTAATTGCCGGAGTACATCTCCCGTCTCCCTCGCAGGATGCCAACAGACCCGATCGGTGATCGCTCTTCGCATTCGGACGCTGCAAACTGCTGGTTTAGGTCATGAAGGAGGGGCATGGGTTCGAGGTCACGCACGGTCTGGGCAACCCAGACATGCTGATCGAGCTGGCCGGGGAGATCCGAGAGCGGAACGCGCGGGAGGCGGAGGCGGTGGCCGCAGCTTCGACGATCTCAGCGCAGCAATTGCAGTCGGCGCCGGCCGCGTAAGAGATAGTCACCGCTCTTTTGTGAAAGTGCCTCCGTGATATGAAAAAGGAGGATTATTGCCTTAGTCGAGCGGTTGTCCGCGATAATGACCGAGAGTCCGGTATTTGTTGGTGTTCCCTAGGATCCGGTGGACATCGTCCTGGGTGAACTCGAGGAGCCATAGGAAGGACATATCCAGTAGGAAGCGCAGCTTCTCGATGAGAACGACTACGCCGATACCATGGTACGCCTCTGCGTAGAGCTCTGGCGTGAAATGGGTGTAGTAGTTCCGGGTCGCAGCCAGTTTGCCGATGAATTCACCACGGTTATCGAGGTGATTCATGCTGTCTGTGCCGAAGTCCGTCTCGATCCTGCGGATAAGGTCCTTGACACGTTTTCGCTGGGAAAATTCGTTCATATACCCGATCTTGCTGACGAAACTCGCGCGGGCGTCCGGTTCCAGGTCGGAGGGGAGCGTGGCCACGAGCGTCGCCTTGAGCGTCTCGAACGCCTCGTCGACCATGTAGGTCCCGTCGAAGAGTCTCCGGTGGAGGGACTCGACGGCCTGCGTCAAGCTCAACAGACGATCGATGTTGTACTCATTGCCCGCTGCGAGGGCGGCGAACGTGGAGTGAATGGCCGGGCGCAGGTCATCGTAGAGGTCGAGCCATCGCTGGTACACGATGGGAAACCGATCCCGAACTTCCGTGAAGAAGAATAGCGGATCCCATGGGGCCAGATTGCCTTCGGGGACCTCGGTAATTCCGGACACAAGGTGGATCCGTATCGGCAGCAGCCGGTCCTCCTCACCAAAACGCTCCGTGAGATTGGACGACGTCACGGTGATCGTGTCGGGATAGATCGGCCTGTTCAGGGCAAGGGACAGGAAATCGCGCAACTTCGTGATGTCCCTGAGGATCGCATCGAGACTCCGCTTCTCCGGGTATTCGAAGAGGGCTACCTGCGAATAGATCAGGGTCGCTCGGCGGAGGATGAAGGAGGCCTGGTATCGGTAGTTGAAACTAAGGGTAACATCCCTCAACCTGAAGGTTTTCCCCTCCGGAGGAGTGCAACCGAACGTCGTATTGCTGATCCCGCGCGTTGCCTCCTCCTGCTCGATAGTCGCCCTGAGCCCGCCTTCCCGAAGCCAATCCTCGAGAAGGGGGTACCGGACGGTGGCGGCGTCGAATTGGAGGTCCTCCTCGCCGTTGAAATGGAACCCTTCGACGGCCATGGATGTGAAGTAGTCCTCGCAATAGATACCGCCGGAGCTCAGCTGGGACCCCTGCCGCCAGCAATCGAGAAGCGTGAACACTCTTCCATCCTTGGAGCGGCCATGGATCACGATGCGCGGACCTGTCTCCGTCAGTTGGGTGATGTCTCCGAAGGCGCCAATCAGCGAAAGCCGACCTCCCTCGTCTCTCGAGAAGGTCAGCGTGCCACAGGTGCGCTTCTCCTCCTGTCCCGGGAGCCACCAGAGTCCGGTGACCTCGAAGTTATACTCGGATGTCATTCTCGTTTACCCAATACAATCACGCGGAAATGTTCCGGTTTTCGTCGGCCTTGCAATCGCCCGTATGTAAACGCAAACAGTGAGATCACGGAGACGCTGGCCCGCCTCAGAAGCGCAGGAAGTATGCCGTCGGCACTGTTTTAGGACCGTTAGGGGACATGATAGAGAGATGTCGAATCCCCGCAACATCTCTCGAATCGGCGCTCTACAGGTTCACCGCTCCGAGAAGGTGTACTCTTTCCACGGAATCGCCCTCAGGGGGACGTTAGCAAGGAACTTCGAGATGTCCGGCCGTCCGTAGTACTTCGCCCTCCCGCTCGAGTCCTGGGCCATGAGGACCACAGGAACTCCCGGGAAAAGGAAGGTCTGAGCCTGCTGAATCGCCTTGTCCGCATCGGAACGGTTGTTCAACACATGACTCTTTACGATCACGACAGCAAAGGTGACGCCCTGCTCTTTGATTTTGGCCCCGTGCACTTTCATGAGACGAGCTCCGTCACCACATTGGATACAATAATAATTATATCGCGATGATTGCGGTGTGAAAGTGTTATTACAGTCCGAAGAATGTTTAGAGGTCCTTTTATAGCGTTTTCTTGCGAACACCGATGATCATGGACGTTCTGATGTGATGCCCCATTCGTCTAATGACGTATCTACCTCGCTGAGAAGTTCTGGTGTAATTTCCAAAATTCGGTGTATACGCCATCTCGTCACAATCCGCTCTTTTCGTTCTTGAACCATTTCGTATTTCGCGCGGATTACGGTACCTTGAGATACACGAATTCTTTTTTCGAGGACGTTTTCCAAGAATTCACTATCAAGTATTTCTACAGGAAAATCATCCGCTCCTTTATCGGTATTCAGACTGAAACGCCACCCAGTTGGCCTTCCGGAAAAATCTGCTCGAGTAATTACAAAGGAAGCAACGTTGCTCTCTGCGCATATTGGTTCGGGCTCAGGCGCAACAAATGCAACTGCTTGATCACAGGTCACAACCTCTGGGACAGATTCTGAATTTTTAAAGGTTACAGACTCGACCCCTTGACGAAATAAGGGCGTGACCACCCTCTCCATCTCGCGACGGCAACTGGGGTCCTTGTATAATTGAATGACTGAATTGTTCACTATTATTGTGTTCTGGCTATTCGAAACAGAGATTTCGACGTGATCGTCGTCGATCGTTCGAACAGTCTCAATGGGTTTACCATTTGTGGCTTTGATCAAATCAATCAGATTGGTTATACAATTAATTGCGCTTTCGAGCTTGTCACCTGCTAATCCGATAATATCAACAGTATTTATCAAGCCGATTAAAACCGGACCTGCGATTGTAGTGATAATATCAAATTCGAACGATCCTGCTTTCGGTGAGCCGTATACCTTGACCGTTACAGAAGATTTAGGGCCGTTTAACTTATGATTGGCATCGAAAAGGAGACCGGATATTCCAGAAAGAGAAACCGCAAGGTCCGCCGCATTAATCGTGTGATCATCGGTTGAGGACCCGGTAAAAACTACGGTGAACTTGACAGTATGGGATGTCGGTTTCCAGCCCTCCATGGTATGAGCTTTTTTTATTAGGGTAAAAATTCCTCGAAATAAGTCTATACCGACGGCTTTAGTAAAAAGAGAGTATTTTGATTCTGTTGCGAGCGAGAACATTTGTTATTCCATTGCAGGGATATTCAATTTCACCGTTCCATTCAGTGCCCCTTGCGCCTTCATCCTAGACACAACATTAACCGTCCGCCACGGCTCCGCCTCGAGGTGAAAAAAGAGAACGGCCCTTCGGCCTAGATCTCCCCCTCCTCCCACATAATCCGCCTGACGATCTCCAGCAAGAGCCGCAGATCGGCCGGCGAATAGATGCCCTCGGCCACGACGCGCTCCGCCTCGGTCATGGGTGGGTCCTCGAACGGGTCGGTCTCAGCGATCACCGCCCGCGCCTCTGTTACGACCGAGTGTGCCGCTGTGGTACCGGGGATGGATGAAGGGGCTGTGCCCATATGGGTCGTACATTGTTACAACTCCGATGTGGTCCCGCCCCCCGGCCGTGGAGACGGGCAAATCAAAGTCTCGACGGCAGGGCTTATGAGGAAAGCGATCGCGGTGTGAAAGTGTTAATTGGCAATTCGGACGCCAATAAATCGTGGTAATGCGTCAGGACGCCACTCTCCATCACTCTTCGGACCGACCGATCTCAAAGAGTGTCTCCTCGAGCGGGCGGACGCGATATAGCTTTTTTCGCTTGTCGTATGGATCCGGTGTTTTTTTCTCTAGCCACCCGCTGCGGACTAACTTTCCGAGGATCGCCCCCGTGTAGTTGCCGGATTTACCCAGGATCGAGATTGCTTCGAGATGGGTGAAGGACGAGTATCTCTTCTCGGCGAAGAGCAAGGCCACATTCTCGAGGAGATACTTGGCGATACTCTCCGTCATATCTTGATGAAGGTCTTGCGAGAACGATACTTATAGATATAAGTAGTATAGCGATTTATTAGAACAACATATAGGTGGAGTAATGGCTCGGATCCACTCCCTCATCACCGCCCATGGCGACTTCGAGACACCCCTCTTCTTTCCAGTCAACGATTTTGGCGATCACGGACACGGGAGCGGTCCGAAGTACATCACCGAGATCCCGGACCTCCGATCGATGCTGGTCAACGTCCACCTTCTTCGTCAGTCCGGCATGGTGGACCAACTCTCCTTGCGAGGGCTCCACGACTTTTTCGGCGTCAACGGCGTCTTCATGGTCGACAGCGGAGGGTTCCAAGCCCATACAGACCTTCCGCGGCTCAAGCACAACGAGATCCTCCACTTCCAGGAGGCCATCGGGGCAGACATCGCCATTCCGCTCGATACACCTGTGTTCCCCGTCGATAGCATCGCCGGGCAGCAGCATATGGTCAGCATGCAGGTCACGATCAGGAACGCGCTCTGGGCTCTGGAGAACCGCGAGCGCGAGGAGATGCTCGTCTACGCCCCGCTCCACGGCAACTCGAGCCAGGTGATGGTCAACATGCTCGACTACCTCCAGCGAAAGGGTGACTTCGACGGGTTCGCCATCGGCGGCCTCGTCCCGAAACGAAGCGACCTCTTTGCGATGGTCGACCTGATCGTGGCCGTCCGCCGGCGCCTCAAGGAGAAGCCGCTCCACGTCCTCGGGATCGGCGGGCCAGCCCTGATCCCGCTCCTCGTCTATCTCGGCGTCGACACCTTCGACTCGTCGTCGTACATCCGCGCGGGCGCGAACCGCGTCTACTTCCTCCCGGACCACGGTTCGGTCTCGCTGCTTGACCTGGACCTCGCCGACCGCCTCCCCTGCGTCTGCCCGGTCTGCAGCGTGTATGCGGCCGAGACGATCCGCGCCGAGCGGCGGCTGATCGGACTTCACAACCTCTGGATGATCGCGTATGAACTGCGAAAGCTCAAGCTGCACATCAGGCAGCATGACCTCGAAACGTACCTCGACCACCGGTTTGCGAGGAATCCCGTGATGCAGGATGTCTTCCGCTATGCGAAGTCCAAGATGCGAGGGCTGGTATGAGAGTCAGCATGCGTCCGGTCAAGCTCCCGCGCGTGGTCGAGGTCGCACTCTTCGTGGCTCCAGCCGGCGCGGTGACGGTCGAGGCCCTGGCCGCCCGCCTCGATGCCACGCCGAATCGAGCCCGGGAGATAGCCGAGGAGATGGTCCGAATGGGCCTGTTGGGGCGGTCGGACGGCGGATACGCATCGACATCGGCGGGGCGGCGGCTGATCGACGAGATCGCCGCGGATCGGTGGCCCTTGGTCCACGAGGAGTTCATGGCCTACCCGTTCTACCGCGACTTCTTCACGACCCTCGACAAGCTCCCATCAGCGACGTACAACGAGCTCCTCGAATTGCTCAGGGAAGGCGAGACCCACTTCAACCTTGCGACCGTCGACAACCTGTCCGAATGGGCCGAGCGGCTCGGATCCGTCCAGCGGAACCCCTACACGAAGCAGATCTACACGCTTCGGGAATCCAATCAGCCGCTCGTCCCGAGCTTCCTCGCGGCCTACTCTCGGTTGAAGCGGGAGCCTTATGCGAAGTTGAAGCCGAGGCGCGTCACCTCGGTGGCTCCACCAGCTCCTCCTCCATGGTCCGGAACCCGGTACGTCGAGATCGGGCATCTGCGCGAGATGATCTGCCAGGAACTCCGGTGCGCGCGTCCGTCTTTCGACCGGCGATTCGCCTCGCTCTGCACACAGAACATCGGTCGATTGGAGCTGAGCGGGGTTCCGATCACCAGTACGACCAACAAAAGCCGCTACAGGGTTCGAACGGTGTCTGTCATGGCGCTTCCGTCACAACTGGTTATGGATTTCGATACGGCGTACTACGAAAAGGGCATCGCCATCAACGGCAGGATGTACTCCCTGCTGGCCTACCACGGAGGCGACCTCCGTGAGTAACCTCTCGCTTGCAGTCCTCGAGCGCAATTACGCACAGTTCGGGCTGAGCGACAACCCATTTCCCAGCACGGGCGTCCCCGACGACCACCCGACGATCTACATCGGGCAACCCGAGGTGCTGACCGCGCTCCAGTCCGTACTCCTGGCCATGATCGCGACCGGCCGGTCGAACCACCTGATCTTGACCGGCTCGTACGGCAACGGGAAGTCGCATACCCTGAAGTTCGTCAAGACCGAGCTCGAGGCCCGGTCTGGCGAGCTCCCCCGGCCGCTCTGCATCGGCTACGTCTCGCAGCCGGGGACCACGTTCCTCGACATCTACCGCGAGTTCATGTTCGACCTCGGTTACGAGCGGATCCGGGAGAAGGCGCAGACGTACCTCGGTCGCGTCGCGTACCAACTCCACCAGGAAGGGAAGATCGAGGACGAGGTCGACCCCGACCGCGCATGGGAGGACATTCAGGAGGGGAAGGTGCTGCTCTCCGACGTCGTGCCACGAGCGCTCGAGCGGCTCAACCGCTCGGTCCAGTTCATGGACTTCGCCCGGGCCTTCGTGACCATGGCCTACGACGAGAACTCGATCAACGCCTGGGACTGGCTGAACGGCAGCGGGATCGATTACCCTCAGCGCCGGCAGATGGGCCTGACCAAGAATATGACCGATACCCACTCCCTCCGCGCGTTCGCGGCCCTGAAGTCCGTGCTGAAGGAGATCGACAACAGCGCCGTGGCCATCCTGATCGACGAGTTCGAGTGCATCGGAAACCTGCAGGCCCGGACGAGGCAGAACATGCTGAACGCGATGCGGCACCTGATCGATATGCACCCGTCGGATCTCTCTCTGGTCATCGCGTGCGCTCCCGAGATCTGGCAGATGCTGATCTCTGACTATCACGCCTTCTCGGACCGCATCTCCAAGGAGGTGCCGCTGAAACCGATGGACCTGTCGCTGATGCAGGAGCTCGTGACAGCCTACCTGAACCAGGCCCGGGATAGAGCGTCGGAGGCGACTGACCCGTTCTCTGGAGAGGCCTTAACCTCGATCTACGAACTCGGTATGGGAAACACACGCAGGATCCTCACCATCTGCAGTCAGGCGATCGAGGCGTACGCAACATGTCCGGGGTCGGCGATTGACGGTGCGATGATCCGCAACCTCTACGCGGTCTGATACCGTCCCGAGAGGGTGAACTCCGCGGATAGAGAGTCACGAAACCCCCTTTTCCCTGATCTCGTCGAACACCGATCCAACGACAACTAAATCGGAAGACCTTTTTCATCGCTACGGAATCGTCTAGTATGGATTTTGACACCTTCCTCGACGCGATCCATACCAGACTCGACCCAAAACGACTCTCCCCTGAGCAGATCGATATCATCACCTACACCTCAGGCCCGATGTGGATCGTGGCCGGTCCGGGCTCGGGAAAGACCGAGGTGCTGACCCTGACGGCCTTGAAGAAGATCATGGTCGACGGTGTGCCGCCAAAGGCTATCATGATCACGACCTTCACCAACAAAGCCGCCCGGAATATACGTGACCGTATCTTCCGATACGCCCGGTTTCTCTACGATCGCGATCCGTCGCTGGAACAGGACTACGATCTCTCCACACTCAGGATCGGCACTCTCCACAGCCTCTGCGAGGAGATCCTTAAGGAGTACCGGTACGCCAATTACGAAAATTATCGCCTGATGGACGATATCCAGACCTACCTGTTCACGTACGATCATGCCAGGATTGTCAACGACAATAAAGAGAATAAGAAAGAGAATAAGCGGATCTGGGATAACCTCTATTATCTATTTTCCCCCTTTGGCCAGCCATATATTAGACCACCCGCGCGTTTGCCTTCGAAGCGAGACAGAACTTATGCCGCAATCACACTCTTCAACCGCCTGACCGAGGATCTGGTGGACATAGAAAGGCTGAGTGCTGCGGGTGGGTACTGGTCGCTCGTGGCGGACGCATATAACGAGTACTCATCAACCCTGGACAGGCACGGTCGCAGCGACTTCGCATCGGTCCAGAAGGCATTCCTCTCGTTTCTCCGTTCTCCCCAGGGCGTTCGTTTCCTCATCGGGGACGGGTCCGATCGCCATCCTGGACTCCAGTGTGTCTTCGTCGACGAGTACCAGGACACGAATCCGATCCAGGAAGCCATCTACCTCACCCTCTCTCAACATAGCCAGAACCTGATTGTCGTCGGGGACGACGACCAGGCGCTCTACCGGTTCCGCGGGGCTACGGTCGACGGGTTCGTCACTTTCGACCGGGCATGTGAACGGTACTGGGAAATGTCACCCGATACAGTATCGAAGAAATATCTCAACGCGAATTACCGCTCCCATCCGACCATCATCGCGTACTATAACGACTACATCCGGTCCTTCGACGTGATGCGTCTACCCGATGCGAGGGTCGCGGGAAAACCCGACCTTGTCGCCAAGAAGTCGGTCTCGGCCAAGTACCCCCCTCTATCGGCCATTCGAGGAGGGTCTCAGGCAGAGGTGGCTGACAGATTTGGCGGATTCGTCAACGATCTCCTCGCACACAACATTATCGAAAAACCGAACCAGTGCGCGCTGCTCATGTACTCGGTTCGAGCGAACCATTCGGGCCCCTTTGAGCAAGCCCTGCGGCGGCGGGGAATCCCGGTCTACAACCCCCGTGCTGGCGAGTACCTGGATCAGCAGGAGGTTGCGGGGGCCCTCGGGGCTCTCGTCAGCATCCTCGACCCAGGGCTTGAGACGCTGCACGCCCAGATCAGAGGGAGGGCTGTTCGGGCTGTCGAGGCGTGGGTGAATGTATACCAGGATCTCGCCGAGCGATTCCCCCCGTTAGGAATTTACGTCGACAGATCAGTCCGGGCGATCCAACGATCTGAGCCGAATCAGTATCTCAACACGTCGCCTCTTGAGCTACTCTGGAAGATCTATTCCCAACCGCCCTTCTCTTCATGGAAAGAGGAACCAGGGGAGCGGACGTACCGCCTCTCACAGCTGACGCAACTACTAGAGGCCTACTCATCGACCCCGTTACCCAACCGGCCAGGCACGGATAGGGGGCGGCTCAGGCTCAGTTCGCGCCCGGGGAGTGAGGGGCGACTCAGCCAGGTCTGGTTAACGAACTTCTACTATGCGCTCATCCATATGCTCGCCTCAAACGGCATGAACGACCCCGAGGACCAGGAGTTCGTGGTTCCCGACGGTTCGTTCCCGATCATGACCATCCATCAGGCCAAGGGGCTCGAGTTCGACATCGTCTTCCTGTACGGCCTGACAAAAGCGTCGACTCCTAGCACTGCCATCTACCTCGAGGACAGTCTCGAGCCGTACCGCGAAGTGCCGAGGCGTGTCCGGTTCACTCCGCAGGAACGGGCGGATCAGGACCTCATCCGACTCTACTACGTTGCGGACTCCCGGGCAAAGTACGCGATTGTCAACCTCGTCCCAGACGATCACATGGTTGACGCCCTCGGGTATCCCGCAGGAGAATATGATCGGTTCACGACTCGGGTGGGGGTCGAGGTGGGCTGATGACCTGGCGGTTGTTCGAGCAGCTGCAGATCGCTGCGGAGGAGCCGCAGCGGATCAAGCGGTTCTACAGCGTCACCGGCGATATCCTCGCCTACGAGATCTGCCCCCGACAATACGGGCTCTACAACCACCGACGGTACCGTACGGCGCACTCCATTCAGCTCTGGTTCGGTCTAGTCGTGCATCAGGTACTCAACAACCTTCATGCAACCTACCAAGAGGAGCGTGAACGGTCGGGAGTCAAGCGGATACCCACCGATGATGATGTGAGCCTGGCGTTCGAGCAAGTATGCGATAGCCTGAACAAGCGTGGCATCCGCTGGATGGATAAGGACGAACGAGACCGTGCTCAGGATGTGCTGAAAGCGTTCAACCGCATCGAGGGGCCAACGCTTTTCCGCAATATCGTGGACACTGAGTATCCGCTAAAGAGCGACCGCGGCGATTTCTACCTCGAGGGAATTGTGGATATCCTTGTCGATGGGAGCGGGACATCCACACCGCCATTCTGCGAGAACGTCGAAATCTGGGATTATAAGGCATCGAGGAAACCGGATACATCGAAGCCAGGGAAAGCGGGGTTAAAGGAAGCGAAGAAGATAGAAAAATATGAGTTCCAGATGTTGGTCTATGCCAGCCTCTACCGGATGAAGACGGGTAAGTTTCCCAAGCGAGGCGTCTTGTACTTCATGAACGAGCTTGCGGATCTCCGCGACCCGACGACCCCGCTCGAGGCGATCCGCGAAAGGGCCACCATCACGTTTGATTTCACCGACCCCAATCTGCAGGGGAAGATCGACCGTGCACTTGAGGACTTCTCGCAGACGGTCGGCTTGATCGAAGAACACAAGGCGCTGGACTCCTGGCCGGCCCCAGATGCTATAACCGATCCTGACACCTGCTCTGCGTGCGACCTCCGCTGGGATTGCCAAAGCGACGAAGTGAAGCGGTTCGTGAAGATGCGCTACCCCTGAATAGTCGAGTTCCGAGAAGATAGGGCCATGACCTCGAGACGATGCGGAAGGTGAGAGTTGCTCTCATCCTTTATGATCTTTCAGCAAGCATAGTAGGACGAGATGCGCTACTTCATCCCCGAGTGGGACGACCGGGTAGACCCCGATTACGATTTTCTCTCCGATACGCACTCGGCTGCTCACGATGAGGATGCGCTCGCCAACGACGCCTATATGTGGGACCTCTTCGGTATCGACAGGGTCCCGTTCGACGGCGTCCTCGTCTCCGTGGCCACCTTGCAGAAGGACAAGCGCAAGTACCAGCTGATCCAGGAGAAGGGCATCCACGGGTTCCTGGGTCTCTCCCAGGAGTTTCCGATTATGGCCGACTGCGGAGCGTTCGGGTACATCGGGGAGGAAGTCCCGCCGTACTCGACCTCGGAGATCCTCCGGCTCTACCGCGACCTCGGGTTCAACTACGGCGTCAGTATCGACCACCTTGTCGTGCCGGCCTTCGCGATCCAGAAGGAGCGCCGGATGCAGATCACGCTCGAGAATGGCCTGGCCGCGTTCGACGAGTGGACGGAGAAGTACCGGGACGACTACCAACTGATCGTGGCCGTGCAGGGCGAGACGATCGAGGACTACCTCGGGATGCTCCGCGAGTACCTCGCCCACGGGGCCACCCATATCGCGTTCGGCAGCCTCGTCCGGTCGCCGACGAAGTTCATCCTCGAACTCCTCGACGCCCTCATCGCCGAACTCAAAGTGCTGCCGACCAGGCCCGAATACCTCCACTTCTTCGGCGTCGCCCGGTACGCCATCCTTCCGAAGTTCAAGGAGATCGAGGACCTGGGGGTCGAGGTGGCCTTCGACTCGGCCTCGTTCCTCCGGAGCGCATGGCTGGCCGCGCCCACGACCGAGAAGAACTACATCACCGAGGACGGACGGGGGTACACGGCCATCCGGATCCCTCAGACCCTCAAGGGAGAGCGGAAGAAGGTGCTCGACCAGGAGAAGGTCACCGAGGTCGGCAACCGCTGCCTCTCGCTTCTCCGCAAATATGAACAACGGGATATCGCACTCGAGGCCGTGCTCCCCACGCTGGCCGAGGAGATCGAGGTAACGGGAGAGCGCCCGATCCTTCTCGAGAAGTATCGGCGTCTCCTCGAGGACCGCCCTTGGGAGGAGTGCGGATGCGAGATCTGTGCTCACGCCGGGATCGAGGTCGTCATCTTCCGGGGCAACAACCGGAACCGCCGGCGCGGGTTTCACAACACGCACATCTTCCACAAGGTCTTCAAGAACCCCGACGCCTGGCCCAATTTCACCGACACCAGAAAGATCTCAGCACCCACGGGCTGGATCCGCCCGTTCGACGAATTGCCCGTGATGATTCCGGGCGAGAAGGTCCTGGTCATCACCAGCTGCTGCAAGACAAAGCGGGCATACGATCCCGAGACCTCGATGCCGGCCCGGGACCTGTACCAGGGGACCATCTTCAGAAAGGTCCGGCAGTTTGCCGAGGAGAACAGGTTCGACTATGTGATCGTCTCGGCCAAGTACGGGCTGGTCAACCCGGAGGACGAGATAGCCGGGTACGAACAGATGCTCAAGAGATCGGCCGATGTTGACGCCATTCTGGATCAGGTCACAGAGCGGCTCCGGTCCATCCTCCCCGACTACGATCGCGTCATCGTCATCGCAGGAAGACGATACCGTGAGACGCTGCGGGAGGTGGCCGATGACCGGTTCGGGTATCTCGAGGCCGCTGGGATCGGGGATATGCAGAAGAAACTGAATACGGCCCTCTCGACCCGCGGTCAATGCACGCTGGCGAACGAGTTTTTCCCTGCGAATCAGTGAGATCGCTGGGATTTGCGGATCGATAAAACTAAACTGATGCCGTCGGGCACGATAGACCTGGACGAGACCGTTCCCTTCAGTCTCTACCATACGCTTCACTCGGGGCAGGCCTTCCGCTGGCAGGTCCATGACGGCGTCTGGACGGGGGTCGTCAGGGACACCGTGATTACACTAGCTCAGACGGGGCAGAGGCTTTCGTTCGGTCATACCAACCCTGACCTCATCCGGAACTATTTTCACCTCGACCTGGATCTCGACGCGGTGCTGCGCAGCATCTCGATCGATCCGTACATCACCCACGCCGTCAGGGAAGGCTACGGCCTGAGGATCGTCCGGCAGGACCCGTGGGAGTGCCTGATCAGTTACATCGCCTCGGCCAACATGAAGGCCGTTACCACCAATGCCCGGCTTGAGGTATTGGCCGGGCGGTGGGGAGAGGCCATCCCGTCCGATGAGGGCGAGTTCCATCAGATTCCCGCGCCCGAGGTGGTTGCCGAGATCGGTGTGGCCGCGCTCAGGGTGTGCGGGTTCGGGTACCGTGCGCGACTGATGAAGGCCGCGGCAGAGTACATCATCGATCATTCTGACTGGGAGACCGCAATCGGCGCGATGGACTATCACGCGGCCCATGCAAGGTTAACGGAGATTCCGGGAGTCGGGCCCAAGGTCGCGGACTGCGTCCTGCTGTTCGGGTTCAACAAGTACGAGGCCTTTCCGGTGGATGTCCATATCAGGAAGATCGTTGGCGAGGCATACTTCCAGGGGGAGGGCCGCTCGTGCCAACCTATCGAACGCCAGAACTGCTGTACTCGAGAGTTCGGACGCACGTATTTCGGTGCCTATGCGGGTTACGCGAGTCAATATCTCTTCAACAAGAGATTCCATCGACACTCGAAACTAGCGGTCCGGACACCTTGAACCTCCAGGAATCGGGGACCTCGAAAAATAAAAGAAAGGGTCAGATACCAATGGTCAGGGGCATCCTGATACCATTTCTTATCCTGACCTGGCGCTGGAGGGATAAAGGAAGTTTTCTGTTGAGTTATCCAACTGTTTCTTCGATTCTTGAAATTACATCATCGACTTTGATCTTCATCGGAGAGTTTTTCAATCCCGTTGCCACTTCCGACACCAAATACCAATCACGACCGCTCAGGTTCACGGAACTGTCGAGAATCTCGGAGTTGATATCAAAGATCGATCGGATACGGTCCCTGTCGGTCTTCATCCGCAAATTGCTGATAAAATACGACTTTAACTGGGCCATAATGCTGGTATTCAGATACGTACATCGCTGGGAGGCCATACACAACCCCAAATTGAATTTCCGGCCTTCGCGCGCGAGCCGTTCGATCGATCTCGAGCTCGCAGAGGCCTCGAGGGAGGCAAAGTTATGTGCCTCATCGATCACGAAGAGCAGGCTGTTCTCTGCATTGCCCTTCTTCTGTAAGGCGAATGCGTTCGATATTGCCGTGGATATCAGGTGCTTGGTGTCATCAGAGACATCGCTCATGATGATATGCAGTCGAGTATCCCCATCGATCAACGGCGTCACAAGTTCCCTTGGTTCGATCACCTGAGAGGGCTCAACCCACCGATTTTCGATCTCGGCAATATATTGGCTTAACTCGCGATCCCTGCTCCGAGATTTCTGGTGCAGTAATTGGTAAACTGCATCGTAGAATCGATAGGTGATATCTTTTTCATTATCGATCCGGGCCTTTTCACGCTCTATCAGATCGAATATGACCTGGATCGGAGTAATATCTTTAATATATGTATCGAGATTCGGAACATTTCCTGCGAATATTGCATCCGGATAGCGATCCTCGATATCCTGCTCGATCGTTTGGGCCACAATTTCCGCCTGGGGGAGACGTTTTCTCCCCATGCTTTCGTTGACCAAATTGACGATCTCGGAGGACGTCAGAAGGGGGAGCATGATCTTCAGAACGGGGTCATAATACCCCCTCGCTGAAAAGATATCTATCAGACTCTCTCGATATTTGTCTCGTAGCGGTTCCGGGATGGTGAACCGTTCCAGAAGGGCACTTGGATCTTTCAGCGCGACGATATCGCTCTTTTCCCTGAAGATCAAAGAAGTCTTGTAGTCGTCGTTCTTCTCAATGGCGTACTTATGAATGACGTCCATCAGGAGCGCGGGAAATTCGGGTACGGTGTCGAATACGATGCATCGAAAACCGCCATCGAGCGCCCCGCGGATCAGATTAGAGATCAGGAAACTCTTTCCGGCGCCGGTCGACGCGAATACCCCGATATGGTGTTGAATCAGCGGTTTTGGGGACAACAGAATCTGAACGCTGTCGTTTCCGAGATAATAATCCCCGATCTTAAAAGCCCCGTTCTCAACGGAGAGCCCGCGATTGAACATCTTATCCAGGATGGCGAGTCGCGGACGATTGACGATCGTGCCGATGAGCGGCTTTTCTGTGCTCACTTTGATGCTCTGCTTTTGATCGTCGACAATTTCGTACCCGGCCGGAACGCATCGAACCCTGATTCCGGCAAGACTGATCTTTCCAGGGTTACCTTCAACAAGTTCCCTGTACGCTCGAGATGCAACTTCGATCACCGTTTCGGGGAACGGAACCTTTGTCGGATCGAGATCGGTTAAACCGGAATGGAATACGTCGTAGCTCACGACATTGAAAAGAGAATACCGTTTCTTGGTAGCGATGGACCTGACGTTCTCGAATGCCAGAAACGAACCTTCCCTGATGTGCGAGATGGCCTCTTGGGTATAGGGAAAGAAGATCTCGACGATTGTTGCCGCACCACTGCCGGTTATTCTGATAACCCGTCCTTCTATCCTAAATGACTCGATTACTGATTCCATCACGTGAACCCCCTCTTGAGATCGCCGTATCCGATCTCTTGCCCGTACACCCGGCTCGTCGCTTTGAGCCGCGGTCGAATGTAATCGAAGTTCGATTTCGCAAATCTGTGTGCCAATGCGAGGGGAAGCGGATACCACAATGCCTCCGGAAAGGCGCCAGTACACATACCTTTCAAGAGACCGAAGATCCGGTCCTGTTTGCTATTACCTTTAACCGGCAGGAGATAGATGGTCTTGCCATTCGGGAGATCCAATAACGGCGGGTTCTCTCCGGCTAATACCAACCGCTCGACGGCAAATACGAAGCCTCCCTTAAGAGGTAATCCAAAACTCATATACGACCGCACGATCCTTTTCGGCGGGGCAATCCCACCTCCGCCCAGTTCTTTCACCTTTCCGGACTCATCGACCATCAGCGTCATCAGCGCCGTGTCGTATTCGCGTGTGCAGACAAGTTTTTGATACGGTGCTATCCAGTGCTCGAGTACTTTGCAATCGTCGAGTTGAGCGAAGATTTTGCGGATTTTGGTCGTATCCATCCCATTTAATGCGAAGTGCGTGATCAGAAATCTCAGGAACGAGCAATCGTTGGTCGTCTTGATGACGCCGACCAAATCGATCTTCCGTTCCGAGCACAATGAGAAGAGATACTCCATCCCGATACGACAGACGAACATCAGTTCGTCCGAGGAGACGTATCGATCGCCAAATCGCAGGGGGTCGGGATGGGTCTCCTCGAACAGCCGACGAGTGACCGTCTCGAAGAGTTCGAATAACTGATCCAGATCCTTCGGCTTATTCAAAGACTTCCTGCCATATTCGTGAAAGATACTGTTGGGGGGCAACTTCGTTCGCGTATGGGCGAGTGTTCCGCAAAGAGGTCTGTCCAGAAGGATGACGTCGACATCGGATTGCGCATATCTTATCGCGATGTAGATCTCGGCCAACAGCATCAGGAGGTTCGTGATGACCCCCGCACTCTCCGTGATGTAATCGTCGCCGGACGTGACAATTTTGTACGGCAATGATACGATGCCGAACGCGCACCCGTGATCGATGTTCGTGACGTCAACCCTCCCGTCGAACTCACCTTTGACGGCAAACGCCCCGGCAAAGATGCGAGCATGAGTCTGTCCCTCGATGATGTCGCGCGTCCCGTCAATGGCGACGTACCTGGTCAAAGATGAGGGCGGAACATACGCTTCATCGGGATCGACGAGGCGGAGGTGCTCCTCGAGCTGCGTCCCGATCTCGTGTATCAGTTTGAAGCACTCGGATCGATTTTTGGCGAACAACTCTTCCGAATCACGGATGATGACACCCATCCGAGTAGTATCGTACGCATCAGAGGGAAGCGTCTCGTTCACAAGAATGGATTCGACTTCTATCGCATAAAACAACCACCGCTGACTTTTATAGATTCCCGGCACATCGTTTCTCATGGTGACTGGCGGGAAGCCTTCTCATACCGATCCGAACCCCTTCAAAAAGTTGAATTTAAAGGCCAATCCTTTCGAACCGCAGGGAGAATATCTCGATAGCGTCTCCTCGATCGATTCGGGCCTGAGGGTCAATGAGCTCAAACAGTGCAACGAGATCATCAGGATGGCCCGGACCGGGGGGAAGTTGATCGCGGCCGTCGTACGAGGAGAGCCCGGATCCGGCAAGACCGCCCTTGCCAATAAACTGATGAAGTCCGCCCGGACGCATCCCCAGACCAAGCATATCTATGTAAAAATGGAGAGCGGCTCCTACGACGACCCGTTCTTCATACTCTCCCTCATCGTCGATCAACTGGATATCGCCACGAGCAAACTCAACCAGACAAAAGTCGACCGTTGTCTTGCCGAGGCCGCCGATTTCGCGTTCAACGGATTGGAGATTCAGAACTCGGAAGCAGGCGATCTCAGAAAAGCGCGACATCTGATGAGCAAATGGTATGGGTACATTAATGCCCTTACGAGCGTCGGCGAGCACGACTGTGTCGTGATCCACATGGACGAGGTCGAGGACCGATGGGCGGCCTTGTCCATGACGACACCGGAACTCGAGAAAGATCTCAAATATCTTAGGGATTTATTGGGATTCGTCCAGGAAGGAACAGTAGGTCAGACCTTTCCTGTCGCATTATTCCTCTACATGACCGAGGCCAGCTACCAGCACATTGGCGGAGTGAACAATGCGCTCAAAACCCGCCTCGAAAGAACCATCTACCTCGCTCCCTTCACGGAAAAGGACGCTCTCGAGTTCGCGAGAACACGCCTGGAACAAAACCGGATCCATACGACGAACGTCGGGACCTACGATCCGTTCACGGAAGACGGAATTTTACGCCTGATCAAGAACTCCAACGACGAAGACGGACGCTTCTCCTGGAGGAAATTCATCATCAACAGTCACGATATTCTGTACGCAAACACGCTCTCCGGAGGCAATATCGATCAGCATAAAGTCAACGAATGGATTAGCACCCGGACTATCGAGCCCCCTAAACCAAAACGTCGCGGAACCGAACCCACGAAGGATAGGTTACAGGACATCGACTTTACCAAACAGGGGCGGGTACGGGCAGACAAACTAATCGCAGATGGATTCTTCGAAAACCCGGACTTCCAGCTCGAACTCGCCATCGATAACATCCCAAGGATCCTTCAGGCCTCTTTCGGTTATTTCACGACGGAGAAAAACGCGAAACTGGCATTTTCAATCACTGGAGAGGATGCACGGATCCTGATATCATTGAAAAAACCGACGGAGCCCAGAAGCAAGTCCGATATATTCTGTCTCATCGTCAGCAATACCGCGAAGGGATCACCAGCGAGTAACGAATCCGAGTTCGTGCTGACATTACCCAACTCGCCGGAAATGATGATGCGTTACGCATTATTTGATTCGACGTGGATATCGCGGGGGGATATTGACAAGGCAAAGGGGGAGATCTCCAAACCGGTTGAGGAGCTGATCGAAAAATTAACCCGATTCTTCGAGAACCACCGCAATACTCATTATATTCCCCAACTGTTCGGAAAAAAATACAAAACTGACGAAGATTTTGAAAAGCTGATCGAGACCCTTTACAACCTGACAAAGTACGATACGAGAAATTCGGAAACCGGGCTGATGGGGGACTGGGGGTTCTTCGACGGTGCAGGATTCCGTATTCCCGAATGGTATTATCAGATACTCAATGAGGCGACATTCGATCCGAAGAAGCTCTGGGAAGAGCAGTTTTATTTCAACAATTCGCAGAAACCGGTCGAGGTCGCCATCGAATTATTAAAGAGACTCGATATTACCGACGGGCTGAAATTACGGCAGTTCGAGGAGAGAAAGATCAAACTGATCAGGGATATCGAAGATGAATGCAATACCATCCTCACCATAAACAAGACGTTGACAGAGGAGATCGGAGCGGAGCACGCCCAGGATGCGATAAATAAAAATACGATGTTTTATGGCCAGCTCAGCAATATCAAGAACACCGCTGTTACCTTAGAACCGGTGGACAACGTTTTTACGAATTTCCTCAATCTCTATCAGTCACGAAAAGATTTCAGAAACGTGCAGGAGACGGCGGGTCGATTTAACTCGACAATACGCGAGGTATCGTCTCAATACGAGATCAGAAAGAGATCGATTGAAACTGCAAAAAGCAAACTGTCGAAGTTAAAATTCAAGAATCCAAAACTGGCGAATCGACTCGAAGACGAACTGCGTGATATAAAAAAGGTATTCCAAAGACCGGATAAGCTCGAATACCTGGGTTCTTCGAAATGGCAGTTTGAACAGCTTATGACTACCGTAAGCCAATTCGCATTCTCAGCGACCCAGAAAGCAGATGATATCAGTAAATTCAGAATTGGCCAGCTGGAGGAAGCCATCGGGCGAGGAATCCTCGACTACGATGGCGAAAAGTTGAGAAAATTCTGGCGATTCGTTAACGAGAGTGACGACCTGGAGAAGATCGAGCCGAAATTTTTAGAGCTGCGCAACCAGTATGCCGCCCTCGGGGAATTGGCAGTGCAACACAAAGACAAATTGTATATAAAATATTCCGACGGGAAGAAGCTGTTACAGACGTGCGAAAAGTACCTGTCTGAGAAGCATTTGAAGAAGATCTCCAGTGTTATTCGTTCGATGGAGGAAAAGATCAATCAAGCGAAGCAACTGATCACCGAGGGCGAACTCATAAAAGTGTTCGATATCTCTGTCGACTCGGCGTTCGAGTCGCTGGCCCCGACATTAAAAACGCTCTTCAAACAGGATAAGGTCTATAGCCTCGATTCCCTGACCGCGGAATTCGGGCTCGATACGAGAAAGGCAAGAGAGTTTGCGAATTTCCTGGAAGAGAATGGGGTGCTGGTCGCTTCCTTCCGCCTGGTGCCATGACCGAACGCAAGCGAAAATCCGAGATCTCCAAGCACCCTCTCTCGAGGACCAGCATGTCGACCTGCTGCCATATCCTTGAGATCCTCGCAGAGCGGGAATCGATGGGGAAAGTCCCGGTGGTCTCTCTAGAGGAGGTACTCGCAGATTACAATA